>Ga0209506_1002963_pt1 | contig 14299 bp, 13 predicted proteins | sample AD_JPNHG2_MetaG_FD_184409 | JGI IMG/M metagenome (GOLD analysis project Ga0209506, IMG submission 184409) | Active sludge microbial communities of municipal wastewater-treating anaerobic digesters from Japan - AD_JPNHG2_MetaG (SPAdes) (version 2) | ecosystem: Engineered > Bioreactor > Anaerobic...
TGCAGGGTGGGGAGCGAAGAGATAAGCGTTCATACCGACCCCGCTATTTATTCAATGACCCCACATAAAAGTAACTTAGATTATCGCAACCATCAGGGCCGTTTCCCCGCCAACCTGATCCACGACGGGTCAGACGAGGTGCTGGAGTGCTTCCCTAACGATGCAGCCCGGTTTTTCTACTGCGCTAAGGCAAGCAAGGCGGAACGGAATGACGGAAACCACCACCCCACAGTCAAGCCCCTTGCCCTGATGCGCTACCTTGTCCGCCTCGTGACACCGCCAAATGGCACGGTTCTTGACCCGTTTCTGGGGAGCGGGACAACCGCCATCGCCGCCGTGCTGGAAGGCCGGGACTGGATAGGCATTGAGCGGGAGGCAGAGTATTGCGACATAGCAGAGGCAAGAATAGCGGCGGCAGAACCGCAACAGATAGAGGTGGCATTATGAAGGGTATAGGATGAACGACTACGCCAAGAAATTTGAACGCATAGAGCGAAAAGAGTTTAAGCTCGCCGAGTGGAAAGAACTGTTTGAGCGGGCGAAACGCTATCGTGCTACCTGCGGCTGGGACAGCGACGCCGAGTATGCCCTGCGGCTACGCAAGAATGATTTGCCGCTCCGCAATATACAGGGTCTGCCGCAATGGAAAGGGAAAATCTACCGGGATAACTGGCTGTGGAAGATAATCAAGCTCCAGGTCTCTATGCTGACAGGCTCGGACTTGCAGATTGACCTGCGTGGCTATACCGGGGTGGTGACACCGGCGCAAGACCTACTTGAGCAAGAGGTCAACTACGCTCACGATGCCTTTGACTTCACCTCTGCCTATGAGGATGCGCTCTATGACGCTAAATACTGCGGTTTAGGTTGGATTCGGTGCATCTGGAACACACGCAAGCCGACACCGAACTACCCGACAGGAACACCGCTCCCGGAGTATGTGGACGCGCTCAATATGTATGTCGATCCCGCCACCAGACAGCGGGACATGAGCGATTGCCGCTATCTTTTCCACGAAGATTACATGGATCTCTACCAGCTATATAAGCGCTATCCGAAATACAGGGACAAACTATCTGAGACCATAGACAACCGCAATCCAGAGCCGACAAACAGGGTGCGGATCGTGACCTTGCAATACCGCAGAACGATTGACGTAGAGAAGGTCTATATCGAGGACAGGGACACCGGGGCAAAGAGTGATTTCCTGCTTGATGAGTGGACTGACTACATAGACAAGCAGCGTGATCTGCCTGAGACCCAAGCACTATACGAGCAGTATGTCGCCGAGACCGAGCAGATGAACGCCACCAATCCCCTGCTTGAGGAAGAAGTCCTGGACTTCGGGCAATGGCTCATGGAGGGCGGGTCTCTGCCCGAAAAGGTCGTGATGATCGGCGCTATCGAGGTTGAAGAGGACGCGGTTTATCAGACCATATTCCTGCCTGACCACGACATTGTTTTGGAACAGCCGCAGTATGTAGGCAAGAAATTCACTTATTTCCGGCTGGTGGGCATCCCAGAGCCAGACAGAGCCTATCCCGGTGGCTTGCCGAAGTATCAAGGGGACCTGCAGGAAGCCAGCACTATCATTATGACCATCCTGCTTGTCCAGGCGGTCAAGACCTACAAGAACGAGAAGCTGATAGCGGAAGATTCACTGGTCAATCAAGAGAGCTACCAAGAGCGTGGCTACGAGATTGGCATGAACCCGATAGTCAAGGACGAATGGCAGTTAAGGCATCCCGGCCAGAAAGCCGTGGAATACATGAAGCTGCCGGAGTTCCCAACCGCCCTGTCCTATCTCAATGACCAGATAATCAACGCCCAAAAGACCTTTGGCGGGGCTACGGACGCCATGATGGGGCTGCAATCCTACGCGGGGGACAGTGGTATCAAGTTGGCACAGCTACAGGCCGCCAGCCGCACCTATACCCGCGAGGACGTGGAGAATTTCCGCAGATTCGTGACGCAGACGGTGGAGTGGCTGAAAGAGGCCATTGTCATGTATCGCAACTATCCGCATCAGATACAAGGCTTGGATCACAACAACAGGCCGGGCATGGTGGACGTCAGCACGGATGTGGTGAACAAGATGTCCGCAGACAACTACTACGTAGAGATCACTATTCAAGACAATCAGGAAGTGGTGAAGCAGATGGAGCGCGAGATAGCGACCAGCCTGTTTGATCGCGGTCTGCTTGCGCCTGTGGAACTGCTGCGCCAACTTGACAGGCCAAACCCGGAAAAGACCATTGAGGACGCGGAGATATACCGGGGCGAACGGCAGGCTTTGGAAATCCTGCGCCAATTCCCCGAAGCGCAACAGATTTTACAGCAATTTGCACAGCAGGCACAGATGGCTAAAGGCCAGCCTGCGCAAAATACACAATAGCAATACCCGCAGACCCACAGGGGCAACAGCGGGCATCTATGGAGGACACAGATGAATGACACAGAAAGACAGCCGGTAGAAACCGAGGAAATCGTAGTCAATGACACTCCCGTAATCGTGGAGCAAAGCGTCAATGACACCATTACGGTCAAGATACCGTCAGGCCTTTCAGACGAGGCGAAAGAGGAACTGCGTAAGAGCATCGAGGAGGGCAATGTGTCCAAACTCGTGGCCGCGTGGAACCGGAAGAACCAGCTCAAGAACGAGGAAATGGCCGAGATCGAGCGGATCAAGGCTGAACTGACCGCACCGCCCAAGACCGAGGAAAAGCCGAAACAGGAAACCAGCACACAGACTCCGCTGTGGAAAAGACTGAACCTGCAAAGTGAGGCCGACTTGGAGGACTGGGCGATTGACCATCCCGAAGAGTATCATCGCGAGATCGCACGGGACACAGCGGAACAGCAGATCGCCGAATACCGCGCCCAGCTGGAAAAGGAATGGGATGCCCGGCTCGCACAGCTAAAACAGGAGCAGACCCGCACCCAGACCCAGGCGCAAATCACCGCATCCGGCTACGATCCCCTCGAAGTTGAGGCTTTCGCCAGAATGTATGGCGTTACCGATCTTGGTAAGGCTTTCACTCTCTATCAGCGCGTGCATCAGGACAAATCAGACCCGGTGCTGAGAGCGCAGAAAGAGGCTCAATCCAAACAAATCAATTTCATCGAACAGCAGCACTACAGACGCAAGACCGCCCCAACCGCAGAGGAAATCGCCAGCATGACTGACGAGGAACTGGCTGAATGGGCTGAAACCGCAAAGGAGCTTGCTATTCGTGAATCATAATCCAATCGGAGATAGTATAAAATGCTTAGAACAGCAGCCGTAGCGCAGGCAGTAACCGCGCTCAACGAGAAGCTCAGACGGGAGGCCAAACGCCACCTGTTCTGGAGCCGCTTCATGGGGAATATCAGCAAGCAGGAGAACTATAACAATGACATGGTTCTCTCGCCGTCCGAAAAACCCATCGAAGTAAACTCAATGATCAACTCCCCCGGCCTCGGTGACAGGATGCTCATACCCATGACCCTCGAACTGGCCGGACTTGGCCGCCTCGGTGACGCCGTGATGCTCGGCCACGAAGAGGACATTGCCCGCAAGTATGCCATGATCCATTACAACCAGATCAGACACGGCGTTCCCTTGCAGAAAGGCAAGAAAGAATATAGTGTTGACAAGATTCTCCAGATTCTGGAAGATCATGTCGGCAAGCTCGGTTGGTGGTTCGCCCAGCGTGAAAACTGGGAAATCATCCACGCCATTTATCTTGGGGCGGGCGAAATGCTCACCACCTCGACTACCGATGCCACCTACGGGCAGGGTCTTGGCCTTGACAAGCGCATCCACCCCAACCTTTACGGCTGGGACAGCGCCGATGCCAAGCTGTATGGCCTGATGGGCGGCAACGGAACGCAGGGCGCGGCCTTGCAGCGCTACCCGACCGCCGCTGAACTCTACCAGTTCGTCAATGACGGCGACTATGTGGGGACGAACGGCACCGACGAAGACGACTTCGCCAATCCCGGCACAATGACCACCGCCTGTCTGCGCAAAGCTCGGACGCTCGTGTATAATGACCTTTACCTGAAGCCGCTGTTTACCCACAACGGCCAGAAGTATTGGGGCATTATGCTTGACCCCGTTCAGGCCGACACGCTGCGCGCGGATGCCATGTTCATGGCCAACGGCTCTGCTGCCCCGCTCGCCTACGGTCTGGAGAATCATCCCATGATCAACGGCAGCATCGGAATGTATGGCCAGTTCGTGGTCTTTGAAGATCCCGTTGCCGTGCGTGGCTGGGTTGTTGACGGAACGAACGTTGACATCCTGGGAACCAAAAGCGCGGTCTATGACACCACCGACAAGGCCAACCCCCGCTTCCTGCCGCAGGAAGGCCGCACGGTCTGGGGTGGTGGCAGTAGCAACCGCGTGGCTATCATCATGGGCGGCTCGATGCTCGGCAAGGCTGAATACAGCCCGCTGTCCTTCGAGACCGAATCCTTCGACTACAACAACTGGAAAGGCTTGGCCGCCGGAACGATGTATGGCTACGAGCGTCTGGACTTCATTGCTGAATCCGAAACTCCGACCCACAGCGAACTCACCACTTCCAGCGCCAGCACCGTGTATAACCGCAGTTCCGCCCTGATCATGACCTGTCAGGACTAAGGGGAGGTAGATAATGGCTAACGCGATTACCAGTAAAACCCTCGCCAATGCGTCCAATCACGAGCGGACACCCATCAAATACTACGCCACCATCACCGGCATAAAGAACGCGCACACCTACCACTACCTGATGCCAAGCGTCAAGTGCAAGCTGTTGGGTGCGAAACTCAACATCATCACTGCTGCTGGAGCGGTTGCACAAACGGGCACCGCTGTCACCAAAGAGACAGCCGTGCCGTCCTCAATCATTCCGTTTGATGCGATCACCCAGACCACGGCGGTAGGCATCGGAAGCCGCAAGACGCCCGCTGACGCTCTGATGGCGACAACCAACGCACTAAACGCGGTCAGCGTTCTGGTGTTCACTCCCGGTGCCAACTTCAATGATGCGGTCGCCACATTCGATCCGGCGAACAATGACGCGATCATATTCGACTTCCACCACGCCAATAACAGCACCCTGATGGTTGCCGTTCTGGAAGTGGAGTTCATCCCTGTAATCTAACAACTAACCGGGCGGGGGTTCGCCTCCGCCCTTAATTTTGAGGATAATATGAATGGCTGACACACAAATGTTAAGCAAATACCTACCGAAGAAGCTGTATAACGCAGCCGCAGACGAGGACGGAACCGACCTGACCGCGTTGTCCGGGCTTGCTAATGAAAGGCTGGACGTGCTGGAGGACTGGGTCGGCGACTATGCCGCACCAGCGAAAGGCTCGGAAAGCGACATCGCCACCGACCTGAAAAAGGTTTATGCGGACGTGGAAACCGACAAGACCGGGCTGTTGGCCAGAGCTGGCGTCCTTGAGGCGGCGGTGGGGACGTACAGCGGCGAGAACGATATTGCCGGTGACCTGCAAACCGTCTTTAACGATGTGGAGGCCGACGAGACCGGGCTGTTGGCCAGGGCAACCGCCCTCGAAGCCGATCTCAATGCGCTCAAAGCCTTAGCCCCCACAACCGGAGCGCCGAAAACGACTCAGGTAAGCGCAACCGCGATCTCCTCAGATGGCAATAACGACGAGATAACGTGGACAGCCGTGGCTAATGGTGAAGATGGCAACGGTATCACTATTGACATCACGCTGTCTGCCGAGGCAACCGATATAGACATTACCGTTGATGGCAAGGCTATCGCTGTTGATGTCAAGACTGGCCAGGGCACCACGGCTACTGATGTGCTTACTGCCGTTAATGCCCACGAAACTGCCGGGTTGCTTGTGCAGGGCGTGTTAACCGGGTCGGGTGGCGCAATTACTGCTGACTCTGTTGTGACAGATGGAGGCGTAGACATTACCGCCGGATTAGCCGGAGCAATACGCTACGAAGCAGATAAGATTTGGATCAGCGTAGGTGAATCAACCGCAAGCGTAAGCAATTGGAAATATGCGGCTCTGTTGTGAGGATAGGATGAACAAACTACAGCTACACCTCCAAGTCCCGCACAGGGAGAGCGTAGGCGGCGATACCCAACCGCCCCGCACCAATACCCGCAGGGAATACATCAAGGAAATCTACCGCTATTTTGGGTGGACTATCCCCCCGCAATGGCAGACATCAGCCACGCCCGAACCGCAGTTCAGCGAGCCGGAAAGCACAGACACGCCTAAGACCAAGCGGATCAAGGTTGTCAAGAAGTGATAAATAATGACCTGATATTGCGGCGGTTCTTCGCCAAGTATAAGGCGCACGTAGCCGACTACGACACATTCAAGGCCGCGTTCGATGATGCGTTCGCAGACGCAGTTGACAGTGGCTACACGGGGACATTCGGGGAATGGCTTGAGGCCATCGCCACGTCATCGTCCGGGTGGAATGTGTATGGCGGCAATATCTATATCCAGCCCACCGCGCCAGCAAACCCAAATGTAGGCGATGTGTGGTATAATACCCAGTTTTTAGAGGAGAGCCAATAATGCCGAGTATTATTTCCCCCTCGATAGACAAACCGCCGGTTTCCACAAACAGGATAACAAAGGTTGAGCTGGCCTACGCGGTGTTTGCCTTTACGGGCGACATAGACGCCAAATACAAGGCCGGCACCGGAACAGTGGGACCACAGGAAAAGATAGGCGACTGGTTCTACTACACCACGACCGGCACATACACCATGCTGCCAAGCGTCAGCGGTATTCCGACCGATATTAAGTGGATAGATACGTTCGGCGGCGACACGTCAAGCCTGACAACCAAAACCGCGCACTTTCTGTCCTCATACATAGACGAAACGCTGTCATTTACCAATAATTGGGCGAATATCGGCACAGGATTCACAATAAACGATTCCACGATGCCGCACCGTGTCAGGGTATGGATGCGTATCACCTACGTGATCGAAAGCGTGACCAATGTCTATGTCACGTCACCCAAAGACGTAGTATTGAACGCCACAGCCCCTTTCACCTTTGGCACCATTAAGTATGGTGGGACACGCGAAAGCGTGACCACGACCTCCGTCATAACGGGGACAACCCTCACACGGATGGAAACAACCGTTTATGTCTGGGGTGGCGTTGACGGGCTTGATATGGCGGACTACACGCAAAGCGCCGGAAACTTCGCACCAACTGGCAGGTCATCCGCATACGGGATTGTGTATCTGGACGCCAATGGAAATGTTGCTCCCGGAGGGCAATATCTGTTCCCTTCCCCACAAATAAGCATTGGCAACATCGTGGCCTTGCCTAATGACGTAAACCCCACCCCCGGCTATATCACGTCAACCCACCCGCAGCGCCATTTGCTTCCGTCATACTGGACGCCGATATTGTTTTACGTCGACAATCAAAGCGTGCCACTCGGTATCGGCCACGCCGGAGATACGCTCGCCCGCGTGATATTTTACGAATACGGCGAATACCCAAACATGATGTCGATTGTGGTGGATGACACAGACCACAATCTTGAGTATAGCATCACCGCCCTTGAGGGCTTGGTGCGCAGAAAGACGCTTTTGCTGTTAGACGGGGAAAAACAGTTTAGCATCCCTGTCAGGATCACCTGTCCAGACGACAACGAATTAACCGCAGTCACTTATGACGTGGAACTTGTGGGGGAGGGCACGGAGGTTTATTGGCAAAACACCGCAACCCAGGAGTGGACACGCGCCACTTGTGTCAATGCGGGCAATGAATCCATTATAGCGGATACCCCAACAGCCATAGCCGACATTACTTCCGAGGGAACATACGACATCAACCTTGCCGTTGATGTGGCCAAGCTACGCGCCCAACTCCCGGAAGAGGCGGCAGGGAATCCTGTGGCGGTCAGGGTGGCCGTTACGGTCAGCGGGACAGACATAAACAGCGATCCCGCCGCGCCAATCGACACGACATACATTACCCTCTATGTCGACATGAGGGCGGGGTCTTTCTCTGTCGCCGACGTTAGTAGCGTCGTGTATGGCTCTACATTAACGACCCTGAAGTATAAACTTAATCTGCCATATCCAAGCAGCGCTTACGCCTTTGACCAAAACGATTTTGATTTTGGATTCAATAATAATTCGGTGTTGCTTAATGTGGGCAGCACCGCCATTCGCAGAGCGGTGAACGTAATGCAAAACAACGGTCTGTCGATAGCTTACACGATGCGCGGAACAGCAACGCTAACAAGTGGCAGCACCGTCATCACCGGAAATTATAAATCAGACATGGACGGTATAGCGTCAACCCCAATCACCATAACCACCGTAACCACCAATGACTTGTCGCTACTGACCATAGACCAGGCCTCTCTGTTCAACTTAGATAAGACCACAACGTCTATTGCCTCGATTGCGGACGCAACACCCCAATGAAAATAACGGACAACGCCGGGACTATCCACAATGTATTCCCCTATATGTGGAATGGAGACAGGTGGGAACGCTTCCCTGAGAGAATCCAGTATCAAGGTGACTGGTGGATAATCTATTATTTGTTCCCAACGATATTTGTGAACTGGCGCGGTCTGTTTAATTTGGACAATGCAATGAGCGTGAACTTTACGATCAACATTGATAAATTATTGCCTTCCGGGTATTATAACCCTGATTTGCCGTATTAGGAGAGCAAATGACCAAAGACACACTATTAGCGCAAATCCTGGCTCAGATCCCGGACTGCCCGCATCATCTGGCCTCGGCTTATCTCATCGAGTTCATAGAGCGGCTGAAAACCAACGGCAAGCAGCAGATGGTGGACATAACCGAGTTCACCAACGACGGACACGCCGCCTATCTGCCGGATAAGGTCTTGAGCGTCCAGAAAATGTACGCCAACGGCCTTGAGATGGCGACGGACATGGATGAGGCAAGGGCGATCTACGAACTTTATATGCACCCCGCCCCGACTACGGCGACCGCTACGATGCTCACCGATGAACTGGGCGGCATCCTGACAGATGAATACGATAATCCGCTCGAAATAGAAGCAACAGCATAGAGGTAATAATGCCAAAAATAAGTGAATTAACCGACATCAAGACCCTTGCGGTTGGCGATAAGATTCCCGTTCTGGACGTGAGCGACACCGGGACACCCAACCCTGCCGGGACAGTCAAATACACCACTCCCGCAGAGATCAAGACATCCGTGCTTGGTGCGGGCGTGGACATCGGCACAGACGGCACAGGCAATATCGTGACCACCGATGGATCGCAAAAACTCAATAACAAGGATATTGATAGGGCGAACATCACCAACGCCAACATATCCGGGACAACCACCATTGGGGACGGCTGCACCATGACCACACCCGTATTGACCACCCCGGACATCAATGGCGGCACGATTGACGGGGCGGCGATAGACGATACCACCACGGTTGAGATCGACGCCGGAGCGGTGGCTTGCTCTACTTTGGTTGACAAGACATCGACCCAAACCCTGTCAGGCAAGACGATGATCACCCCGATCGTGGCGAGCCTGTATCAGGACACTAACAAGACCTATCTTGTAACAATGCCCGCCAAGACGGACACCCTGGTTGGCAAGACAACCACCGACGTATTGACCAACAAGACCCTGACCACACCAGTGATAGCGAGCCTCCGCGCGGTGGACGGAGGCGGGCTTATCAGTATTCCGGCTTCCGCTGGAACAGACACGGTTGTTCTGGCAGATGCAAAACAGACGCTAACAGCCAAGATCTTGACCACGCCAACTATCACGAACCCCGTTGTCAGCGGCGGCACAATGACCGGGGTCACCATCGACTCGGCCACATCAAAGATAGACGGAGACACCCTTTCAACGGTGCTTGGGTTAAAAACGGACCTGGACGCGCAATCCACCTACACCTGCACGGTGAAACTTGGCAACGGGTCCGGGACAACTGACACCGTAACTGCAGATGAGATATTTACGGCGCTCAACTTGACAGGCATCAACAGCACCTACTACAACATCATCGCCAACAGCGTGAATATGACCCTCTGGATTGACAAAACCACTTATGAGTATGTGACGGTGGGCGGGTCGGTGACCGCAAAGATGGCGGTGTCCGGTACGGGCGTGAATGCGACGATGGATTCCATAGCGTTTGCCGGACTGACCGCAAGCAAAGAGTATTATCTGGCTGTCAGCTTCCGCATCGTAAAGGCGTAAAATGACCTTGCTTGAAGATATTGCTCTGGCGATAGACGGGCTATACGGGCAGAACGGCCTGTATAGCTATCACGTCCTCAAATCGGGGCAAGTAGTGTTCAGCACGGATATGAGCGACTACACAGTTACAGCTATGTGCGTGGTGGCCGATCCGCTCATCTCTCTGGACAATATCCCCGACCGCTTTATGCTGGCCGCCACCTACTGGATAATGCACCGCTACTATGCGGGACGTGATGCGGGCCTGTCGAACTACTACAACCAACTCTACGAGGTGGAGTGGGCGAAGGTGTGCCATAACCGCCTGAAACCGCTTGTCAGCTATATTGGAAGTGACCTATGACCTTTGGCGAGATATACAGCGAAATCATCCTGCGGGCTGGAGAGGGCTACGATGCCTACTTGGACAGAGCCAAGGAGATGTTCTGGAAAGCGGTATCAACGCTTATCAACAAGGGTGAGTTCACGGTTGAAGAGGTGCGCAGGCTGGAACGCAGGAACAGCGTTACTCTGGACAAATCGTCCTTTACCAATAACAGCTACAGCCTGTTCGAGTGGTTCGGCACAAATGACGGCCCGTTCCACGACAATGAAGTCTTTTCGTATAAAGTTTGGATGACGCCGATAGAGCCGGATAACTGCCGCTTTACCGAAGTGCCGTATGACCGCCTGCTGGCAAAGAATCCGCTAAATCTGCTGAACGAGATTACCGGCATCCCGGAGGTCATTTATTCGTTCTCTTATCCCGATTTGCTCATTTCTCCTGATACAGAGGAATTTTCCAGCATGGTGAACGTGGCGACCTACTCGATACCCAAGACGGAAAAAGACAACGACAACACCGACAGCGACAGATGGTTCAACTACGGATTTCTGGTGCGGGCAATCGAACTGGCGGCAGAACTACTGAAAACGGAAACGGAATGAGCAATACAAGGTATTCGCTGACCGGGGGGATGAACAACGTCCTGCCAGCCGAGCATTTGCCGGACGGAACCGCAGCCCTGATCCAGAATATGCGGCTGCGTGATGATGGCGGCTGGGAAGCGGTGAAAATCCCGGAGTATCAGGACAGCATCCAATTTGAAACGCCCCATGTCTGGAAATGGGAGCCGGTGCACATGCCAACCACGGCCGGAACAAATGAAACAAGCGTCTGGGTCTATTTCGGGGACGGGGCGTGTATGGTGCTGTGGAAAGACACCAACGGCGAACTTGACCTTGAATCGCTGAAACCTATCGGCACTTATGACCTCGATCATCTCCGGGTCTCGTATGACGCACAGCAATTCGTGTTCGTGGACGGCAGGGAAGGACACGGGGCGCAGAGAATCACCATCAACCCGAAGGGCGAGATTGCCTGCCGGAGTTTCGGGACACAACAGCCCATCACCGCCCCGACCATCGACCAGATAGACAACAGCAAATACGAGGATAACAAATACACCGGGATGCCCGTGGGAAGCATCCTTTACTATGCCTACTGCATCGTCAACGAATACGGGGAACGCTCAAATCCCAGTCCCGTAGCGGTTTGCGACACCGCCCAATGGCTGGCTAAAGGCGAACTGTTGGTGGATGATTACCAATATACAGACGTTAATGGCGGAAGTATCAAAAGCGTATCCGTGACTTGCCCTATTCCCGTGCCGTCCGAAGCGAAAAGGGTGGAACTCTACCGCACCCACGCCGAATACTTTGAAAGTTTCAAGCCGGTTGACCCGATGCGCCTTGTCCGCAGCGTTGACTTGCAGGATGAGGCCAACAGCGTCACCATCACGGACGCAAGCTTTACCTCCCCGGTCGAGATCGACTATGAGAACGACTGCGCCCCGGCTGGCGATGACATTGTGCTGGAGAGCGGAACCCTGTTCGTGGCAAATGCCGTGAGCGACAGGACATTCGCCTACCCGGTGAGCCGGGTCTGGAGGATCCATCTGGATAACCTTAACACGATCAACTATGTCAACCGCTGGTTCACTATCGACATACGGGACGAAGGGGACTGCGGCAATCTTGCCTGTTTCGAGGGCTTGACCGATGCGGGTGCAATCTGTGAACCCGGCACACGCAATAAATGGCGGTTTGTGGACACCGACATGATAACCCCGCTCAAGGCGTATATGTGTCCGGGGCCGGGGACACTGAAAAAGGTTACTAACGCTACGGCGGTTTATTCCAATTTGACCCATATCCAGATACCCTACGTAATGGCTTCGGCTGAAAAGATCATCTATCTGGTGGAATTTGACGAACACCACAGCGACTACGGCAACCCGTGCAATAAGCTTGCCACAGCAGACGACTACCAGGCGTTCCACGAGAGCCGAATAGACAACCCGGTGCGGGATGAGAACTGCCTTATCGCCCAGGGCAAGGTTTGGGACGCTCCGAGGGTGAGCGGCGGGCATCAACTAACTTTCGGCAACAAGGCCAATGCCATATTTGCCGCCACCAACTCCAGCAAGCCGCAAGAGATCAACCCCGTACCCGTTTGGCTGCACGATGAAACACAGGCAGTATTGAATCCGGGAGCGGTGGAACTCAGCGACAACCATCTATTTTTCCAAGATGAATCAAGCTTCCGGGGCTGGCACTACGGAAATGGCATATTTGAGAATTTGTCGGGTGTCGATGCGACAATGACGGGACTGCCCGGAGCAAGCAAGGGCTATATCTGCGGGCATATCCACAGCACAGGCACAGGCACAGACGCCCTGTTCAGGCTTAGAACGGAACTGCTTTCCGAAGAGGGAACATTTTTCGACAGAAAAATAGAAGGCCACATTATCCGGGACACCAACGGGGTAACGTTCAGACTGTTGTTATGTTCGTCTGTGGAAGGTTATCCAGTAAGTCCCAAAACCTACCCACTTGCCACAAGCATACCCAACACCGCAGCAGAGGACTTGCACATATTCGTGTTCTGGTCTTGGGCGCGGAAGCCTATAGCCGGTGGGCCGTCTGAAGTTGACCAGATAAACGGCTACAACGACACGCTGATGGGGATAATTGTCCAGAGGTTCAACGGCGAAACGTCAATGAACAGCTATCGGGCAGACCAGTTAAACTACTTTCAGGATATGCCGCTTGAGGTGCGATTACACAGTCATGGTGCCATAGCGTCCGGGCTTTGGTATGTCAATGTCGGCGAGTTCATAGACGATCCGCAGGAAATCATATCTTTATACAATTTCGGCACACACTTTGAATCAGAAGCCGCCGTGATAGGCTGGCGAAGCAACACCACCAACGGCAGGGTGAAAAACAAGAATGTAACCTGGGAAACCTATGAACTGCGCAATGAGCGCAGACCCGGCAAGATTCGCTGGAGTTTGGGCGGGGCAGTCCCGGAGTTGTATGAGCGCAACATATTCCAAGAGATAAAGCGGATAATTCCGCTGAAATCGTGGCAACCCACAGACGAACATAACACCCTGCTCATCTGGACAAAGGACAAGGTATTGCGGATGGCCCTGTCCGGCGATAACCGCGAGGCTTCGGCGCTCATCACCGAACTGCACGGCGTGGGCTTGCAGAACCCTGATGAACTGGCACAAGTTACCGAGGGCGTGATTTGGAAAGACGGCAATGCCGTGTATCTGCTGAACGCCAATTCGCTCAAGGAGATAGGGCGGCAGGTGGTTGACCTTGCGGATGAGACGATGACTGCCCTGTATGACAAGAAAAACAAGGAAGTGCTGTTCATCCCGGCTGACGGCAATGCCTACTGCTACAATCTCAAGTGGGGCGCGTGGAGCAGGCTGGACTACGGATTGGACGCCAAGCAATTCATAGAATACGACGGGAAATGGTGTCTGGTGGCGGATGGGGTGTATGACCTTGATCCCACCGACGACACCAAGCTTGCCCCGCTGATCCGCACCAAGAAGCACCCTGCCAGAATGAAACTGCGCCGCCTGACCATTCACGGAAGCGGCGGCACGGTGAAAGGCATTATTCACAATCACAGGCTGGCGGCAGGCTACACGACCACGCCGGAATACACTTTTAGCGGGGATGACCCCAAGGCTATGCCGCAACTCAGCGGCGATTACGTTCAATTTGAGATAGTGACCGAC
>Ga0209506_1002965_pt1 | contig 14294 bp, 10 predicted proteins | sample AD_JPNHG2_MetaG_FD_184409 | JGI IMG/M metagenome (GOLD analysis project Ga0209506, IMG submission 184409) | Active sludge microbial communities of municipal wastewater-treating anaerobic digesters from Japan - AD_JPNHG2_MetaG (SPAdes) (version 2) | ecosystem: Engineered > Bioreactor > Anaerobic...
CGGAAAAACAGTTTCGACCCGGCCAAGGGTCGGGGCGGAGAATCCTCGCGCCGCGGCGATCGGCCGCCGATCGCGCAAAACTGCCACCGGAGTTCGCTTGTTTTGGGTCTAGCAGGACGCGGTGTTCCAGCCAAGTGCGTCGAGCCGCGACTGCGGGCGAACCGCGTCGAGCCATGTCTTTTGCTCGCACCAGGAACGGGGGGTATCATGTTTGCCTCCGCCGGGAGCCGACCATGGTCGTCGAAGCCGGGGGGGTGATCGAACCGAAGAGAGGCAGTGATGAGTTCGGAACGCGGGCGTTATGATTTCGCCGCCATCGAGGCAAAATGGCAGAAGTACTGGATCGAGCAGAAGACCTTTCGCACACCTCAGCCGGGAGACGCCGACTTTGACCCGGCCAAGCCGAAGTTCTACGTGCTGGACATGTTCCCGTACCCCAGCGGCGTGGGTCTGCACGTCGGCCATCCCCTGGGCTACATTGCCACCGACATCTACGCTCGCTTCCTGCGCATGCGCGGTTACAACGTTCTGCATCCGATGGGCTACGACGCGTTCGGCCTGCCGGCCGAGCAGTTCGCCGTCGAACACGGCGTGCCGCCGCGCGAAACCACCCAGAAGAATATCGACAACATGCGGGCCCAGATGCAGCGCCTCGGCCTGGGCTACGACTGGGACCGCGAACTGGCCACGACCGACGTCGATTCTACAAGTGGACGCAGTGGATCTTCCTCAAGCTGTTCAACAGTTGGTACGACCCCGAGGCGGACGCCGCCCGGCCGATCGACGAGTTGATCCACAAGCTGGAGCAGGGGATGCTCGCGGTGACGCCGGATGGAAAAGTGGCCACGTGGCCGACTACCTCTGCGATCACGGGTCGCCCCGTCGGGCTGAGCAAGTGGGAGGAACTGTCCCCGGACGAGCGCCGGTCAGTCATCGACGGGCAGCGGCTGGCCTACATCGACGAGATCCCCGTCAACTGGTGCCCGGCCCTCGGAACGGTTTTGGCCAATGAAGAGGTCACCAACGAGGGCCGCAGCGATCGAGGTAATCACCCGGTTTACCGGCGGCCATTGCGGCAGTGGATGCTGCGCATCACCAGGTACGCCGACCGGCTGGAACGCGATCTGGATATGGTCGACTGGCCCGAGGCCATCAAGCTCATGCAGCGCAACTGGATCGGCCGCAGCGAAGGCGCCGAGGTCGACTTCGCCGTCGATGGCTCCGAGGAGGTCATCCGCGTTTACACCACGCGACCGGACACGCTGTTCGGGGCAACCTACATGGTCCTGGCGCCGGAACACGAGCTTGTCGCCCGGATCACGACGCGGCAACAGCGGGCAGCCGTGCAGTCATACGTCGAGGAGGCAAGACACAGATCCGATCTGGATCGCACCGCGGATAATAAGGAGAAGACCGGCGTTTTCACGGGTGCCTATGCGATCAATCCCGTCAACAACGAGAAGATTCCAATCTGGGTGGCCGATTACGTGCTGATGGGTTACGGCACCGGGGCGATCATGGCCGTTCCCGCCCACGACACCCGCGACTTCCAGTTCGCCCTGAAGTTCAACCTGCCGATCGTGCAGGTCGTGCAGCCGCCCGGCGGGGAGGATTGGCGAGGGTTCACCGGAGACGGCACGGCGGTCAATTCAGGCCGGTTCAACGGGTTGAGCACACCCGAATTCAAGAAGCGGATCACCGCATGGCTTGAAGAGAAGGGGCTCGGCAAGGGAGCGGTCAACTACAAGCTTCGAGACTGGCTGTTCAGCCGTCAGCGCTACTGGGGCGAACCGTTCCCCATCGTACACGACACCAAGACCGGTGAGGTGTTGGCACTGGACGAGAGCGAGCTGCCGGTGGAACTGCCGGCGATCGACGACTACAGGCCACAAGCCTCGGACGATCCCAACGCCCCCCCCGCGCCTCCGCTCGGGCGCGCGAAAGACTGGGTCAGCGTTCGCGGCTACGTGACCGATGCCGGCACGGTCAAGCTGCTCAAGCCCGGTCAGTCTCCGCCGTCCGGCCTCGACGTGCGGGAATTCTGCCGCGAGCTGAACACCATGCCGCAATGGGCGGGTTCGTGCTGGTACTATCTGCGGTATCTCGACAACCGCAACGACCGGGCGTTCGTCGATCCCCAAATCGAGAAGTACTGGATGGCGCCTGTGAACCGTCCAAGCGCACCGCCGTGCGGCGGCGTCGATTTGTACGTCGGCGGCGCGGAGCACGCCGTGCTGCACCTGCTCTACTCGCGGTTCTGGCACAAGGTGCTTTTCGACCTTGGCTATGTCAGTTCGCCCGAGCCGTTCGGGCGGCTGTTCAACCAGGGATACATCCAAGCCTATGCGTACCAGGATGCCCGTGGCATGTACGTCGATGTTCGCGACGTGGAGGAACGGAGCGAGGGAAAGGACGCCCGGTTCGTGCGACGGTCCACCGGCGAGGTTCTTTCTCGAAGCCTGGGAAAGATGGGAAAGAGCCTCAAGAACGCCGTGGCTCCCGACGACATCTGCCACGAATACGGCACCGACACCCTGCGGATCTATGAGATGTACATGGGCCCGCTGGAAGCAAGCAAGCCGTGGAATGCCCGTGACATCGTCGGCATGAGCCGGTTCCTGCAGGCAGTCTGGCGGAGATTCATTGCCGAGGACGGATCGCTGAAGCTGACGAATTCGCCGGCCGAGGATTCGTTGCGACGCCTGTTGCACCGCACGATCCGCAAGGTGACCGGCGACATGCAAGGCCTGCGTTTCAACACCGCGATCGCCGCTCTGATCGAGCTGAACAACGCGATGAAGGGCGACTTGTTGCCTCGTGAAGTGGCCGAACCGTTCCTCAAGCTGCTGGCGCCCATCGCCCCGCATCTGTGCGAAGAGCTGTGGCAACGGATGATGGGCTCAAGCTGGAAGCGATCGATTGCATTCGAGGATTGGCCTACCTACGACGAGGCCCTGTGCGTCGAGGCCGAGGTTGAGATCCCGGTGCAGATCAGCGGCAAGGTCCGCGCGCGGATCAAGTTGCCGGCTGACCAGGCCCAGTCTGAATCGGCCATGCAAGCCGCGGCCATGGCCGACGAACAGGTCCGCAAGCTACTGGCCGGAAAGACCGTCCGCAAGGTCATCTGCATCCCCGGCCGGATGGTCAATATCGTGGCAAATTGAGCTGCAACCATCGGCTTGGGTGCGCGACAGTCTGGGCGGGCATGCCGACCCGTCCCGGTTGGGCGATCAACCCTTCTTCTCGGGCCTTCCGCTTCCGCCAAGACTCCGCTGGCCCCAAAATCTTCTGGGGTTCTCCGTGTTGAGGATTCCCATCCTCATTTTCAGCGAATGCGGAAAGGATTCCGCCAAGACTCGCAGCCCGAAACGGATTTCGGGCCGAGCGGAGGCTTCCCATGGTCCCACTTGTGAAGGGGGAAGCGTCACCCGTCTTGTTACTTGACATGGAGCTTCCGCCTCGTAGACTCTTGTTTCAAGGAAGCCTGAAGCATGGACGATCGGCACGACGAGATCTTCAAGGCCTTGGCCGACCCGAACCGCCGCCGGATTATTGCAGCCTTGTGCAGCGAGCCAATGGTGGCCGGTGATCTGGGCCGTCTTGTGTCGTTGGCCCCCAACGCCGTATCGTTCCACCTCAGGCTGCTTCAGGAGGCCCGACTGGTCACGGTTCAGCGACAGGGACGGTTCCTGTGGTACCGGGTGGACCGGGATGTGCTCGATGACTGGCGATCTTATGCCCATGCACTGTTTGAGGTCCGGGCCGGTGGTGAGTCCATCGAAGCGCACGCGTCACGCCCGCCGGAGTATCCGCCGCCTGCCGAACTGAGATCAGCGGCCCGCAGCCCGTCCGCTCAACCTGCCGAAACCCAGCCTGTCAGTCGTCGCGACGTGCCGGTCGATCGCGAAAACGCCGCCGCGGACACCGACGAAAAGCTCCCTGCCGAGCTGCTTTGAGCAACCGGAGAAATCGCTTCCTGTCTCTGCAACGCCCGGGCCACAACACTGTTCCAGGCGAGAAGGCCCTCATCTCGCGTTCACCCCGCCTGGCGGGGCCGGACCTGCAGGACTGGGCGATTGCCCAATGACTGCCGGCCCGGCCCGCCATCCAACGAGTCACCCCGACCGAGATCATCTTTGCCGCCCCAGTTCCCATTCTTCTCTGAGTACCGCGAACCGGTATTCATTCTCATACCGCCCGTTCCGAAAGACGGCCTGACGCAGGCAGCCTTCCTGGACGAAGCCTGCCTTCTGGTAGCACCGGATCGCCCGCGGGTTGTTCGAGAACACCGACAAGGCGATGCGGTTGAGGTTCAGTTCCTCAAACCCGTATCTCAGGCACAGCAATGTGGCCTCCGTGCCGTAGCCCTTGTTCTGAAAGGTCCGATCGCCGATGTTGATCCCGAAACTCGCGCTGCGATTGACGGCGTGTATGTTGTGCAGGCCGGTCACGCCGATCAGGCGGTCGCCTTCGCGGACGACGATGCCGAACACACAGTCCTTCTCGTCGCGTCCGAGCGACTCGACCCACTCCCGCTCGCGACAGGAGTTGACCGGACCGCGATGCATCAGGCCTTGCCAGTTGCCCGGATCGTTGATGAACCGGCGCACCAGCGGCTCATCTTCAGGCTCGATCGGGCTGAAGTAGATTCGCTGCCCTTCATAGAAGACGACTCGCGCGGGCACGGTGGTCATGGCCGAAGAGTCGGTTCGGTACTTCGCGCCCGACGCAGCACGGGTCAGAGTCGCCATGGCATACACTCCGCGGGCAGCCCGCTTCCCTGCGGGCTGCCCTGGTAACAGAACCTTGCAGAAGCCGGCGCTCGCACGCGCGAGCGAGCCTCCGCCCTTCAATCACCGTCTGCCGGCGCGCAAAGCCTCCCCATCATGCCGCCGGCATGTCAAAACACGGTCACTCTCGCGCGCTCTGAAAGCGCCGAGAATCCGACTCAAACAAAAAGGCCTTGCGATTCCGGTGAACCGCAAGGCCTGGAAATTCTTCGGAATCTCAATTCAGCCCTACGGTTCACCTCGGCAATTAATGCCCTTGACCGGCGTACCGCAAAATACCGCCCCCTGGGCATGGCGAGCGCGCGGTCCGCACGCGTCCGCCTGCATGGTCCAAGACTGGCTGTATCTGGCGATCATCGCTGGACTCCCTTCGAATCCCGGCAACCATTGCCAGGAGACTATCAGTATATACCACATTTCGGCAAAGTCAAGACCCGACTCAACCCCAGCGCTGGGTAGGGCAACGCACAGGGAATGAAGAATTGTGAGTGGAGAATTGAGAATGGGCCGTGTTTTGCCGTCGCCCGTGAACCCACCGTCGGTGAGCTCCGGAGACAGCGTTGATTCGGCACAGGACGTCCAATCCACAAGGGCTTTCCTAAGGCGGACCGCCTTCTTGCGGGCCGCAACCCAAGTGGTCTGCGATCCAGAAACATGCGCGCAAAATGCGCACCAGTCGCGACGGAAGGGACTAAACATGTGTGGCGATGTACCTGCAATTGTAGGGCAGATATAGGCCGCTCCTTTCCTCAACTATCCATCTCAGCCCCTATTGCCCGACGACAATCTCCAGCGGCTGGCCGGTGGTGGCCGGGTGCGTCACATGGATCGTGTCGACGAACTGAGCATCCGTCAGGGTCAGGTGGTACGTTCCGGGCTCGGGCGAGATGGTCAGTGACAGCGTGGCCAGGACTGTCTGACCGGCGGGTAGCGGTTCTCTTGTCACGCCGCCGATGCCGGCCGTGGTTGTGAACCACTGGGCTGACTCCTGCGACTCGATCGGAGGCTCGGCCGTTGGGGCTGCGATGGGGCCGTTGACGGCCGTCAGGTCCTGCGTCAGCGCCCAGACGGTCGGCGGATCGACCCCGAGCAGGGAGTCCACATCCATGCCCCACGCCGTGACGTCCGAGCCGTCAGGCGTGAGACGCACCCATAGCCAGTCCATCACCGTCAGGTCGTAGTGGCTGCTCTGGGCATGGCCGTCTACGTCATGGGAGAAGAGGACGTTGTCCAGTTCGGTCCAGTCGGCCGAGTCGATCGAGACCACATTGGCCGCATCGACGGCCGGCTTGCCCTCGAAGCCCCAGATGGGGGCGTCGGTGATGACCACCAAGTCAACGGAGATGGCCCCGCCCGTGGCCGGTAACGTCACCGACGTCGCTCCGGTTCCGTGGACCACCCACTGGGCTGAGACGTTGGCGCTTGGCGTCGCCACCTGCTGCTGCCGCCGTAGCAGGGTCAACAGGTCTTGCTTGGCCCGGAATCCTTTCCGCATTCGGCGGCAATGAGGATGGGAATCCTCGACCAGAAGGCCCCAGAAGGGATTCTGGGGCCAGCGATGCGTCAGAAGTGCCGACGAGGGCGTCGGCACCACCGGCAAGGCCAACGCCTCCGCCCATGCCCATCATCATCATGCCGCCGGGGCAGGCGACGGTGTTGTTCAGCAGGCTGCTTGCGATGCTCTCGTCCGTGGCGTTGATGACACCGTCCACGTTCACGTCCAGGCGGACGTTGGACGCGTCGGCGGTGTATCCGTTGGCCGCGGCGATGGCGCTGACGTCGGCTTGCTCGACGATCGCATTGCCATCGGCGTCGGCCGCGAGCATGCGAATCGCGCAATCGGCGTCGCACAGAATCTCGGTGGTCAGGTCTGCATCCACGATCGCGTTGGACAGATCGATGGTGTAGCACACCTGATCGTTGAGGCGATTGTCCGGGTCAGTCGCATCGAAGAAGAGTCGGAAGGTCTGATCGTTGTTGATGAAATCATAAGACATAGGCCACGGCTGGCTGGCATCGCTGCCGGTGACGTACACAAAGCCAAGGTCCGTCCATGGATAGGCCGGCTGGGCCAAGTCCACTTCGATGATCTGGACGTCGCCCTGACGCGGTTCGATCACCGCCTCGTTCGGCGCCGCGTCCGGATCCAGAGCAATCCCCAACGACCCGGCCGCCCCATGCGTGCGAACGCTCCGCCAAGCCGTGATGGTGAAGTAGTTTTCCGGTGTTTCGCATGGATCGGGAGGTGGCGATGACGCTGGAGGCGGTTCTGGATTGTAGCTGATCCCTGGTCCCGTCGCACTGGCCTGGAAGGCGTCCCAATCCTCCAGACTGATCATATGGTCATCGTTGCTGTCAAGCTCGACACACAAGTACTCATCCCACAGCGACTGCAGCGGCTCCTGTCGGCCGAGGCAGTACTGCCAGCGTGCGAAATCGACCTGGTCAATGTCGCAATCGTGGTCCCAGTCGTACCGTGGCTGGCGGAATCCTTCAGATCGATCGTTCTGCTCGTTCCCATCGCAGTCGATCCACTCACACGCATCGGCAATCTTGTTGTGGTCGACGTCGGCGCCCTCGTAGGCTCCCATGTTGACCTTGGCCTCCAGCGCGGAACACACCTCGGCGACCATTCGTGGGTTGCCGTCCAGATCGAACGGAACCGGCTCGCTCGTGTTGCCGTCGCCGTCCAGGTCGGTCGTGTCGGCTGGAACCAGGGTGTTGTCTCCGCTGTCGATGCAAGGGGAGCCATCTTGCAGCCGGAGGTCGCCGTAGTCATCGTCGGGCGTACCCCAGATACCGTCGTTTCCGGGATCGGGATTACGAGCAAACTGTGGGTTGTCGTCGATGTTGCCTGTTCCAGGATAGATACTAGCGTCGTCGGGATCTTCATCCTGAATGCAACTGTACGAGGCGGCAATCCTCTGGGTATCATCCAGTCCAGCGGTGGTGTTGCCCCACACGACCGAGTTGTGAAGCACAATCTCCGACGCATACGTGCTTGGTTTGTGGGTGACGATTACGGCTTTGTTGTCACCACCTGACCTGTTCGCTGCGATCGTGCAATCCTTGACGTTGATGCGGCAGGCACCGCTGTTGGCGGCACAGCAGATGGCCCCGGCCTCGGACGGGGGTGGAGTTGCCGACGATGGCGCAGTTGACAAACGAGAAGGCCGTGGGACAGTTCGCGGCGCAGATCGCGCCGCCTCCCCTCGGCAGCGAGCCGGAGGTCGTGGTCTTGTTTCCGCGAAACACACACGACAGAACACTGGGCGTCGCACCGTCGGCGATGGCGAAGCCGCCACCGTAGCTGCCCACCTGATTGGTTTCAACCACACAGTTCCGAAATGTCGGGGTTCCCGCGCCGGTAACAAATGCACCGCCGCCGTAGTCCGAGGCGATGTTGCCCTTGATGACACAGTTCACAATCGCGGGGCTGCCGGCCGCCAGATACAGCCCGCCCCCGCGCTTCTCGCTGGTTGCGGAACCATTCGCGTTGCCGGCCGTGATCGTGAAGCCATCCAGGAGAGCCGTGCTGTCCGTGTTGCTGCCGGTAACGACGTGATAACAATTGTCTGCATTGCTGCCGGGCGTGCCGATATCACCGCTGAGAACCGTCTGCTTCGTCGTGAAGTCGCGATCGGCCAGTCTGAACGTGGCCGGCTCTTCGGTGCCGGCAAAACCGCCGTAGACCGAGACGTTGTTCTTCAACGTGAAAGTCGCTGCCCGTCCACTCGGCACACTGGGCTTGTAGTAGTCCGTCGGGTTCGGGGACGCGGCCACCCAGATGTCAGGTTTCACCGGCGGGTTAGAGGCCAAGTTCACCGCAGCCTCGGCCGCGGCCAGGGCGGCCTGCAACGACGTGTAGGCATTGGTCCAGCTTGTGCCGTTGTTCAGTCCACTCGCGTCCCACTTGACGTAGATCACGTTCTCGCAGACGTCGCCGATACCGTCACGGTCGGTGTCCCGTTGGTCGGGGTTGAGGACGTTGAGACAGTTGTCGCAGGCGTCGCCCACGCCGTCACCGTCGGTATCCGTTTGAGTCGAGTTTGAGATGAGGGGACAGTTGTCGATCGGATCGTCGATGCCGTCTTCGTCGTCGTCTGGGTCACAAGCATTTCCCGAGTCGTCACCGTCCGTGTCGGTCTGGTCCGGGTTGTACACGGTCGGGCAATTGTCCTCGCAGTCCAGCATGCTGTCCATGTCGACGTCGGTGTCCGGTACGCCGCATCCGCACACGCCTGGCTCTGTTTTGTCCGGGTCATTGGGGCAACCGTCGATGCAATTCGCTGTCCCGTCGCCGTCGGAATCGGTATCCGGCACGCCGCAGCCACATACGCCCGGCTCAGTCTTGTTCGGATCGTTGTCGCATTCCTCCTCGCAGTTGTGGTACCCGTCGCCGTCCGTATCATCGCCGATGACCCACTGACTGCAGACCTTCCATCCACACTCCGGCTGCACATTGGGCAAATCGTCTTCGGTCAGTCCGGGCGAACAGATGTTGCCGGCGAAGTTCGCAATGCCGATATTGGCTCCGGTGATAGTCCCGGCCGCCGTTATGGTGCCGGAGCCCTCCGTGGCGCTCGCCGCAGTGATGTGGCCGAGGATGCTTCCGCCACAGGTAATGGAGCCGTCGAATGGGCCACCACAGCCAATGTTGGCACTGCTCAAGATGCTGCCGGCGATATCGAGATAGCAGTCATGGCAGTTGATGTTTCCATTCACACTACCGGTGATACCCTGCTGCGTATCGCTGTAGAGGTTGAGTCTGCAGTAGCCTCCATAGGTGGGTGTTCCGGGGCCGCGAGACAAGCCGATGTAGGACACGTCTCCGGAAACCCGAGAGCCAACGGCGATCTGGGAGCTCTTGAATGCGGACAGATTGACCGTGAGGTTGGTGATCGGGACCGGGTCTGATCCTGAGGGATACATGAATTCGATGCAGACGTGCCGGTTGATGATCTGCTGGTAGTGTTCTGGAACAGTCGAATAAGTGACCGTGATATCCTGACGACTGGCACAGTAGATGCGATACGCTCGCTGCGAATGGTAGCCGTCAAGATAGCTCCAGCATCCTCCCAAGAACTTCACCGTTGTCTCCGTTACCTCGACTTCAGTGGACAGCTCATTGAATCGCCATTCGGGGAGACAATCGACAGTAGATTGATTGGTTTGCCGAAGGCCGTTGCGGACGACAACGATCGTGCCACAGGCACCGTTGGCAATCGTGTCGCCGGTCAGAGCGGCAAGTACACATATAGCTGCGAAACTGCGTGGCCTCACGTCTATTCTCCTCCTGACAAGAAACTTCCTACTGCCGCGAGCAGCGGCGGCCGACGGCCATGAACAAGCCGATCACCAACACCAGCAATGCTGATGGCTCGGGCACTTCGTCGATGCGGATGTAGTCCCATTCAGCAGCGGTTGGGACGTAGTACCAGTCCTTGCCAAAACCAAACTGCGTCCACAAGTTGGTCCCAGTGGGAGCCTGGAGAGTATCGCTAACCTGAAGCTCGCCGTCGATGTAAACGGAGAACAATGCGCCAAACGACTCGATGCGAAAGGTGTGAAACTCACTTGTCAGCAGGGGCGTTCCTACCACTGTACGATCGAGTCCTCCCACGTCCCTGGCCAGGCTGATTACAGCATTGGAGGACCGCCAGGAAATGCTGATGTCACTGGTCAGATCCTCGCCACCGATGAGAAGATCCTGATACGAGTAGCCATCGTCATTGGACGTTCTTGCCCGCCATTCGATCGCGACGGTGTCCGTAGTCAGTTCCACGTCCTTGCGGTAGAACACCGTCGCGCCGCCCAGCGGTGTAGCGTCAATACGAAAAACGCCGTTGGCAAGCGAACGGGTGTAGACAGCGGGGTCTTCCTGGCTCCCTCCCGGAATCCAGCCGTCGTTCTCCGGAAACACGTCACCTTCATAGATGATATAGGCTGCCTCAAGCGAAGCAGTAGCCGCGAAGAGAATGAATGTGCCGAGTATCCAGTGTGACCTGTACATCGCGATCCTCCTCATGAGCTTCTGGACCGGATTGCCAACGCCGCTTGGGGAGCATAGTGGCGAAATCCGGTTTGTCCCTACTCCCTGTTCCGCGCAACTCCGCCACTCTGCGCCCGCGAGTCACCTGCATCGTATCCAGAACCCGAATCTTCTGCAAGCCTTTGAAAGGAATGCTAGCGATAGAGAACAACCGCTGAGACGGCCTTGCTCATGGAGAAGGCGCCGGGCCTCGGAGCATCTGCAATCCTCTCCCAGGGGCAAGCGTCTGTTCTCCTATTCTGCAAGAGCGACGAGCAGCAAATGCCAAAAGGATCAAGGTCATCATGATCGAGGCGCAAGGCTCAGGGACATCCCATGCTCGAATGTAGTCCCATGAACCAGTGGTTGGCACAAGGTCCCAGTCTTTCGTGAATCCGAACTGCGCGCGCAGGTTGGTCCCGATGGGTGACTGGAGAGCGTTGCTGACCTGGAACAGTCCGTCGACGTAGACGGCAAAAAGGGATCCGGATGACTCGACGCGGAAGACATGATATTCATCAGGCGACAAAGGTGTTCCAACAACTATGTCATCAAGTTGGCCAGCATCTCTTGCCATCCCGATCACTGCCCCGGAGGCTCGCCATGAAAGACCAATGCTGCTGGTAAGACCGTCGCCGTCAATAAGAAAGCTAAAATAGGAGTAACCGTCATCATTGGATGTTTTCGCCTGCCATTCGATACAGACATAGTCGCTCGTCGGCTGTAGATCTCTGCGGTAGAATACAGTGGCCGTTCCCGTCGCAGTTGCGTTGATCGCAAAGATGCCTGAATCAAGCGAACGGGTGTAGACGGCAGGGTCTTCCTGGCTCCCTCCCGGAATCCAGCCGTCGTTCTCCGGAAACACGTCGCCTTCATAACTGATATAGGCTGCTTCGAGCGAAGCAGTGGCCGCGAAGAGAATGACTGTGCCGAATATCCAGCGTGACGTGTGCATCCCCAACCTCCTTGTGAGCTTCCGGACGAGATCAACGGCGTTCCTCGCGAATGTAGCGGCAAGACCCGCTTCTCCGTCAATCCCGGTTCCGGGCAACTCCACCACCATGTGCTTGCGAGCTACTTGGATCGTATACAGAACCCCAGTGTTCTGCAAGTCAATGAAACGAGTGCGCGAAGAAAGGCCACGACGCCGGGCGGTCACCAGAAGACCCGCCAATCCGAACAGAATCTGCATCGATGGCTCGGGGAGGAAACAAAGGGGACATTCCACTTTTCTGCTGCCCTCAGTTGTCCGCGAAGGATATGAGGAGGGCGTAACACGGCGATCGCGGGCGAACGGACCAGCGACGGACCGTCGAGCATTCGCTTGTACCTCGATGCTTGTCCATCCGGCAGCATATCCCCCAGATTCGCAGGGTTCCCGCCTCAACAGCTTGCCGGTCCTCGCTGGTTTGCCCAAGTTTGGCTTCCTTTGGCGCGAGAGGTTGTCAGCATTCGGCACTCAGCGGTCAGCCAGACGCGCCTGGTGAACTTCTCATCGGGCGAACGCGGAACGCTGATGGCTGATCGCTTGCATCCTTGGGTTCGTTTCGCATTTTGCCGTTGTTCGCTGCGGTGTCATCGCGCCCACACGCCCTTTGCGAACCGATCGCAGAGTCATGGAGCCTCCAACTCCAGGGATAACACTCCGGGTGTTCCGTTCCGCACACGGATTCCGGAGCAGGGGCAACTAGAAGGCCCCAGAAAGGATTCTGGGGCCAGCGATGTGGGCACCAGAAGGGATTCTGGGGCCAGCGGAGCAGGGGCAACTAGAAGGCCCCAGAAAGGATTCTGGGGCCAGCGATGTGTCAGACGTGCCGACGAGGGCGTCGGCACCACAATGAATGCCCAAGGAGGAATTCGGCGCGAGACGTCCGACCCACAAGGGGTTTCCTGCAATTGGGGTATGCATCCGACTCAACCACCTATCGGGTTTGGGCGGAATCCTGCACAACTGTCCCAGCCCTTGCTCGATATTGGCCGCGAAAACAGCGTTAGGTTGAGTCAAAGACATACCCCAGTCCTGCAGACCTGCGACGATCTTTGTGTGACTGGGGGGCAAGGCAGCGAGGTGGACTTCATAGACTCTCAAAGCGCATCATCCACAGGCGGCAGGAGGCTGCGAATCTCTCCAGCCAATCAGCCAAGAGGACTTGAATGGCAGACAACGCCACGAGTCAGGACTCCACTCCCGTCCCCAAAAGCCGGAGGCGGCTCCGCCCGGTGCGGTTGTTTGTCATCGCGGCAGTCTGCGTTGTTGCCGCATTTGCGGTCAAGCACTTCTGGTTCAGCTTGCCGATCGGCGAGGGACCGGCGGGGCCGGTCGTTCCGAGGGAGATGTTCCAGGCCGTCTGGACGTCGCGGCCGGTTCTTCTGGTGGGGATCGGCGACAGCATCACCGACGGTTTTGGGGCATCCGAGGGGCATTCCTACTTCGACATGCTGATCTCGAACCCGGCCGACGAGTCCCCGGAGATGAAGGGGATCTGTCTCGGCAGCGTGTTGCCGAATCTGAAATCGCTTGAGCTGGCGGTCTCCGGAAGCACGTCCATCCACCATCTGACGAGCCAGCTTGCCCGCCTGGAGGTGCAGCCGCCGGAGGTACTGGGCCTGGTGGTCATGACCACGGGCGGCAACGACATCATCCACAATTACGGTCACAGCCCCCCTCAGGAGGGGGCGATGTACGGCGCCACTTTCGAGCAGGCCCGCCCCTGGATCGCGGCATTTGATGAGCGGCTCAAGAGCATGCTCGATCGGATCGAGCAGTGCTTTCCGGGCGGCTGTCACATCTTTCTGGCCAACATCTACGACCCGACCGACGGGGTTGGTGACGCCACGCGAGCCGGTTTGCCCGCCTGGCCCGACGCGATGAAGGTTCTCGCGGCATACAACGAGATCATCGCCCGCCATGCCGGGCAGCGACCGAACGTGCATCTGGTGGACATCCACAGCGAGTTTCTCGGCCATGGCATCTACTGCACGCAGCCGTGGCGGCGCCACTATCGCTGGGCTGACCCTCACTACTGGTATTACATGAACCTGGAGGACCCCAACGACCGGGGCTACGACGCGATCCGTCGACTGTTTCTGCTGGAGATTGCCAAGGTGTTTCAGACGACCGCGCCCCAATCGAGTCCTACTCCGCTCAACCTCAATCACAACGGCAAATAGAGCACGCGTTCTTCGATTTCCTCGTGCAAAGCGCGCTCTGCCAGAAGCAGTAGTTCCTCAATGGCTTGTTCAACTGGCACATCGCGGCTGATTTCAACGACACCGGGCGTACGGAACCCGCCAGTCACTCGGAGACAGGCGCCCTGTGCGAGCAATGAGCCGGGCTTGCCAATCGCTTGTTTACAGAATACAATAAGTTTGGTCGACAAGGGGGCGTAGAGACTCTCGTCCCGGCGAGAGTCGCCAAGTTGATGAGCCGTGTTGGTTCTTGGGCACACGGGGAGTCGAGCATGTCGCAGGTG
>Ga0209506_1002966_pt1 | contig 14285 bp, 8 predicted proteins | sample AD_JPNHG2_MetaG_FD_184409 | JGI IMG/M metagenome (GOLD analysis project Ga0209506, IMG submission 184409) | Active sludge microbial communities of municipal wastewater-treating anaerobic digesters from Japan - AD_JPNHG2_MetaG (SPAdes) (version 2) | ecosystem: Engineered > Bioreactor > Anaerobic >...
TGATTGCAATTCCCTCGGCGCCGGGGGAAGTGGTGCGACGGGTGGTGGAGGCGGCGCGGGAGGCGGGGATCCACTACCGCATCATGCCGGCGCTGCACGAGATCCTCTCGGGGCGGGTGTCCATCGGGGAGCTACGGGAGGTGGATTTGGAGGACCTGCTGCGGCGGGAGCCGGTCCGCTTGGATTTGCAGGAAATCTCCGCTTACCTGTCGGGCAAGGTAGTGTTGATCACGGGCGCTGGGGGCTCGATCGGCAGCGAACTTGTTCGTCAGGTGCTGCGGTTCGGGCCGCGGGAGATCGTCCTCGTCGGCCATGGGGAAAATAGCCTGTTCTCCCTGGGTTTGGAGCTCGGTGCACTGCGGCCACGGCCCCCCTACCGCGTGGTGGTGGCGGACGTGCGGGAGCCCATGGATATCGAGCCGGTGTTCCAGCAGTATCGCCCTCAAGTCGTGTTCCATGCCGCAGCGCACAAGCACGTGCCGCTGATGGAGGAGAACCCCGCGGCGGCGGTGTTGAACAATGTGGTGGGCACAAGGAATGTCGTTGAGCTCGCTCTCCGGTATGGGGTGGAGCGGCTGGTGAACATCTCTACTGACAAGGCGGTCAACCCCACGTCGGTGATGGGGGCTACGAAGCGCGTTGCTGAATACCTGGTGCAGCGGGGCGCTGAGCGGGCGGGGACAGGGCAGGTCTTCGTCTCTGTGCGGTTCGGGAACGTCCTCGGGAGCCGGGGGAGCGTGATCCCCACGTTCCGCGCCCAGATCCGGCGGCGGGAGCCGGTCACGGTGACCCATCCGGACATGCGACGGTACTTCATGACTATCCCCGAGGCAGCGCAGCTTGTGCTCCAGGCAGCGGGCTTGGGAGAGAACGGTCGCGTGTGCGTCCTGGACATGGGGGAACCAGTACGCATCGTGGACTTGGCGGAAGATCTGATCCGTTTGTCGGGGTTGGAGCCTGGGAAGGATATCCCCATTGTGTTCACGGGCGTGCGGCCGGGGGAGAAGCTGTTCGAGGAGATCCTGACTGCGGAGGAGGGAACGGTCGCCTCGCGCCACGAGAAGGTCTTCGTCGCTCGCGGCTCGCCTCCCCCTGAGGCAGAGTTCGGGGCGCGGCTGGCGGCTCTGCTTGCCGCAGCGGAGGCTGGGGACGGAGCCGCGATCCGCACGGCCCTTCAATCTCTCGTCCCTACGTATCGGCCGACTAACGGGCTGGGACCCGATGGCCTGGGGAGTTCGTAGGGCAGGTTGTGTTCATCGGGAGGGTTGGGCCCATCTTGTGCAGCTGGTCTTGAGGATTCAGGTTCTGTGGGGAACTTGAGGATGAAGACTCAGGCCTTGGCACCGGGGGGGACCTCCCGCACCGGTGCGGGGTGACGCCCGGCCGCGGATGTGGTCCTTCGTGTTGAAGCTTGCGGGATCAAACCATCCGTTCATCTCGGTCGTCTCCGTATCTCCCCAGCTCAATTGAAGAAGCCGCCCATCTTGACAGCCGATCCACAGCACTATAATCGTTCCCGTGAACCGGTTCCGGGATTGGCTTGAACAGGCAAGGGGTAATCTCGCTCATGCTGAGCGCAGGAGGGCCATGGGGGACTACGCTTGGGCATGCTCCGCAGCGCACCAAGCGGCCGCGGCGAAGGTCCTTCCCATGAGGTACGGGCAGATCGCATGAGGCTGCTCGGTCCTGGAACTCCTCGCCGGGCTTCCCGACACCGTAAGGCCGGGAGAGGAGCTCCGCGGGAGGGCGCGGGCCTTGGACCGTCGCTACGTCCCCACCCGGTACCCGGATGCCCATCCGTCGGGGTCGGCGTTCCGCCACTACACGCGGGGCGGAGTTCAGGCTGCGCTGGACGATGCGATAGAGGTGGTAGCCTGCTGTGAGCATCGGGGTTTGGAAGGCTGACCGGCAAGTGATCCTTGCCCGACTGGAGGAGGGGGCGAGGGAGAAGGGTCGTGAACCGGACGTTCTCGCGGTGGTCCGGTTTGGGTCCATGGCCCGGGGCGATTGCACGCCGGCGAGCGATGCGGATGTCTTGATTGTACTCGATCGCTCCGTTGTACCATTTCACGATCGCATCCCGCGGTTTCAGCCGATGGGAATGGGCGTTGGGGGGGACGTGTTCCCGTACACGCGTGAGGAAGCGGCGCGGCCGCTCAGCGAGGGATGGGGGGTCGTGGATGGGCCCTTCTTTGAACGCGAGGGGACGCTGGCTGGGCGGCGGGCGGCGGGGCGGTCAACCGGGAGGAGGATATGGAGCTAAAGACGGTGCGGATCGAGAAGCCGGATGATGTGAACCTGATTCTCGGGCAGGCCCACTTCATCAAGACGGTGGAGGACCTCCACGAGGCGCTGGTGACCGCTGTGCCGGGGGCGAAGTTCGGACTTGCGTTCTGCGAATCGTCGGGCCCGGCCCTCGTGCGCTGGTCGGGGACGGATCCTGAACTCACGGATCTTGCCACGCGGAACGCGTCTGCCCTCGCCTGTGGCCACGCGTTCCTCATCTTCCTCCGCGGGCTGTACCCGATCAACGTCCTCACTGCGGTGAAGCTCGTCCCCGAGGTGTGCGGGATCTTCTGCGCCACGGCGAACCCGGTGGAGGTGATCGTCGCCGAGACGGAGCAGGGGCGGGGGATCCTCGGGGTGGTGGACGGGGTGAGGACGAAGGGCGTGGAGGGGGAGGCGGACCAGGAGGAACGGAGGTCGTTCTTGCGCCGGATCGGGTACAAGCTGTGACCCTCCGCGCGGTGCTCCTCGACCTGGGTGGGCCGGTCCTGGACGAGGAGGCGGAGTATGAGGGCTGGGAAGCGTCCAGCGTTCGCGCGCTCGCGGCGGAGGGGATTACCGTCCCCCCGGCGGAGTTCGCGCGGGAGCTCGGGGCCGCGATTGCCCGCTGTGACCCGGACGCCCACCTCTCCGCGGTGTGGAGCTTCGTGCGGCCGGATGTGGACCGGTTCCGCCGGATTCGCGACGCGTTTCGCGACCAGAGGCGGGCGTTCGTTGAGAACCTGCGCGGCGTCGCGGTCCGCCCCGAGGCGCGGGGGGCGATCCCCACCCTCGCTGCCCGCTACGCCCTCGCGATCGCCGCGAACCAGCCGGAAGCGGTCCTATCCCGGCTCGCGGAGGCGGGGCTGCTTGGCCATTTCCGCTGGCGGCACGTGTCGGAGGGGATGGGGATCGGGAAACCGTCCCCGCTCTTCTTCCGGATGATCCTCGACGGCCTCGGCGTGCGGGCGGAGGAGGCGGTGATGGTGGGGGACCGGCTCGACTTCGATGTCTTCCCGGCGAGGCTCGTCGGGATGAGGGCGGTCCGCGTCCGCGTCGGGCTGTACGCGGGTCAGGAGCCGATCTCCCCCCTCCATGTCCCCGACCTCACCCTCGACACGCTGGCCGAGCTCCCCGCTGCCCTGGCCTCGCTGGGGTAGCCCCCTCTTCGGGGCGGGGTGCGCGGGGAGCCCTTTCGCCGGAGAATTGAGCTGTGGAACGGTACGACGTGGCTATCGTCGGAGGGGGGCCGGCCGGTGCGGTGGCCGCTCGGGCCGCGGCGCAAGCTGGAGCACGGGTCCTCGTGGTCGAGCGGGCTCCCCGCCGCCCGCCGCGCTGCACCGGGCTCGTCGGGGCCCCGTTCCTCGACCTCGTGGCTGTGCCTCCTCGCCTCGTGCTCCGCGAGGTCCGGGCGGTGCGCGTCTGCGCTCCCGGCGGTGGGGTCCTCGGGTTCCGCGCTGCGGGGCCGAAGGGGTACGTGCTCGACCGTGGGGGGCTCGATCGGTGGCTCCTCGACCGGGCGGGCGAGGCGGGGGCCACTGTGCGGTGCCCAGCCGCGGCGGTGGGCGTGGCGGGGCAGGTCCTCCATACGACGATGGGCCCTGTGGAGTTCGGGGTGCTCGTCGCGGCGGATGGGGCGATGAGCGCGGTCCGGCGGTGGGCGGGCCTCTCCCCGTCCGCGGAGGTCGTGGTCGGGGTCCAGGCCATCGTCGCCGCGTCGCCTCCCGCGGGGGGGGACGAGGTCGAGGTCCACGTGGGGAACGAACTCGCTCCCGGTGGGTTCGCGTGGGTCGTCCCGGCGGAGGAGGGGACGGTGCGGGCCGGGCTCCTCACCGTGGCTGGGCGCGGGGCGTACTCCCTCCTCGACCGGTTCCTCGCCCGTCGGTTCCCCGGGGAGCGCGTCGTTCGCCGGGAGGGGGGGCTCATCCCGATGGGCCCTCCACCGTGCACGGTAGGGCCGCGGGTCCTCCTCGTCGGCGATGCCGCCGGCCAGGTGAAGCCCCTCTCCGGGGGTGGGCTCCTGTTCGGGGCGATTGCAGCCCGGATCGCCGGGGAGATCGCGGCGGAGCGCCCAGACCGCTTGGGGGAGTACGAGGCCCGCTGGCGGGCTCTACTCTGGGACGAGATCGCGTTCGGGCTCCGCGGCCGGGTGGCGTTCGTCTCTCTTCGGGATGGGGAGCTCGACCGGATCGTCGCGGCGCTCGATCGCCCTGAGTTCCACCGCCTCGTCGCCGAGGAGGGGGACATGGATCATCCGTCCCGTCTCGTTCAGGCGGTGGTGGCTCGGCCGGGCCTGTGGCCGGCGGTGATCCCGCTCGTGCGGGCACTGGGGGGCTGGGCTCGGGTGCGGGAGCTCGCCCGCGGTTTGCCCTCCGCCGCCGGGCCGGGATAGACTCCCGCGTGCCTAAGGGAAAGGCCAGCAAGGGACGCCGAAGCGGTCCCATGGTGCCGCCGGGCGGTTGGCTGTCCCGCCTGCGGTTCTGGGGGTTGGTGTTCTTCCTCCTCTCGATGCCCCTCTTCTTCTCGCCGCGGAACACGGAGTACGGGTACGCAAAGACGATCTACACCCTGGTCTTCATCTCGCTTCTCCTCATCCTGTGGGCGGTGGAGTCCTTCCCGCGGCGGGAAGCGAAGGTCGAGCTCTCGTGGCTCTTCCCGCTCCTCCCCGCGCTGCTCCTCGCTGCCCTCCTCTCCCTCTCCGGGGGGACGCCGGCCGGGGTGGTTCTCCAGTCGGCGACCGTCATCCTCTACTTCGGGTTCATCTTCCTCCTCGTGGTGAACGCCCCCCTTGGGGATCGGGAGGTCGTCCTCCTCCTCGGGGCCCTCCTCCTGGCGGGGTTCGGGAACGCCCTGTTCGGCCTCCTCCAGCACGTCGGGGTGGTCCCCGGGGCGCCGGGCGACCCATTGATCGCCACAATGGGGAACCGCCAGTTCCTGGCCGGGTTCCTCTCCTACCTCGTCTTGCCGGCGGGGATCCTCCTCATCCGGCTGCGGCGGGCGTGGGCGTGGGTCCCCGCGCTCGTCGGGATCGGGTTCATCCTCGCGGTGATGCTCCTCACCCGTCAGGTGGCGGTGCGGCTGGGCCTGGTAGCGGGGCTCCTGTTCGTCGCGTTCGGGATCGGGTTCTGGTCAACGAAGCCGGGAACGTGGCGCCGGTGGGGAGCGGCCGCTGCGGTGGTTGCCGCTGCCCTGGGCGGAGTGCTCGGGGTTCAGGGCCTCGTCTACGCCGCAGCGGTGGGGGGAGGGGCAGCTGCGGTGTGGGGTCTGGGGAAGCTCCTCCGCCGGTTCCCCAGCTTGTGGATCCCCACCGTGGGCCTCCTGGTGGCGGCGGTCGTCCTCCTCCTTCCCCCGACCACGCCCCTCGCTCCGGTGCGGGAGCTCTGGGAGCGCCAGTCGGGGGCGATCCGGGCGTGGGACCTCTGGGTCGGGTACGAGATGTGGCGCGACCGGCCTCTCTTCGGGATCGGCCTCGGGGGGTACAAGATCCAGTTCGTCCCGTACAAACCGGAGTTCCTCTCCTCCCCCCGTGGGGCGAACTACGCGTTTCCGTTCCCGCGCGCGGATCAGGCCCACAACGAGTACGTCCAGGTGGCCGCTGAGCTCGGCACGTGGGGGGCGATCGTGGTCCTCGCCGGGCTCGCCCTCGTGGGGTACTGGGGGCTGCGGCGGGTGGGTGCGCAGAAGGATCCGGCGAAGCGGGTCGAGCTCCTCCTCCTCGGAGGGGGGCTGATCACGGTGTTCGTCCACGCTGTCCCCACGTTTCCGTTCCACCTCCCCGCGTCGAGCCTGGCGTTCGTGACGATCCTCGGGCTCGCCTTCTCGCCGCGCTACGGGCCGGTGGGGGACCTCGCGGTGACGCTCCGGGGCTATCGGCTCAAGCTGACCGCCGTGGCCCTCTCCCTCCTCTCCGGCGTCGTGTCGGTGGTCGCGGTGCGGGACATGGTCGCCGATGCGTACCTCCTCGCCGGGCAGGTCTCGTTGGGGTACGGCGAGGTCGCGCTCGCCCGGGAACAGCTTACCCGCGCGGTGGAGCTCGACTTCTGTCCCCGGGTGAGCCTGTACTGGCTGGGAATGGCGCACGCCCAAGCGGGGGACCTCGCGCAGGCCCAGGCTGCGCTGCGGGCCTGTCTCAACCGGTACCGGCCTGAGGTGGTCTACCTCCAGCTCGCGTCGGTGGACCTCGCGATGGGGGAAACGAAGGAGGCGCGGGCGCTCCTCGAAGAGCTCCTTGCCACGATCCCGCCCCGGGAGATGGAGCTCGAGGCCCGTTACCTCCTCGCGGTCGCCGACATGTCCGATGGGGACCTCCTTTCCGCCCAGCGCCGCCTGGAGGAGATCCTCGCCCGGGACCCGCACCACGAGCTCGCCCAGTTCCAGCTCGGGGAGGTGGCGCGGATGAGGTACCAATGGGATGAGGCACGCACCCATTACGAACGGACGCTTGAGATCATCGCTGCGAAGGAGAAGGCCCTCCAGGCCGCGTATGGGACCCAGGTCTCGCTCGCCCAGCTCGGGGAGCTGCGATCCCAGGCGGAGCGGCTCCGCGGGCTCCGGGCGCGGATCGAGGCGATGCTGCGCGAGATCCCGTAGAACTCAGGCGCGGTCGGGGCCGTAGCGGCGGTAGAGGATCAGGGCAGCGGGCCCCGCCCCGAACCCGAGCTCGCGGAGGATCCCCTCGATCGCGCTCCCCCGCACCGGCTCTCCGTCCCACGTGCGCACGGTCAGTCGCCGCCTGGGGCCGGAGACGAGCGTGGTGAGGAGTTCGAGCGCGGGCCGGAGTTCACTTTTGGGGAGGTCGGCGAGGCCTGTGAGCCTCTCCCCTTCGAGTGCCAGCACGGGATGGCCATCGCGCAGGACGAGGTACGAGCCAGGTCCGGGGCGGAGCCGCCGACCCGGGTCCGCGGGGTCGGTGAGGGGGAACGGCGCCCCCGCCCCGTAGAGGAGGGCAGGGTCGGTGGAGGGGAGGAGGGTCCACCCCGAGCCGGGGCCCTCCAGGCCGCGGAGCGTGTCCTCGCCGGCGAACTGGGCTCCCGCCAGGCCCTCCACGAGGAGGCCCCGCGCGAGCTCGCCCCGCCACTCGCGGCGGGTGAGGAGCGGGTAGAGCTCCCCCCACGGCACGGTGACCCCGTCCCAGGTCAGGATGCCGCGGGAGAGGATCCCGTACCGGGTGAGGAGGAGATCGAGGAGGGCCTCGCGCTCGTCCTCGACGAGCTCCCCCCCGCCGGGCGGGAGGAGGGACCACCGTCCGGTTCCCCCGCGCCAGATCCGGGTCTTCCCGGGCCTAAGCGGTGGCCGACCGGCCTGGAGGGGGGCCAGTCCGTCGTTCGTGACGATCCCCGCCCGGGCGAGGTTCCACAGGGCCACCGCGCACTGGGTGGCGGGGAGCCCGACGTCGCCGGCGAGCTCGACGAGGAACTGCGGGCCCCGCTCCCTCAGCCGCTCCACCAGCGCCGCTTCCGCCGGGGCGAGCTCCTCTCCCCGCCCGGGATACGCCTTGACGAGCCACGGGACGGTCGCGCGGTGGGCGAACGCGACCGCGAGGTCCCGTCCTCCCCCCGGCCGGCCCCGCCACACCCACTCCCCGCTCCGCAGGAGGTCCTCGACCCACGCCGGCTGGTACCCGGCCACCCGGCTCGGGAGGACCTCCCCATCCCAGTGCGCCCACGGGAGGGCGATCCCCTGGAGCTGGGTCAGGACCTGGGCCAGCCCTTCCGCCTGGCGCACACGGCCCTCCGGCGTGCGGTGCTGGTGGTGGAGGAGGAACGCTTGGAGGGCCGCCGGGGGCTGGGGGTGGACCTCGGCCCGCCGCGCGGCGAGGGAAAGCCGATACAGCCGTTCGAGTGTCTCCGTTCGCGTCCACACCCTCTCCCCCTGCCAGATCCCGGTTACGAACGGCGGGATAGCTACCGCAGACTTGATCACGCTTCCTGGGAACGGGTACCTCTCCCGGAGGGCGGAGAGGGGAGCGAGGGCGCGGCTCGCCACGTGCCGCCGGACGATCCCGACCTGGGCCTCCTCATCCCCGGCGAGGGCGGCCCGGTAGAGGGGGAGGTCTTCTCCCGTTACGAGCCGCACAACGGGCTTCGACCCGGGGAACTCGACCCACGTGATGGAGCCGGCGGCGAGGAGCCCGGGCACGGCGCCCCGAGCGTCGGGGGATGCCACGGAGGCGAGCTCGTCCTCCCCCACGTCCCCCACCCGGCGAAGGAGCGCGAGGAGCTCGGCCCCGGTCCGCGCCCACCGGCCCTCGCCGCTCCCACGGAGCTCGCCGTCCACGCGGTCCACGGCGCGCGGATCCATGAGGCTGGCGAGGTCGCGGCCGAGGAGAGGGAGGAGATCGCGGGCGGCGATGCCCGTCGGGACCGGGCCCGGCTTGGGCTCGTCCCACTGGTAGAGGTACGCCGCCTGGAACTCCCAGAGGAGGCTCGCTGCGAACGGCGAGGGGGCCATCCCGTGGTGGACGGCGACCTTGACCTCGCCCCGCTCCAGCCTCCCGAGCCAGTCCTGGACGCCGTCCACGGGCAGGATGTCCTGGAGGATCTCGCGGTAGGTCTCCGTGACGAGGGGGAACCCGGGCTGGGCCCGGGCCGCTTCGAGGAGGTCGCGCGCCGAGAGCCGCCTCAGCCAGAACGAGCTCCGCCTCCCCGGGCGATCGCGGGGGAGGAGGAGGGCCCGGCCCGCGTTCTCCCGGAACCGGAGGCCGAACAGGGGCGAGCCGGCGAGCTCGGCGAGGAGGAGGCGTTCCACCTCGTCCCCGCGGAGCCCCCGGATGATCGCTACCGCCCGCTCGAACGGGATCTGGGTCAGCCGGAACAGGATCCCCGCGTCGCTATGGAGGGAGGCCGGTTCGAGCCCCACCTCGTCCCGGAACCGGGCGAGGAGGGCCAGGCGCAACGCGAGGTGGAACCGCTTCCCGTACGGGGTGAGGACGGCGAGGCGCATCCCTCCCCCCTCGTCGGGGAACCCCTCGACGACGAGGCGGCGATCGGTGGGGACGATCCCCCGCTCCCGCTGGTCGGCGATGTAGCGTGCGGTGTTCTCGGCCGCGGCGGGATCGAGGGCGCAGGCCTCCCCCAGCCACGTGACGAGGCCCGGGTCGCCAAGCCGCGCCTCGATCTCCCGGGACAGGCGCCCCACCGCCTGGCCGAGGTGGAGGTCCCGGCCGTAGGCCTCCCCGTGCCAGAACGGGATCTTGGCCGGCCCGTCCCCCGCTGCAACCACGACCCGGTCGTGGGTGATGTCGAGGATCCGCCACCGGTTCAGGCCAAGGACGACCACCTCCCCGACCCGCGCCTCGTACACGAATTCCTCGTCGAGCTCCCCGATCCGGTCCCCTGCCTCGGTGTACACCCCGTACTGGCCGGTGTCGGGGATCGCCCCACCCGAGGTCACGGCGAGGCGCTGGCTGCCGGGGAGGGGGAGGAGGAGATCGTTGACCCGGTCCCAGGCGATCCGCGGCCGCACCGACCCCACCCCAGGCTCGGCGAGCATCGCCAACACTGAATGGAACGCGTCCCGGGGCAGGTCGGAGAACGGGCCCGCGCGGCGGACGATCCGGAACAGGTCGTCCGTTGGGATCCCCCCTCCGGCGACGATGGCCACCACCTGCTGGGCGAGGATGTCCAGGGGCCCCCGGGGGATGTGCAGCGGGGCGAGGTCGCCCGCGTACATGGCCCGGGCGAGGGCCGCCATCTCCAGGAGGTCGGCCCGCGTCTTCGGGAGCAGCCTCCCCCGCGACGGGGCGCGGTAGAGGTGGCCGGCCCGCCCCACCCGCTGCAGCCCTCGCGCCACGCTGTGGGGCGATTCCACCTGCACGACGAGGTCCACCACCCCCATGTCAATCCCCAGCTCGAGGCTCGCTGTGGCCACGATGGCCGGGATCTCCCCCGCCTTCAGCCGCTCCTCGATCTCCCGCCGCCGCTCCTTGGCCACCGAGCCGTGGTGCACCTGGACGAGCTCGCACCCCGCGAGTTCGTTCACCTCGGCCGCGATCCGCTCCGCGGTGCGGCGGTTGTTGACGAACACGATCGTCGCCCGGTGGGCGAGGATGAGCTCGTGCAGCCGGGCATAGATCGAGGGCCAGATCGAGTCCGCGGGGAGGGCCGTCAGGTCCGGGACCGGCGCCAGGACCAGGAGGTCGAGCCCCTTCCGCAGGCCGGCGTCCACGATCTGAACCGGCCTCTCCCGGCCGTCGTCCCCGAACCCGCCCAGGAACCGCGCCACCGCGTCGAGCGGCCGGATCGTCGCCGACAGCCCGATCCGCTGGAACGACCGCCCGCCGGTCCCCGGTTCGCCCTCTCCATCCGCCGGGGGAAAACCGCGAACGAGGGCCTCCAGCCGTTCGAGGAGGAGGGCGAGGAACGTCCCCCGCTTCGTCTCCGCCACGGCGTGGATCTCGTCCACGATCACGGTCCTCACCCCGGCGAGCGTGCCCCGGGCCCGGGGCGAGGTGAGCATGAGGTGGAGCGACTCCGGGGTCGTGATGAGGATGTGGGGCGGTCTCCGGACGAGGCGCTGTCGCTCGGAGGGCGGGGTGTCCCCGGTGCGGACCCCGACCCGGACCTCGGGGAGCGCGATCCCGCGCGCCCGGGCGAGGGCCTGGATCCCCGCGAGGGGCCCCTGGAGGTTCCGCTCGATGTCGTAGCCGAGGGCCTTCAGGGGCGAGAGGTACAGGGTATGGACCCCGGGGAGCGCGGGCGGCTGGGTGAGGAGGCGGTCGAGCGTCCACAGAAACGCGGCGAGGGTCTTCCCCGACCCGGTCGGGGCGAGGACGAGGGTGTGGGACCCGGCGGCGATGGGCGGCCAGCCGAGCTCCTGGGCAGGGGTCGGCGTCCCGAGCTCGGTCCGGAACCAGTCCCCGACGAGCGGGCTGAACCTCTGCAGCGGATCGGGGGGAGGAACCTTCGTCCGGTCGGTCGCGGTCACGTCCCGATTCTAAGCCGCCCGCCTCCGAGGGGTGGCACCGCCCACGGCCCTCCCCTACACTTCGGGGCGCTCAAGGAGGATGGATGCGCACGCTATCCCAAGTGCTCGACGAGTCCGCCCACAGGTTCCCCACTCGGCCGGCCCTGTTCTATGAGGGACGGACGATCTCCTACCGTGACCTCGCCCGGGAGGTGGACCGCCTCGCCGCCGGGTTGGTCGCGTTGGGGATTGAGCCCGGCGACAAGGTCGGGATCTGGATGTCGAACATCCCGGAGTGGATCGCGGCCTACTTCGCAATCGCCAAGGCGGGGGCCGTGGTCGTGCCCATGAACACCCGCTACAAGACCCACGAGGTGGAATACATCCTCGGGAACGCGGAGGCGAAGGCGGTGTTCATGTTCCAGGGGTTCCTCGGGATCAACTACGCGGCGATGCTCGCCGAGGTCCGGCCGAACCTCCCCCTCCTGCGGGAGGCGATCACGGTGGGTGGAGAGGCCCCCGGGCTGCGACCGTACGCCGACGTCCTTGCCCGCGGCGGGGACCGCACCGCCCAGGCCGAGGTCGCGCGCCGCGGGGATGCGATTGACCCGAACGATTGCGTGTTCATCCTCTACACCTCGGGCACGACCGGCCACCCCAAGGGGGCGATGCTTTCCCACGTGAACATGGCCGAGAACGCCCGCCAGATCACGGAAGTGCTGCGCGCGACGGAGGAGGACATCTTCCTCCTCCCCGTCCCGTTCTTCCACTGTTTCGGGTGCGTGATGGGGATCCTCGGTGCGGTGACGTGGGGGGCGGGGATCGTCCCGGTGCCCGTGTTCAAGGCCGATGCGGCCCTCGATCTTGTGCAGAAGCACCGGGTGAGCGTCCTGTACGGAGTGCCAACGATGTTCGTCCTCGAACTCGAGGAGCAGCGCAAGGCGGCCGCCGCCGGTCGGCCCTACGACGTGGCCAGCCTGCGCACAGGGATCATGGCCGGGGCCCCGTGCCCGGCGGAGGTGATGCGGGGGACGATGGACGACCTCGGCTGCAACGTGTGCATCTGCTACGGGCTCACCGAGGCCTCGCCCGTGATCACGATGACCCGGTTCGACGATCCGTTGGACAAGCGGGTGGAGACGGTGGGCAAGCCCCTCCCCGGGATCGAGGTGAAGGTCGTGGACGACGCGCGGCAGGAGGTCCCCCTCGGCGAAACGGGGGAGCTCGCGTGCCGGGGGTACAACGTGATGCTCGGCTACTGGAGGAACCCCGAGGCGACGCGCCAGGTGATTGACGACGAGGGCTGGCTCTACTCCGGCGACCTTGCGACTCTCGACGAGGAAGGGTACGTGCGGATCGTGGGCCGGAAGAAGGACATGTACATCGTGGGCGGGTTCAACGTGTACCCGGCGGAGGTGGAGGAGGTCCTGTTCACCCACCCTGATGTGCAGAACGTGTCCGTGGTCGGGGTGCCGGACCGGGTGATGGGGGAGGTGGGGATGGCGTTCCTCATCCCCCGTGAGGGCCACACCCCTGATCCCCAGGAGGTCGTGGACTTCTGCGCCCGGAGGATTGCGGCGTTCAAGGTGCCGCGGTACGTGGTCGTGGGCCAGGAGTTCCCGATGACCTCGTCGGGGAAGGTGCAGAAGTACAAGCTCGCCGAGCGCGGAAAAGAGCTCGTCGCCTCCGGCCAGGCCCCGAGGATCGAGCCCCGGAAGCCAGGGAGGTAGTCTCGTCAAGCCGCGCCGAGGAGGCGGGCAGCGTTGGCGTAAGCGATCCTCTCTACCTCGGTTGGGGTGAACCTCATTCGGTCGAGGACCGCGTAGTACTGCTCGTAGGGGTGGATCGGGTAGTCGGTCCCGAACAGGACCCGGTCGAGGCCGATCACCCGGAGGAGTCGCTCGTCGTCGGCAGGAACCCCTAGATTGGAGGGATGGATCTTCACTCCCCGCAGACCGAGTTCACCCACCGCGCGGTCCACCTCGGCCGTGGCCCGCTGGGGATCGGCGTAGGTTCCGGTGAGGGCGCAGTCGGCGAACGCGACGAACCGCCCCGCGGATTCGCGCATCAGGTCTGCCTGACGATCGTTGTTCGCCGGAAGCCAATCCCGCTGTCTTTCTTCCGTGAGAGGGAAGTACGCGGGGTAGTTGATGGGGAGAACGACCGCCTGCTCAACGCGGTGCTCGTCCATCACGGCCAGCATCTGGTCCGGTGTGTTCAGCACGAGATCCGTGTCCGGCCGCTCATGGAGGACGACATGGGTGTGGGCGTCGATCTTCGGAACATCGCGCCAGCGCAAGCCCGATCGCGTTGATCTCACGGAGCCAGCATAACCGGGTATCCTCGCCCGGTGGACTTCACACGGTACCTGGTGACGCCGGAGCGGTGGGAGCACATCCCGCCCGATTGGGCTACCGCGTTTGGCCGAACTGGACCGCTTGCGGTGGAGATCGGGTTCGGGAACGGCGAGTTCCTCTGTGAAGCCGCCCCCGCGCATCCGGAGTTGAACTGGGTCGGGTTCGAGACGAGCCTCACCTGCGTCGTCAAGGCGGGGCGGAAGCTTGCGCGGGCGGGGGCAGAGCACGTCCGCCTTGCGCGGGTGGATGGCCGGTTCGGTCTGCGGGAGCTGTTCCCGGACGAGAGCGTGGAGCGGGTGGTCCTCCATTTCCCCTGCCCATGGCCGAAGCGGAGCCATGCTGAACGGCGGGTGATGGATGAGGGCTTCGCTCGGACCCTGGCCACCGTCCTCCGGCCCATGGGGAGGTTCGAGCTGACCACGGACGTCCTGCAGTATGCCGAGGACGCGGCGGGGGAGCTCGCCGCGGTGGGGTTCCGCGTCGCGGGGCCAGAGGCAGTGGCCGCCGCCGGTCCGGGCACGCGCTACGAGGCCAAGTGGCGCCGAGCGGGCCGCGCGATCTGGCACCTCCGGGCGGAACGGGGACGGAAAGGGAGTACACTGCGCATCGCGGAGGGGATGATGCCCCATGTACGGGTTCACCGGTCGGTTTCGGGGGACGCGCTCGCGCGCCTCGGTGGGCTGAAGGAGGCCTGGCCCGGCGGGGCGTTCGTGATCAAGGAGGTCTACCTCTCTCCCCGCGGCGCGGCCCTCCTCCGCG
>Ga0209506_1002973_pt1 | contig 14243 bp, 10 predicted proteins | sample AD_JPNHG2_MetaG_FD_184409 | JGI IMG/M metagenome (GOLD analysis project Ga0209506, IMG submission 184409) | Active sludge microbial communities of municipal wastewater-treating anaerobic digesters from Japan - AD_JPNHG2_MetaG (SPAdes) (version 2) | ecosystem: Engineered > Bioreactor > Anaerobic...
CCCTGTATATCTTAGGCATGGAGAATTGAATCCTGATTTCGATGCAAATATTTTCAGAGGAAAAATACGGACTTCGCTGCTAGATAATGATTCCCCAGAAAACCTTGAGATTGCCGATTATTCTCTTCACATCGAAATAGTCTCACCTAATGGCGATATTATCGACTTACATCCGATCAAAATGAACAATACAGGAGAGTTTCATTTTCAGTGTTCTTTTTCCGAGATAAAAGCCACATTGTGGTCGCCGGATAATCCGGCCCTTTACCGAATCCGATATGATTTGCACAGAGAGCAACAATGCATCGATACAGTCGAGAGCTATTTTGGCCTGCGAAGCGTGCATATCGACAGCGATGGTTCTTTTCTTATAAATGGCAAGAAATGCTTTCTAAGAATGGCGCTCGCTCAGGGATATTATCCAAAAGGAGCATATACACCAGAGAATAAGGAGATCATTCAAAACGACATCCTTAATCTCAAGATGATGGGCTATAATGGTGCCCGAATCCATGAAAAAGTCGAAAGTCCATATTTCCAGTACCTGTGCGACAAAATTGGAATATTCACGAGTTTTGAAATGCCCTCGTTCTATTTGCCCTCCAGAAGGGGATTTAGGGCATATGAGCAGGAACTGAAGGAGCTTATCAAAAGAGATACAGGGCACCCTTCTTGTATCTTCAGAATCCTATTCAACGAAACATGGGGAATCTGGGGAATCTACAAGAAGAACTCCAGAACCGATAAATTTGTAAGGAAAATGATCACAATGACGAGAAAACTCGATCCTTCTCGTCCTATAATCGATAATAGTGGATGGGAGCACATCGATACAGATATAGTCGATTTCCACCATTATTTAGGCAGCGCATCTCTTGCGCGAATGATCTATCAGAGAATAGCGGAAAATGACCAGCGAATTTTGTTTGGATTTTCAAAATGGAAGGTGTTGGCATTCTATTTGTTCGATTGGGTATCCACCAAAACGCGTCCGATATTCCTGCGAGCCCCCTCAACTAGCAGAGATATCGATTGCAGAAAGAGAAAAAAGATATTTCTTAGCGAATACGGCGGATTTGGATGGTACACCAATCGAGACTGCAATTCGATAATTGATCTGATCGAAGAATACACGCGAGACATTGTGGTCTCCGATCTGTTTAGTGGATATTGCTATACGCAACTTTACGACGTATACAATGAAACAAATGGCTTGCTTACATTCAATAGAGAGCTAAAAATCGACCCAGCCCGACTTAGATCAATCAACGCGATTATTGGCCCTGAGGGTATTAGCTTTGCAGATTAGCTCGATTGAATCGCCCCGGGTTTGTTGGAGACCGAATTCTGTGAGAGGATACGGTCATGGGAAGGAAGAGTCAGTTTTCTCCCGAAGCGCGGGAACGAGCGGTCCGAACGCTTGAAAAGCATAGGCATGAGTACAAGATGCAGTGGGACGAGATTTGCTCCATCGCCATAATGATTGGCTTTAATGCCGAGTCGTTACGGCGCTGAATAAAAATGGAATGGAGGAAGCATAATCCGACACCTGCAGCACCGGCGCTCAGCGACAAAGAGCGGATCGACCAGCTTGAGCACGAGAATCGGCAACTTCTAAGGGCGAATGAGATTCTTCGCTTGGCGTCAGCATATTTCGCCAAAGCGCAGCTCGACTGCTTACAGAAAGGATGGTCGCCTTCATCGGCGAGTATCGCAAGGTCCTGGGGGTCGAGCCGACCTGTATGGTTTGTCTTTGTGGCATTCATAATCGACGTGTTCTCGCGGATGATCGTCGGATGGCGAGTGATGAAGATAATGACCACTGATATGACCCTGGATGCGCTTGAGTACGCAACTCTGGATTGGGTATCCTGGTTCAATACCCAGCGGATTCTAGAACCTATCGGTAACATTCCTCCAGCAGAGTATGAAAAGCTGTACTATACTCAAGAAGTGAGCTCTGCACAACTTGTGGGACTCACATAAAAAAGGCTCCGATGAATCCGGAGCGGTTCATTTTCCATGGTGACCTCCCGATAAGATATTTGTAGTACCCGTTTTATCACGGCTAACCTGCGTTTTATATCCAGGAGGTCACTTCATATTGTCCTGTCTCTATTTCTTATTCCTTCAATTTTTGCCAGAATATCCTCGGACTTTTGAAAGAAGCTCTAACACTTAAAAATTTCAGCTTTTCTAGCAAATCAATTCTTTACTGGTGATAAAATCTATGCTATATATTTTCAAAGATAAATATATCCGATTAAGTCAGCTTTTGCCTAATTTTTTTATAAGGAGGTATAAAATGAGAAAAATTGGCATATTCTTAGCATTAGCACTCATATTTATCATGCCAATTATGCAAGACAGTTCAGCCTTATCGGCAGCTGAAAAAATTATCAGCCTAGATATGTATTTCCCAGTTGCTGTCGGTGGCGGACCGGACAAGCTAATAAGTGCATTGTGTGATCAGTTTAACAAAGAACATCCAGGCATTAGGGTTAATCCCGTCTATTCAGGGAGTTATGCAGATACGAGAACCAAAGTGCAAGCAGCCATAAAAGCTCACAAGCCACCGGCTGTAGCTCTTATGTTTTCTATAGATTTATTTTCTCTTTTGTCTATGGATGCAATCATCGATTATGATAGCCTTTGCACCACAAAAGAAGACAAGGAATGGCTATCGGGGTTTTACGAAGGCTTTATGAAGAATTCCAGGACTGGAGGCAAAACCTATGGGATTCCATGGCAGAGAAGCACTATAATTCTATATTACAACAAAGATGCGTTCAGAGAAGTAGGGCTTGATCCCAATAAACCGCCAGCGACTTGGGCAGAGCTCGAGGAATATGCTAAAAAATTAACCAAGATAGAGAATGGCAAAACCATACGATATGGTATTGAAATACCTTCAGATAAGGCTGGCTATGCATATTGGATGCTACAGACATTCTGCACTCAACAAAATGGATTTAATTTGATGAATGAAGAAGGCAATGAAGTCTACTTCAATGACCCTCGTACTATCAAAGGCATTACTTTCTGGAAAAGTCTATCAGATAAGGGCTATCAGCCTCGTGGTACAACAGCTTGGGCAACTACTCCTACAGATTTCTTAGAGCAAAAAGCAGCAATGATATACCATACAACAGGCAATCTCACCAATATTCGCAAAAATGCAAAATTTGACTTTGGAGTAGCTATGCTTCCTGCAGATCTATCAAGAGGATCACCAACAGGAGGCGGCAATTTTTACTTATTCAAAGGAGTACCAAAAGAGCAGACTGAAGCAGCATTTACATTCGTTAAATGGATGACGGGTGATCCTAATAGAGTCGCTCAATGGAGCATTGATACTGGCTATGTAGCCACAAGACCTGAAGCTTATGAGACTCAGATAATGAAGGACTATGCGGCTAAATTTCCTGAAGCCCTTGTTGCTAGAGATCAGCTTAAATATGGATATGCTGAATTTTCGGTTTATGATCAGGGAAGGGTCCAGAAAATCCTTGATGATGCAATTGAATTGATAATGACGGGGCAAAAAGATCCTGTTTCAGCATTGAATGAGGCGCAAGCCCAAGCAGATCAGATACTCAAGCAATATCGGAAGCAAAAATAAAGCTCTCTGATCACATACTATAAGAATAGAGCTTCCATCATAAATTTTTATGTTGGGAGCTCTATCTTGAATAAGCATGTTTTTTGCTCAAATTTGATTATATCAAATATCATAAGGTAAAAATATGAAGAGAGACATCATCCACATATCAAAAATGCAATCAAAAATAGGGAATCATCAGTCCTGGATAGAAAGGATGGATCGCCATAAGAAAAGAAAATTGAAAACCAGTCTTCTGGCTTGGGGTTTAATCTTGCCGGGTTTTATTTTTCTTGCACTCTTTACTATTTATCCTATAGTAAAAAGCTTATATTTAAGCTTTTTCAGGATTGACCTTTCGGTTTCAAATCCGGAATTCGTTGGTCTTAAGAACTATGCGGATTTGCTGAAAGATAGCGTATTCAAGCAAGCATTCATGAATAATCTCCTGGTTGCCATATGCACAATTCCTACAAGCATAGCACTAGCTGTTGCTATGGCCATCTTTGCAAATAAAGTGAAATTTGCGAAATCTTTGGTGCGGGTAGCCTATTTTTATCCTACTATTTTGCCAATGGTTGCAGTAGCCAATATATGGCTTTTTATCTATACGCCTAATTATGGTATTATTAGCTATTTCAATCCTAATCTACGCATTCTTGGAAATCCAGATGCTGCAATATGGGGAATCATTATTATGCTCATATGGAAGCAGGCAGGTTATGTCATGGTTTTTTATTTGTCAGGCCTTCAAGGAATCTCGCGAGAATTATATGAAGCAGCAGAGCTTGATGGGGCTAAAGCAATCACAATATTCCGCAGAATTACATGGCCATTACTGAAACCAACTACCATTTATGTGGCAATAATAAGCCTAACAAATGCATATAAATTAGTAGATCATCTCTATATTATGACCAAGGGTGGGCCAGGAAATGCAACTAATATGCTTTTATTTTATATCTATCAGGTAGGATTTGACTTCTGGGATACGGGAAAAGCAGATGCGATGACTGTAATACTCGTTGGCATGCTTCTATTAGTCACTGCGATCTGGTTCTTTTCACAAGACAGAAGAACATTCTATGGCTAAATTATTTTGCTCATCTATTTAGGAGATTTTTATGACAAAGCTGGGCGGAATAAAGCATAATAAAAAATTGAATCCACCTAAGATAATTGTTTATGGATCGATGTATATCCTAGGAATTATATACCTTGTCCCGCTGATATGGATGCTTAGAACTGCATTGATAAGTCCTGATAAAGCTATCGATCTGTTTTCATTAAGCTGGCCAACCTTGGCCAACCTAAAAAGAGTCCTTCTTGCGGCACCTTTCGGACAATATTATATAAATACAATAATCATGGTCATTGGTACACTTGCAGCCCAATTTGTTCTTATTACTATGGCTGGCTACGCATTTGCGAGACTTGATTTCTGGGGCAAGAATATATTGTTCATGCTCTTCTTGATGCAATTAATGATTACGCCGGATGTTCTTATAATGCCAAACTATAGTTTTATGGGACAGCTTGGCCTTATTGATACCAAACTGGGTGTAATCCTTCCATTTTTCGCTTCTGGAATGGGTACTTTTTTGATGAGGCAGACAATAAAAACCATTCCTTATGAACTAGAAGAAGCAGCCAAGATGGATGGTTGTAGGCTTCCTCGAATGCTCTTACAAATATATGTTCCCTTGCTTAAGCCTGTTTACATTGCATTTGGCCTTATCTCAGCATCATACCAATGGAACAATTTTTTATGGCCCTTAGTTATGATTAATTCCGTCAGCAAGCGACCTCTTACAGTCGGATTGGCGATATTTGCTATGTCCTTTGAGACAGGTGCGCAATGGAGCGATGTCTGCGCAGCCACCTTAATTGTTATAGCGCCTTTACTTATTATGTTTCTTTTCTTTCAGAGGCAGTTTATTGAGAGCTTTGCACATTCCGGTATTAAGTAAAAATTAAAGAGAGCTAGATATCTTTTGCTCTGGGAAATAATTAGATATAGCGACCGATGGGAGTCGAATCTACATCTCCAGCTTGGAAGGCTGAGGTAATAGCAATTATACGACGGTCGCGGTCTAACTGGAGGTCCCTGAACTGGCGTTGTACAGCCCGTAGTACTAATAACTTAAGTAAAACATAATACTATAAGATATTAAACTATAAGCCCCGTGTTTTCTCTAGTCATACAAGCTATTCACCTGGAGCGAGCGCCCATAGCTTTGGAGGCTCTTTAACCGCCAGCGTTTTGAAAAGCGCTTTTGAATCATCGCTCAGAGCCGTTGTATACCAGAATGTGCCAGCCTTAGAGCCGATTTTGCCAAGGCGGATTGAATCAATCATACCAATAATCTTGTGCCAGGTAAGGCCCGATTCATTTTCAGCATAGCGAACCAGTACCATAGCGAGCCAACATAACAGCACATGAGCGCGAATTCTTTCTTCCAGACGATGATACACGGGCCTGAGATCAAGGATATTTTTCATGTCACGGAATACCCGTTCCACATCGGACAGTTGTTTATATCCCGCGACGACATCCTCTGCCGGAAGGGTCATGTCGGACGTACTTATGAGAAACTTGCCATCCAAGAGCTCTTCCGACGCGATCTTCTCGGTATTCAAAAAGAGCCTTCCGTGTTCGTCCTGTCGAATATATCTGCCATAGGCGCTATGGCTTCTCAGCATACAGGCGTGCTTACTATGAGCTTCGCCCGATAGTTGCGTAAGCTCATCGAGCTTTTGCCGCGTAACAGCGACAATATCATCGCGGATCTTCTTGTCTCGAGCCGCGCTTTCAGGATTCCTGACCACGATATATCGACGCATGGCAGCTGTACCTTCGTCCGTGATCACGTCCTTGATCGAAAGGCCATTTTTAAGCGTTTTATAGCGACCCTTGCGGTGAAGCGCTTCCACGGCGACGCCAGAACTCCCCGTTCGCAGCTTCTCGCCAATGATGTAGTGCCCTGCACATCGCCGCAGAATCCTTCGGTTATCGCTAGAATTGAATCCGGCATCTTCCACCATGATGATGTTCCCAAGATTCCAAGTCCCAAGATCCCGCTTTACTTCTTCCACAATATTCTGGTCACTGGTATTCCCCGGGAACACCCAGCACCGTACCGGTATTCCCCCACGGGTTACCGCAAAGGCAATGGAGATGAGCGGTAACTCAGGATGATTGTCCTTGCTCTGTCCTCGCTTCCGCAATCCTTCTTCGCCGAGATCCTCATAATCGATTTCAAAGAAGGTATTCGTAGTATCTAAAAACAAGAGATCAACATCGAGATCGATCGTCTTTGCTACTTGCTGGAAAATGGCATGCTGAAACTGCTCCGATGAGTCAACGAGCAAATCCATGGCACGGTAGAGCTGGTGTACGTCCACGCTAGGCAGCCCTGGAATATAGGCATTTTTTTCTACCCAATGTTCAATTGAGAGCTTTGAGCCTGGGGAAAGGATTCGGGATGACACCATGGCAAACATGAGCCGTTCCACGGGTGATGTATAGGCTCGATCGTCGAGAAGGCCTTCGACAGCCCTGTGTATCCCGAGGCGTTTCCACAATGCGTCAAGAAGCCAGATGCCACCAAAATCACGAGCTTCAAGAAAGCCAAGAGAGTCATCTCCTGTGGCGCTCCCTACCGAGGGGCGTAGTACCAATTCCCCGTGAGGAAGGAGCGTTGACAGCGCGGCGATAAGCTTTCTGACGGCGTCGAGGTCAACATCTTCAGGTTTTCCAAAATTGTAGAGGACGATAGTTTTGGGTTTTCCGGTCTTTTCATCTCTAACACTCTGAACAAGCTGCACATAGTGGTAAGTTTTGGAACCCTGGACCGATGTAGTCGTTCGGATATTCATGGTACTACATAGTATAGTACTATAATCTTTATTTGTGAAGTCTTTTATATATTTCTAGTATTACACTTTTAATTGTTTCGTACGACCCGTACAATCTCTTATTTCTTTTACTATAAGAATTTGCCCCGATCGCTTGGTCATTTATTGGCTAAACACTGTACAACGCCGGCTGAAGAACTCACTTTTTAGTCTTTCAGACAGCCACAGACTGCCCAATTCGCTTTCCAAAAAGCTATTCTGACCCTCTCCAATACAGCTTGCAATAGAGCCACAAAGAAGGTCTTCGCCTTCCTCCTCTAGAGCACCATCATGTCAAGTGTCAAAGTGATTCCCTGCCATCTATAAGCAACTGATTTCTCTTGCTTATTATCTTATTCTCGAAGACAAAAATCCTTTACAGCGTTTTCCTCGCTGGGCAAAAACACACCATCATCCGTATGGTGAGAATATTCCTTCACATCCTTTCCGAGGGCTTGTCATGATACCCAGGCAAGAGGCAATCGACTTAGCAGAGAAGAACTACGGCTACTTTGCGCTCATCTCGAATGATATTAAGGATCCACTCGAAGCACTCGCACTCTCTCCTTCATTGGTATAAAGGTGCGGGAATCCAGGTATTATGACAAAACAAGTACCAGGAAACTACACTATAAGAGCATCGCTTGAAATACCCTCACAAGAAGTACTGCGGCGCTTTTCGTTAGATAGTCCGTGGCGGTACGAAGGCCGCAACATAGACGATGAGGAAAAAACATAGCCGTATCTATAAGGATTAGAGCGTTCATCTGAAGTCCCTGGTCGACTCGTATCCGTTGGGAACCTTGCAGAGACATCGATATCGGCGCAATGGCTGCAGGCACAAGGCCTGCACAGTTCTCTCTCCTGTGCGCGCTGGAAGGAAGGCAAAGATCTCGAAGTCGATCTCGTAGAAATGGACACACTCAACCAAAAGCCTGTGCGCGCAGTTGAGGTGAAGTGGTCAGACAGAATGGTCACCCCAGCACCTTGCATTTGTTATGGTCTAGAAAACTGCTGGCAGCGGCACGTGCAGTGATCTTTGGATAGATGGTCGATTGGAGCTTGGGAACAAAGAAACAAAGATCCGGAACCTAATGACAGAACAGAATGACAAAATAAGAGTAACAAGATAACTCAGAATCAACAATATGATTTCGTTCAGTTCTCATCGACCAGCAGAAAATCTGGATCCTGGTATGCAGGGTTGGGATAGGTATAAAATCCTCGGCCAGTTTTTGTGCCCAGCCAACCTTTGTCAATGTACTCCTTTTTCAAGAATTCAATGTTTGTGCGGTTCTGCTCGTCCTTGCAGTCGACGTCCGATGTTTCCGAGATGTGCAACACCGTATCCAGGCCGACATTATCCAGCATGCCAAGGGGTCCGATGGGCATTTTCATAATTCCCATCCAGGCGCGATCCACATCTTGAACCGACGCGACGCCATTGGCGACCAAGGCAATCGCAGCACAATTCAGAGAGCCGTACATGGCGTTAAAAACATACCCGTGATTTTCCTTGCGGAGCACCATGGGTATCTGATTGATGGAGCGGGCAAAATCGCGGACCAGCTTTACAATTTCCGTTGCGGTTCCGGGATGGGGCATAATGTCGGCCACATTCCCGACCCAGACGGGTTGGTGAAAATGAAACGCGAGGAATCGCTCGGGCCGGCCGGTGGATTCGGCGATAACCGACGGAATCAGCATGGATGTATTGGTGGTAAAAATCGTTCTGCTGGGGCACAACTCGTTGAATCGGGCAAATACCTTTCTCTTGAGGGCAGGATCTTCCGGAATCGATTCGCTGAGCAGGTCCGCTTCGTGGGCCGCATCCGTCTCGTCGGTCGTGGCAGCAATTTGCGTAACGGCTTTTTCGGCAGTTTGCCTATCCATGTAGCCGCCGGCCACGAGCTCGTCGGCGTAGGCGGAGAGCCGATGCAGACCCACTGCCAAGGCGGACGCATTAACGTCGCAGATAGTGACTCCGTAGCCATGAGCAGCACATTGGAAGGCAATCTGTTGGCCCATCGTCCCTGCACCAACAATCAATACTTTGCTGATATCTTTCAGTTCCATTGAATTGCTCCTTCTGCCAGGATGAATACACATGGTTTACTGGACATGGTGTCAATAAATTCTTGCTTCCAATGATATCAAGTGTAGTGTGCCGCTTTACTGTGTCAAGCGATGCTTCCAAGCGATATTAAGGATCGATACTCCCGAGCTATAATCCTCAGGACCTTTCCCAACAACTCCTCGCTTGCCAGGAGCCTCTATTTGCTCACAATTTCCCAAAGCTTATCGTAGCTATCGACCACCTCGTACTTTACATTTTCGCCGCTGATGGCGCGGAAATGCTCGCGGGCACAATGAGCCTTTGTTGTTTCGATTTCACGGAGTTCCAACGTGGCCATGTCGCCTTTGGTTTCCGCGACAAAATAGATGTGCTTTACGGTGCCTTCGTAAAATGCAATTGCCCAGTCCGGGCTGTATTTGCCGACAAGGTCATAACGGACCGAATTGCTCGCCTTCATAACCGTGTAGGGCATGGCTGGCGTCCGCGCTACTTCTGCGCGTACAAAGGCAGCACCTTCTACTAGTTGCGTCTTGGATTCGATCGTCCTTACCTGCTCGCCTTTTTCGACCTTGAAATAGACCTTTGAAACACGCAGCTTCGCGTTAAGTTCTGCAATAGCCTTGCTCACAAGTTCCTTTTCATCAAAATTGACGATATAGTAACTCTTCTGATTGATACGCGACCACAACTCTTGGAAAGCGCGACTATTGAACTTGGATTCGTCGAGCGTCACTTGCACAGTGTTGCTGCGAGCATTCTCTGGCTTGATCGCATTGGGATCGTAGACAGAATCCAGCACCTTGATAACATCGGCAGTACGGTTCGCGGCTTCCTGCGGTAATTCGATCTTGTCGTTTTTCTTGTCTTCAAAGAATTTCTCGGTTAATTCGCCGCGTTTAACATAACCATATTCGATAAGGCTTTCGTAGATAACAAGGGCGGTATCCTCACCGAAGTCATCGGTGAACAGCTTTGCTTCGACCTTGCGTGGACGGTCAGCAACTACCTCGGCAATTTCGCTCTGCAGACCTTTGGCAAAGCTCTCGTAGCTTTCGTTGGCGACAACAGTTAGCACGTTGACAGTATGGATTTCTTCCCTGGCAATCAGGTTTTCGTCCATACGCTCACGCCGGTCGAGGAGGCGTTCCTTGTCTTTCATGATAAGGTCGTAGGCATCGGCATCATCAGAGGTGCGCTCTCTTCTATTGCCCAAGGTACTATCGATCATGCGCCCACTTCTCTTATCGATAGAGAAATAGCCAGCGCCGCGTGCGTTAAAAGGCTGGCTATTGAACTCGTACATCGTCTTAATGTAGGTGTAGGTTTTACCAACACCGGTTTCCATTTCGATGGTCAGGTTATAGTGGCCTTCCAGTTTCTCGGAGGGCTTGATTTGTCCAGCGCGTTGAATGGCACGGATATGGTCTAGTACTTCCTCGTCGGATACTGAAAAAGGTGCGTTGCTAAAACCTAAGAAGTGCCAATCGTGCTGGAGAGCGAGCTGCCCGGGCTCCATGTTGAGCTCGACACCGGGATCTATCATATAAGTCGGCGTGTGGTAGGGTTGGCCTGCGAACACATCGCAGACGGCGTTTGCTTCCTCGGCCTGGAATGCTTGATGTCTGAATTGTAGTTTTATGGCATGTTCTCTTTCAGTGCCATTTTGCCTTGGTGGGTGAGCCGATATTTTTGAAGGCGACTGTTTGGTTTGTCTGGTGCGGTCATTTCGACTAGGCCGGTGACAATGAGCAGTTCGACGATGCGTTTGAAGGAGCGTGAATCGCCATTCCGTCGGATTGCGGCAAAGATTTCTTTGCGCGAAAGACTCTTGTACTCAAGCGATTTGAGAACTGCATATTGAATATCACTCAGCTCGACTTGGTGCTCAACTGCGTGCTTAACTTGGTGCTCGACTTGCGGCGTGATGGTATCGAGAATCGCAGAGAGCGTGAATTCAATGAAAGCTCCAGAATCGTCCACCTTTCTTGCCTGCTCAATCGCCTCGTAATAGTGTAGCCGGTTTTCGTACAGCACTGATTCCATTGGTATCCAGGCAAAGATCGGATTCCATTTTGCAAGGCTACATTCGTCATGATATTATGCGCGGTGAGAAAATCCTCGATATTGTAAGGATCAAACGTCATAATCTTGTCGTAGGCTTCGTAAACATTCTTTACTTAGGGGCATCCGGGAATAGTATGGGTGACATGACAGAAGGCAGGAATCTTGCCATACTTGAGGCATGGAAGACAAAGAACTCTATGAGAAGCTATTAGGTGTAAAAGAGCCATGGGATGTAATCGATGTCACAGTCGACATGCAAAAGGGCTGTGTGACTGTAAAACTTGGGCACCCAAAGGGAACAAAGTTTCCTTGTCCGGTATGTGGAGAGCTTTGTGCGATCTATGATCACGAGAAGCGACGATGGCGACATTTGGACAGCTGTGGATTTACAACGATCCTTGAAGCGGATGTTCCTCGGATCTGCTGTAAGGATCATGGGGTGAAACAAGTGAGTGTACCCTGGGCGGAAGCTAGTTCACGCTTTACTGCGCTTTTTGAAGCAATAGCGATTTCATGGCTCAAGGTAGCAAGTCTTTCTGATGTTGCGAGGATACTCAAGATAAGCTGGGAAGAAGCATCAGGGATTATGGAAAGAGCTGTGAAGCGTGGGCTAAAGCGTCGAGTATCGCTTCCGGTGAGAGCACTCGCGATCGATGAGACATCATTTCAGAAGCGTCATGAGTATGTGACGGTACTCTTTGACCGAGAGAAGATCTGCTTTGATCGATTTCATATGGCAAGATACTTTACGAAGGCAGTAGATAAAGTAAGGGCAGACGAGCATCGAGAGTATAAAGCGAAGTATGGGACAAGTCCCCTTACTAAGACAAGATACATGTGGCTACGCTCGAAAGAAAGTAGGCCTGAGCAGACGACAAAAGACTTTGCAGCGCTTTCTCGTATGAACTTAAAGACCGCGAGGGCATGGCGGATAAAGGAAAGTGCTGTAGAGCTCTGGAAGCTCACCGACCGAAAAGAGTCTGAAGAAGGATGGCACAGGCTCTTAGGATGGACAGCTCGATGTCGGCTTAGACCAATGATTGAGGTAGGGAGGACGATACGAAACTATCTCTGGGGAATACTGAATGCGACAGTGAAGAGAGCTACTAATGCGAAGGTTGAATCGGTGAATGCGATAATTCAGAAACTGAAAGTGCGAGCGTGTGGATTTCGCAATAGAGCTCGATTCAAGATGGCAATACTTTTTCATTGTGGGAAGCTATCCCTGCTTCCAGAGGGATTATCATGACCCACACTAAAGCCGGAAGCGCCAAAAATCTTACCGTCGTACGTTAAAAACTCCTTACCACGTGACATTAAAATCATCTTACCGCTTGCAGATTTTCGCCTTGCCTCTCTTGATGGCCCTGCATTATCCCCTCCATTCCCCGTCTTCAGCTCTCCCTTGAACAGGACAGAAGGAATACCCCGCCGATCGAGGCTGTTTTTCTGGTCGTTTATGGGGGCGAGACGGGATAGACGACCACGGTCGGCCCAGGGCAGAGGAGGCCAGAAGCTGAAAGCAAATTCTTTTTCCGAAGCCTGTCAGGAAGAGTACGAGTTGGCGAAGCGGCGAGTCCGACTCGATCGCGTCTGGTATATTGGCTACCGCCATCCGTTGGAGTGAGAAGAGATAGTCTATGCCGAATTTCACGCTCACCAAGGCAGCGACGCGGTCTTTTTGCGACGATGCAAGCTGATCTGATGGTATTCCCATACCCTTTGAATATGCTGAGGCAAGCATGATACTTCAGTATATGATTGAACTCTTAAAATGACTTTTGTCGTATGTCTGTTGATAACGTATACTATTGGGGCTGTCACTAAGTCGCTAATTGGTGGATGCAGGTACGAAAATCCAGAACATCGTAAGAAGAGGGGAGACCCCAATAGCCGTTGCGAGTCGTAAGTATGGCCTTCCCGCGCCTTGCACAACCATATATCCCTCATTTCTTTGCTTTGGCATGTATATCTTCGCATATATGTATGCTCTTATTGAAAGCAGGTCTACATGTCGACTGACTTTCATATTTTTCTGTGCCATGCTGCGGATTTTTATGCGCGTCTATTTCAGGGACCGAATATTCATGACGCTTTCTAATTCACTGGCTGCCGGAAATTCGGGATTAAGGTCTCTCGTACGCTATTCCCTTGCCTTCAACCATCATGTCGTAGGCTTGTTTGACACGTTCGTAGTTCCCGTCTCTGTCGAGCGCAAAGCCACGCCCTATTCCGTCTACGATATAGCCAGTCCCGATGTTCTGAAGTTTGTTCTCAAGATCCATCAACAACTGCGGTGCACTGCCGGGCTCGGTCGATCTGCCATCGAAAATGATGTGAAGACAGACATTCCGCACATCGTTGGCTTTTGCCATTTTAGCCACGGCTACGGCGTAATCCATACTTCCGTGCGAGGACTTGTATGTCAGGTACGTTATCAAATGCAGGGCCTTGTCTTTTTCTCGAGCCTTCCTGACGGAACGAAGAAGTACGGGGTTTTCTTCGAACGAGCCGTCTTCGATTGCCTTGTCAATACGTATGTCGTCCTGAATAACGCAGCGTCCTGCGCCGAGGTTCAAGTGGCCGGCTTCGGAATTTCCCGCT
>Ga0209506_1002974_pt1 | contig 14243 bp, 15 predicted proteins | sample AD_JPNHG2_MetaG_FD_184409 | JGI IMG/M metagenome (GOLD analysis project Ga0209506, IMG submission 184409) | Active sludge microbial communities of municipal wastewater-treating anaerobic digesters from Japan - AD_JPNHG2_MetaG (SPAdes) (version 2) | ecosystem: Engineered > Bioreactor > Anaerobic...
TCAATTGACGCGATATGGCAAGCAAATAAATTATTAATGTATATAAATATTGCAAATTATGATTATATTTAAGAAATCGTTAGCGGGAAAAATACTCAGTTTAGAAAGTTAAAGTGCGGAAGGTGGGATGCAAAAAATAGTCAAAGTACGGGCGATCAATCGCTCGAAATTCCTTTCTGTGCCAAAGGCGCTTGCAGAAGGGATCCATGTAGGACACATGTCGGTACGGTTGGACGAATTTGGCAGGTTAATCTATACACCGGTGTTAGAGGCGGGATGCGAAGATGTCAAAGAAAATTAGCTCGAGTGTGGCAAGCAGGGGGCACGCCGGAGAAGGACGAGCCCGCCACCAGTCGGTGAAAACATGCCGAAAAACGATATGCCCCGCGATGATTTAAGCCTTTCTGCGGCGGTGATGGCGTGACCGCCTTGCTGCAGGGCATCTGTGGCCGGGATTTTGTGCCCGTTTGCCTGGACATTGCCGTAAGCGAAGGACCCGGAGATAGCGCCGACAGTTGGCAGGAGGCCCTAAGGCTCCTTGCTCTCTATTTAAAGTCTGAGGGCATTTCTGAGCCTGCCGCCGTTGAGGCTCTTCTCCGGTGGGCACGGGAAAGTCAAGACCTCTACGCGCTCGATGAAGCAATCGCGAAGGATGCAATCCAAAAGGGCTATCGAAGCAAAAAAATCTGGAGCTGCCGCGAATATCGGAGCTCGCCATTGAGTAAGGAGATAGAATGCGATGAACCCGGCTGTTTGTGGATCGATGAACATCGAGCCGAAGCTAACCGAAAATCGCAGCCTGAAAGTGACCCGGGCCGGGAGCAAGGCGGATCATCTACAGGTAGAGCAATTGACCTCATCAATGCCCGCATACCGGCATGGATCAAGGAGCACCATTTCAAGACCGCCAAGGACACCGGCAAGATCTACCACTATGAGCACGGCGTGTACTTGGATGATGGAGAGGTTCTTCTTGAGGCGTTAATAGAAGAGGAATTTTCCGAATACACTAGCAACAAGCTGATCGCTGATGTAATCGGGAAGGTCAAGCGTAGGACGTACATTGACCGGGATGCATTCAATGCCGGACACTTTCTCAATGTCAAGAACGGTCTTTTAGACCTTGACACGCTAGAACTGAAGCCACATACGCCGGATTATCTCTCCACGGCGCAGATTAATGTGACCTATGATGAAAATGCGAAGGCTCCACGCATACAGAAATTCCTGAGAGAGGTAGCAAGGCCTGAAGATGTGGCCCTGATTGAAGAACTTATAGGGTGGCTGCTATGGCCGGACTATAATATTCACGCGGCGGTGATGCTTCTAGGGCCTGGTAGAAATGGAAAAGGCACACTCCTTAGGCTCATCACCGCGTTTCTGGGGCCTAAAAGCATAGCTAATGTCACCTTACAGGACCTGGTGGCTGATAGGTTCGCCAAGGCTGACCTGTACGGCAGGTTGGCAAACATCGGAGGCGACTTGCCCGCTAGGGACCTGTCCGACACCGCTGCATTTCGCAACCTAACCGGAGGAGACGACAATAGAGCACAGGAAAAATACCGTGCTGCCTTCAACTTCAGGAATAAGGCGAAGATGCTATTCTCAGCAAACCAGCTTCCAAGAAGCCCGGACGACACATACGCCTACTATTCCAGGTGGATCTTACTTGAGTTCTTGCATACGTTTGATCCACGGTCAGGTACGGGCGACCCCGACCTTGACAGCAAGCTGCAAACACCGGAGGAATTGAGCGGGCTGCTGAACATCGCTCTGGCAGGACTAAAGAGGCTTCGTGAGAATGGGTGGCGGTTCAGCTATGATAAGACCGTTGAAGACGTGGAAATACTGTATAAGAGGAACTCTAACCCGGTGGTGGCCTTCCTCATGGATGAGTGCGAGGAAGCCCCAGACTCATATGTGGGGAAGAGTGTGCTTCAGAGCAGATTTAGGCGCTACTGCGAGAAGCACGGGATAAGGCCTATCACAGTAACACGGTTTGGCAACCTGCTAAAGGATCAGTCGGTGATACCGATATCGGATTACCGCCCACATGACCCAACCGGGAGGGTAGGCCTGCCGCGGTGCTGGTTAGGGCTGAAGTTTAAAGATCCATCTAACGCGTCCATACCGTCCATAGTTTTGCCTAACCCTAGTATTACGGCGAAAGGGGAAGAGAATAAGGAGAGTAGTAAAGGAGAGATAGGGTATACCGAAAGTATGGACGGTGTGGACGCACAAAACGCAGCCCAAAAGGAGCACTTCAAGAAGATGGCCTCCGAGGTGGCAGGGCCCGGCCTTCCTGCAGGAGAGCCGGAGCAAGCACCTCCCGGAGAGGAGCCTCCCGGCCCGGAGGCACATCCCGATTCCGGCCCACACGAGCCTGTGGAGAAGGTCGAACCCATCCCGCGGCCTCATTGTTACCTGGCAAAGGTCAGGGGCGCGGCTATCATCGAGTACGGATATAGCGGCTGGGTCGACCCTGCAAAGGTCGCCAAAGCGGCGGGCATCCTGGAGTGCCAGGCCTGCAGGGCTTTGTTGCATCTCGGATATGAGCAGTTTGAGCGGACGGGTGGCGGCCTCGGGTTCAAGCAGGTGGCCACAATGGCCGGGGAGGCGAGCGCGTGATCCCCGAAGTTTATGGATCTAGATCCATAAGATCCCGAAGGACCAAATCCGATTTAACCGCCCTGTTGCAGGCCTGCCAGGAAGTGATCAGCAGCGAGCCCGGTCAAATCACAATCAGGCATCTCTTCTATCGCCTTGTGGGCCGGGGCGCGATCGCAAAGTCTGAGAGGGAGTACAAAGCCCTGGGCAGGCATCTCATGAACTGGCGGCGGGCTGGCCTCATCCCGTGGAGCGCCTTCGCAGATAACACGCGGTGGTATTATGGCAGCAGGCGGTTTGATGGCATCGAGGCTGTATTACTGAATACCAGGGATGCTTACAGACGTAACCTGTGGGCCTCTCAGCGTGCTTATGTGGAAATCTGGGCGGAAAAGGACGCTATCGCTTCAATCCTAACCGAAGAGGCTGATAGCTTCGGCGTTAAGGTGCTGCCTCTTCGTGGGTTTGCGAGCGGAACCGCCCTCTATAATGCGGCTGAGGCGTTCAAGGCCCAAATCGAAGCGGGAAAAGAGGTTTACGTCTATTACTTCGGCGACTTTGACCCGTCAGGCCTAGCCATAGATCAAAGCGCCATCAAAGCCCTGAGAGAGGATCATGAGGTCGACATCCACTTTTTACGAAGGGCTGTAACGCTTGAACAAATCGAACGCTATCATCTCCCGACCCGGCCAACCAAGACCACTGACAAGCGATCCAAGAACTTTCAAGGTGAATCTGTGGAGATTGACTCTATGGATATGGGCATTCTTCGCGCCCTTGTCGAAGAATCGATCACCCAACACATAAACGTGGAGCAGTGGATGGCAGAGCTTGAAATAGAACAGCAGGAGCGGCTAACATTGGAATCAATCAGCCAGCTAGGTGTCCAACTAAAGCCTGGGGAAATTGTGCGACATAACGGGGAGGCGAGCACGTGAGCCTCCCACAATGTACCGCCATCAAGGCCCTCCGGCTAGAAAGCGGCTGCTTTTTCACGGGAGACCCGGGGGGTTTGGTGGCTGCTTCGATAAGAGGTGATTCATAAATGGGTGAGAATAAAATCGTAAAGCGACGTGGAATTACACTCAAAACCTTGCAGGACGCACAACGGATTTTGAGGCGGGTGATCGACCGGGCGTTCGCTGAGGGGCAGGAGCTGGAGTATTCCGGTCGGATTGCTCAGCTTATGTCTGTGTGGGTGAAAACCTTTGAGTTGGACAAGATCAGCGATTTAGAGGCGCGGCTAACCGAGCTCGAGCTTAAGTTGCAAAAAAAATGAGGAATCGGTATGAGGCGGATTGATACGATCAAAAAACGGCTTGACGCAATTGGGGCGTCAGGCCGGGATTGGTCGGAGGTAAAAATCGATTGGCCGAGCCGGGCCGATTCGGCGGCGCATATCCTGACCGGCCTGCCATCGGATCGCCCGAACGTGATTTCCTTGGAGTGGCCCGACGAGAAGCCCGCGACTGACGGGCAGAAAATCAAGTGGCTCCGGCAGTACTCCAGGGAGAAGATTGCAGAGTTCCGTCAAGAGTGGCAGGCCTCGACCGGCCCGCGTGCCCGGGCGGCGATCACAGAGTTGGACAGGCTTGAGCCACTGCTCGATTTGGAGCGGGAAGAATCGGGCTGTGGAAGAGAGCGGCCGCCGCAGGAATAGACGGAAAGCGTAGCGGGAGTGCTCCCGGATGGGTTCTATGACATTATCGGCAGGGTTGAGAGAAATGTCATAGAACTATTTTTACATGCACAGGACGAACGCAGGCGAGAAGAGGGCGGCAGGGTGAGGAACGTCTACCTGGGGAGCTGCAAGAAGGTAAGCGAGAGCGAGGCCCTGGAGAAGGCCAGGAGGCTGAAAGCCGCGGCCCCGGGGATCTCCACCAGGATGTAAAGCACTTCTTTTCAACTGAAAATATATTTTCTGTACTGCCCGAATTCAGGCCTATTCCGAGGCGGATGAGATAGCAGGCCGGGCTGGCAGATTGCAGAGAGCCGCGTCCGGGGTGAGGCCCACGGCATAGCGAGGCTGTGGGGCAGCGCGGCTCTTCGCAAAGGCTGCCTTCGTGTATCCTGAGCTGGGGGCGAAGTAGTACATGGCATATAGGTCTATTCCTTTGAGATAAATAATTTCCTGTGCAGAAAAACGGATTGATTGCTTGAGATGCTTTACATCAAATGTAAAAACATCAATCAATTTCCGACCTATCCGTATGAGGGCTCTTCATATCGGTCCAATGTGGTGGTGCGTAGCGGTCCTGAAGCTGTGGAATCCAGAGCACACGGGCTCCGCTTAATGCATCAAAGTTGGTATTGATAAAAATGTTATTTTAAAAATTACAGTTCAACCACTAAGCCTTTAAACTCTTTCTATCGAATTGATGCGAATATGGCATACTTTTATCTAAAGAAGTATTATTGATTGTGCGTCGTTTATAAACCGACTTTCGGGTATCGCCTGTGCTTTTGAAAGCACCTTTGCAGTGCATCGATGTCGTAATATGCTTATTTTATGACATCACATCTTGAGCGCATGCACCCCGAGGATTTCCTATCTCTAGATGAATGGCACAGGCTGCTTGCTGCAGCTCCCACCCCCCGAGAGGCAGCCCTTCTCTGGCTCATGGCCGGCTGCGGGCTGCGTGTCTCGGAGGTGGCGGCCCTGAAGGTCGAGCACCTGGACGGCTCCGGCGGATACCTGCACGTCGTGAACGGCAAAGGTGGCAGGCAGCGCACCTCCATCCTTCCCAGGTCCGTCCTGGAAGCCCTGGAGGCCCATCTGCAGGGGCGGGCAGAGGGATATGTCTTCGAGGGCAGGGATCTGGGCCATATCTCGACCAGGCAGATCCAAAGGCTCCTGGACAGAGCTGCTGAGGAGGCGGGGCTCCAGGAGACCAGGCCGGGCAAGGTGAGGCAGCGAAAGAGGATCACGCCGCATCTGCTGAGGCATAGCTTCAGCCGGTGGTCTCTTGATGCTGGGATAGATATCAGCTATCTGCAGCACCAGTTAGGCCATTCTTCGCTGACCACGACTGCAATTTACCTGCAGGCTAGGCCGAATCATCGAAGGAAGGCTTATGAGACCGCGGGCTTCGATGGGTTGCTCAATCCCTGATAGTCTACCCTCCTTGAAAAGACGCAATGTGCACTCGACCTAGACGACAAAAGTTTCTGGATCGCGGATAGTGCTTTGTATACTGAGGATAATATCAAATTCCTGGGAACAGAACAGAGATGAATCACTCGTGCCCCGGCAACTCTGGATGAGATAAAGCAACTTCTCAATGCTGAACTGGACTTCATCCCCGGCACCGATTCCAGATATGCCTTTTACGCAGCCGATTTGAATTACGGCGGTATTCCTCAGCGCGCCGTAGTAGTATGGTCCGAAGAAAAGCAGAAGAGAGATGAAGAGACCTTTGATAGGAAAATCCAAAAAGAGACTGCTCAAGCTGAAAAGGAACTCAAAAAGATTATGAGCAAGAGGTTTGCCTGCATTCCCGATGCTGAAAATGAGGCCAGGATCTGGGCATCTGCGCACCCCTATCACTTTTCAGCATCAATGGGCCAAAGCCAAGCAACTAGGCTTGGGCAAATTGTCTTGCCATTGGCGGCTTTGTGGGCATTGCTGCCTGCAGGCTCGTTAAGCAGCACCTGCAAGGGGCCGGAAATAAAAAATTTAGGGGCTTTTACGGATATTTTGGGTTCTGCTTAAACCGTATCCCGTGATCACCCGGGTAGGGCCTCTTATGCAGGTTCTCTCCCTCAAATATCTCATTTGGAATGCCTTCGGGGAAGGCCTCACAGCTTACATATGGCTCCTCAAAGTACTCCTCCCCTCCGTGAAAGTGCATACAATGCATACACGGTGAGTAGCCAAATAGGTCTTCAGCAACATTTAGCATATTTCTTTCTTGTTCTGGTGTAGGCTCTATTTCCGACTCCATGTGATTACCCTCTTAAAGCTGGCAAGTCCACAAAGTATTATGGGCCCCCTATCCGATAAAAAGCCTGCCCCTGTGCCGAAGGACTAAATCGATATGAATTGCCATTTCTCAGATCGAGTTTGATAACACCCGGGGAGCTATAGCCGGCACAGGCCGGATATTGAGACAGCACACCTCCCGGCGGCGTCCATCTTTGCCTCTTGAGCCCGTCCTAACCCACCCAAGAGAGAATCGATTTATGGCCGCTCCGGCGAGCGGGAAGGATGATGGTTCTATGGCATTTTCTCAATATCCTCCAAGAATGTCATAGAACTACACTGCGAACGCTCGCGGTGAACGAGCGGAGCGGTGCTGCTGGGCAGGACTCATACGTGATTATCGGCCCGGTGGCTGATTATGTACTGCTGAAGATATTTGATGCTCCCTGTGAAAGTACCCAACCCGTAGAATTGCCGCAGATGATTATATGAGGACCAAGTGTACTGTTACTAAACTCACCAACTGCCATATACCATGTTTGGTTTTCCTGCCAAACCAACATAATACCATCACCACCATCAGTAGGTATGGCAAACTTTAGGTAATCCGGGTTGGTAGCCCAGTCCGAAGATACCTCAACCGCTCCACCAATCAGTAGCATGCTCATAAGAGCTATAGTCAGTAATACAAACGATGTTAGCCTCATATTATGATATTTACCTGCTAATCAGTAATAAATACTAGCGTTTTCCGTGCCGAAGAGGAATAAAGCGCCGTCAAGAACGTTCTCGGCCATGGGAGGCTGCAATTCCTGTAGGGAGCCCGGGCATGGTAGAGCTGGGCTATCTACCTTGGGCCCGGGCCGTCCTGCAGGAGAAAGAGGGCCGGGTCAAGAGTGATTGAAACTTAGGAGGTATGTGGGTGGCCATAGCCAAAACATAAGAGACGTTGGGCCTTTTGGATACGATTTTAGATCCCAATAACCTCTGTCGGCCCGCGCCGCACTTGCTGCCGGTGGCCTGACTTTTCAAAACCGGTTATTTGCCAGCTGGTCAATTTTATACCGCCACTATTGAGCATTTTTAGACCGCTAGCGACAAAGAAGAGGTTGCTTTAAATACCATTGCTTAACCATTTGTCCATTACCTGGAGTGCAGTCCAGTATCTGGTGGAGCTGCCGCCCAGACAGATGCTGGAGGCCAAGCTGCACGAGGCCATGCGGCTGGCGAGAGGACAGGTGGAGAAAGACTTTGAGGATTGAAGGAGATGCTCGATCAAGGATCTTTGAGTAAATTATATTATATTCAAATTGGGATGGGATTAGTATGACACCCCAATCTTTTCCAATATGGAAACTCTCCAATGCTTGGATTTCCACAGCAGAGATGCTAAAAAGATCTGCAGACAAACTGCTTTTTGACTATCAGTTAGCTTACCAGGAACTCAGCAGGCAGACCTCACAGGCAATCGCAAGCAAAGAAAGAACCCCAATTACACTGCCCCCGGACCTTGACTTATATTGCCCTTATATGCTTCTTATGGGATATGCCATAGAGAACCTTATCAAGGGTGCGATCATATGCGGAACTGGATTAAACGATCCTGGTTTCGGTGGTGCAGTCAATTTTGATGATTTTCGTGCTGTTAATCGAGAAAATGGTGCACCATGGACCATTGATCAACATGGATTTGTCAACTTACTAAAAGTAACAGCCATAAGGTCTGATCTCTTTAACGATGATGAGAAAAAGGTTCTACAATATTTAGATATTATTATAAAATGGGGCGGCAGATACCCAGTTCCAAAGAGACCAGAACCCGGCAGAAGTTCTGGTTTCGTGTGTGCAGAGCCACCATATATCGGTTCGAGAAATATACTCCCGATTCCAGCAGTCAATAGCATCTATGAGAAAGCTTTAGAAGAAATGCGAAGAGTATGCTCACAATACCAGGCAGAAGACTAAACCCTGAAGAAATACTACCCGATTCCCCCCTCTAGGGCCATCTCACGAGTACGCCCCCAGCGTCCTCTGCGCCCCCTGCACCCTCACCTCAGCCTTCGAGCGACCCCTGGCCGGCTCGCTATAGATACAGAACACCCGGTCGGCCAGCCCGGCGATCTTCTGCAGGTGCGGATCCATCGCCGGCGCGTAGAGCAGCACCGTCGCCTCCCTGGAGGTCTGCCGCAGGTGCTGGGCCAGGTAGCCCACCGTCTCCTGGGAGTCCTCGTAGAGCAGGGGGTCATGCTCCACGATGAGGACGCTGTGATGGTTCTCCTCCAGTATGGTCATGAGCTGGAAGGAGGTGAAGGCCCGCCGCACATCCAGCTCGGTGATGTTCCGGTTCAGCCGGCTGAGGATGCAGGAGTAATTGCCGCTGATGAAGAGGATCTTATAGCGCTGCAATTCCGGGTAGCTGTTGATGGCGCCGGCCAGGACCTCGCCGGGGGCGACCAGGACGCTGAAGGTATTCGGGGTCAGGGAGACGGACGGGTGCAGTTCGATTTCCATGTAGAGAACAGGGTGCTCCGGGGATATCATGGCGAGGCAGGGGGCGGGGCGAAAGTGAGCATATATAAAGACTCCAAAAGATTTTTCGTTAGAACTTTTTACCTCCAAATATGGTAAAGGATATGATGTGCAGATGAAATATATTGTGATATTTTTATGCGTAATAAGTCTAGTTCTTGCCCAAGGATATTCAGATTGGCAGCAGGGTGCATTGGAGGGCCTGAGTATCGGCTTTAAGATAGGGCAGGCATATGAACAGGCTCAGAATGGAATAAATTTGTCTGGATTTAATTCACAGGTGGACGTCTATAATGCTTGGGTTAGAATGCATTTTGGAGAAAACCCCAACCTGCTCATGCAGAAAATAAATGAGCCTATAAATACGGTTTATGAAAATACGAGAAGCAACTTCATAGGTAACACAGATACGATGGTCTATCACTACACTTCATGCGTCTGGGCAGAGAAAATCCTTCCCGAGAATCGTATCTTGTTCTCAAGCCCAAGTGAAGCTATGTCGTCTGGATATAAGCCATGCGAAAAGTGCAATCCCCCCGGGTCTGTATCTTCAACTTCAACGTCTGTCACTTCAAATTCGAGCAATGACAATTGGAGGTCTGTAGGCGCAGGAAAAATGGGAAGGCCCGCAGTATAAGCAGAGCAAATCAAAAGGAGAGGATTCTCGAACCGATCCCATTTTAATAGTTGCCACCACACCTGCATTTGGACTGATCTCTCCATGACCGACCCCGACCACCTCTACAACCTGGGCCTCTGCTACGTGGACCTCGGCCAGCTGGACCAGGGAAAAGAGCTGCTGCACCGCTGCTTAGAACTCGCACCCAAGCATTCCAACGCCTGCGTGACCCTGGGCATAGCCTATCAGAAAAAGGGCGACCTGGACCCAAGCCAAGGAAGCCACCAGCCAGGCAATGGCCATTGATCCCCAGAACCCGATGGCTCTCAAGAACCTGGGCGATATACTGTGGCGAGAGGACGACAGCTTGCGGGCTCTTCTACTACCTGCGCCAGTCCTACCAGGCCAATCTAAAGGACCCACAGACGGTGTACGGCCTGGCCTTCGCCTACATGGAGCTGGGGGACATCGAGCAGGCCCAGAAGCACTTCCAGATGGTGCTGGATATGCCGGCGCCGGAGGAGCTGCGCGGCCTGGCCAGGAATGGGCTACGAGAGATTGCCGTGGGGGCTGAAGTCTCGCAGGCTGCGCATGGATGCCGTATTCTATCTGTTGGACGCCATGCGGCTCTTCTCCGGCAAGTCGCTTGGAGGAGGTCCGGGAGATCGCCTTCGAGATCGGGATGCTGGGGCAGCATGGGCTGGATATCAACGACCCCAGGGAGACGCATGTCCTGCGGGCGCTGCCAGGGAGGACATTCTCGTCGCTGGAGCTGCTGTGCATCATGTACGCAGGTCTCAAGAGGATCGAGCCGGGGATGGATATCGAGGTGGGCCTGGGCGAGGAGTGGGAGATAGCGGAGAGGAGAGAACAGCGTGGAGCCAGTTGCTCAACCGGATGCACCCATCTTTTCTTTCTGGAATTCCTTAAGAGTCCTGCCTAAATGGTCCTTCCAGTCTATGCGCCCGTTGGCCGATCTGCCTTGAACAACTCCCGCTGCCGTTGAAGGAGAGTTGAATAGATAATCTTGAGTGAACTCCAGATGATCTCCTCGGGAGATCAAGACTCCCTGCGATTGAAGCTCTTTTCTGAGGTCGGATAAATAGCGGTGAATTGATGCCACCTCCGCTAGAACCGCTGTAGAGCCTTGAAGGACTATGAACCCCTCTGGAGTCTCATACCCTCTTGCAGTTATCCCCTTTGCCTCAATCTTGAATTCGTGCCTGGTGCTGCTTTTTGCGACCGTGGTCTTCTCGAATACTGTTAGGCCAACGAGAGGAAATATGCTCAGCATATCCGCCAGGAAACTCTCGGCGTCTGCAGTCTCTGCTTCTGATAAAGCAGGCATTTGAGGGCTATTCGCATTATCCAGAGCGGCTCTCTTGGCCTGCCTGGCCATCTCCAGCAGCTTGGCCTCCAAATGCTGGACGTGTGCCTTATTCAGGCTGCTATCGGTGGAGACAAAGAAGATTGCCCAAGTCCAAAATTCTTTGTTAGCATAATGCTGTTCCAGCCTTGGCCCTACGGGATCTCCCTCGCCTACATATATCTTGGGCAGCTCACCATCTTCTGGAGGGCCTACAAGGACGTAGACACCGGGCTGAGCGAATTCTTTACGGCTTTTCACTGCTGGCAGAATTGATCTCGGGCACACCAACCCGCAGCCAGTCCAGTTGGATTTGGATATTATGCGCAGCCCAACGGGGTTTCCATCGGGGCAGAAGATGCGGATGGAGAAAGGCCGGCCTGTTGGCAGCTGTGATGAATATCCCTGCTCCTCAAAATTGCTATTTTCAAAACCGCTATCCATATCCGCTCCCGCTTATTAGCACGCCCACTCCTTGCACAGCAGCTCCGCCTGCTCCAGAACCGTCTGCGTCGCCTTCTCCTGTTTGTCCGGCGGATAGCCGTACTTGCGCAGCAGCCTTCTTACTATCACCCGCAGCTTTGCCCTGGCGGACTCCTTAACCGTCCAGTCTATGGTCGCATTCCTCCGGACGGCTTCAACCAGCTCCTTGGCGATCTTCTGCAGCGTTTCGTCGCCCAGCATCTTTACAGCGCTGTCGTTTACCTCCAGGGCATCATAGAAAGCCAGCTCGTCTTCATTCAGGCCGAGGTCCTCCCCGCGCTTGTGAGCCTCTCTCATCTCCTTGGCCAGCTCGATGAGCTCTTCGATGACCTGGGCCGCCTCTATGGAGCGGTTGTGGTACTTGTTGATTGACTGCTTGAGCATCTGGGCAAAGGACCTGGACTGGACCAGATTCTTGTGAGATATGGTTTTGATCTCGTCATTGAGAAGCTTCTTTAAAAGCTCCAGGGCCAGATTCTTATGAGGCAGACCTCGCACCTCATCCAGGAACTCCTCTGAGAGAATGGAGATATCTGGCGTCTTGATGCCCGCCGCCTTGTAGATATCCACGATCCCATCGGGCACAATTGCCTGGGAGACGATCTGCCTTATAGCCGCGTCCAGATCCTCTTTGGTCTTGCCACTAGGCGATGTGACTTTGGAGAGGCCGGACCGGACTGCCTGGTAGAAGGCGACCTCTTCCCGGATCTCCTGGGCCTTCTCGTGGGTTACCACGATAGCGTAGGACCTGGAGAGCTCTGTGACCGCCTGGATATAGCGGTTCTTGCCATCCTCCAGGGAGAGGATGTGCTCCATGGCCTCGGCGATGGCTGCAAGGCGCTGTTCAGGAGTGCCCTGGAAGAACTTGGAGGTGTCAAAGCCGTAGAACATGTCTCGAACGACCCCGTACTTCTCAAGCATGATTGCCACGACCTCCTCCTCAGGAATGCCAGTCTCTCCCCTGTCGCCTTCTGTGTATTCTGCCAGGGCCTGTTTCAGGCTATCGGCTATGCCCAGGTAATCCACTATCAGGCCGCCTGGCTTGTCCCTGAAGACGCGGTTCACCCGGGCGATGGCCTGCATCAGGCCGTGGCCCTGCATGAACTTGTCAATGTACATGGTGTGAAGGCACGGGGCATCAAAGCCCGTGAGCCACATATCCCTGACTATGACCAGCTTCAATGGATCGTTGGGATCCTTGAAGCGATCGGCCAGATCCTTTCTCTTCTTCTTGTTTCTGATATGGGGCTGCAGGTTCTCTTTATCCGAGGCCGAGCCGGTGATGACCACTTTTATCACGCCCTTATCGTCGTCGGGGTCGTGCCACTCCGGCCGGAGCTTTATGATGGCCTCGTACATCTCGGCGCAGATGCGGCGGCTCATGCAGACGATCATGGCCTTGCCGTCGATGGCCTCCTGGCGGCGCTCGAAGTGCTCAACTATGTCCTTGGCTATGAGAGAGACGCGCCTGTCCGCGCCGGCGACTGCCTCCAGCCTCGCCCATCTGCTCTTGAGCCGCTCCTTTATGGCCTCCTCCTCGCCTTCGGTGACCTCCTCGAAGTTGGGATCGATCTTGGGCCGTTCTGCCTCGGAGAGGTCGAGCTTGGCGAGCCGGGCCTCGTAGTAGATGCGGACGGTAGCGCCGTCTTCAACTGCTCTCTGGATGTCGTAGATGTCTATGTAGTTGCCGAAGACTTGAGGTGTGCTCCTGTCCGATTTTTCTATGGGCGTGCCTGTAAATCCTATGAATGAGGCATTGGGCAGGGCGTCCCGCAGGTATTTTGCAAATCCGTAGGCGATGTAGGCTCCGTCCTTTTTCTTGACTGTGTGGGCCTTGAAGCCGTACTGGCTTCTGTGGGCCTCGTCTGCGATGAATACGATGTTGCGGCGGTCGGAGAGGAGGGGGTACCTCTCCATGTCATCCTCCGGGGAGAACTTCTGGATGGTGGTGAAGATCACGCCTCCCGATGCCACAGAGAGGAGCTTCTTCAGGCTCTCCCGGTCCTCAGCCTGGACTGGAGCCTGGCGGAGCAGCTCCTGGCAGGCTGCAAAGGTGTCGAAGAGCTGGTCGTCAAGGTCGTTTCGGTCTGTGAGCACCACGAGCGTTGGGTTCTGCATCGCCGGATGGACGATTATCTTGCCTGCGTAGAAGGCCATGGAGAGGCTCTTGCCGCTGCCCTGGGTGTGCCAGATGACGCCGGCGCGCCTGTCACCCTCCGGGCTGCAGGCCTTTACAGTGCATTCTACTGCCTTGTTTACGGCGTGGTACTGGTGATAGGCTGCCATCTTCTTGGCGACCTTCTCGCCATCGGACTCGAAGACTATGAAGTGCTTTATGAGATCGAGGATGCGGCCTTTCTCGAAGATGCCCTTGATGAGCACATCCAGCTCCGGCCTGCCCTTGGGAGCTATCTCCTTTCCGTCTATGGTCCGCCAGGGCATGAACCTGGCCCAGTCGGATGTGAGGGTACCGGCCCTGGCCTGCAGGCCGTCGGAGATCACCAGCATCTCGTTGTAGGTGAAGAGCGAAGGGATGTCGTTCTTGTATGTTTGGAGCTGCTGGAAGGCGGTTTGGATGGTGGCGTTCTCATCGGCTGGATTTTTAAGCTCTATCACCGCCAGGGGCAGGCCGTTTACGAATACCACTATGTCAGGCCGCCGGTTCTGCTGGCCCTCGATGACTGTGAACTGGTTGACGGCCAGAAACTCGTTGTTCT
>Ga0209506_1002976_pt1 | contig 14238 bp, 21 predicted proteins | sample AD_JPNHG2_MetaG_FD_184409 | JGI IMG/M metagenome (GOLD analysis project Ga0209506, IMG submission 184409) | Active sludge microbial communities of municipal wastewater-treating anaerobic digesters from Japan - AD_JPNHG2_MetaG (SPAdes) (version 2) | ecosystem: Engineered > Bioreactor > Anaerobic...
GTGAATTTCCGCCATGGATGCGCACGCCTCGATAGCCGGGAACATCCACGATGAGGGGCAGTTCTCGGCCGAATCGCTGCGAGTACGTGAGGAGCAGTCTGTACCGCCCACGAGGGATAGCTGTGCGCCCATAAACTTTCCTGTCCGGGTAGGTTTCCAGTTGCCTGTCTTCGTCCTCGCAGGTGTATCCCAAGAACTGGCTGCGGAAGTACAGCCGGCCCTGAGTCGATCCCTCGAAGTCAGGCGTCGGGGGGATGAAAATCTCGCGCTCAAGAAGGAAATCCATCACGTCGTCACTTCCTGGCTAATGGTCACGCTGCCGTAAAACAGCAGGGTGACCTCGCCTGACGGACTGACCGCCTCCACGTCATAGACGCCCGTCTTGAACGCAAATGCCGCCGTGTCGTCCGCGTCGATTGTTCTCGTAATCGTCTTGGCGGAGTTATCAACGGCCATGGTGATGACATTCAACGGAGCATCGGCCGCTTCCGTAGAGGCCAAAACCGTACCGCCTACGCGATTCTTGATTTTCATCCGCACGGTGTATCCGGCCAGATCGTGCGGGGTGTTCCACTGCACGAAACCGCCGGACGTGTAAAGCTTCCAATCCACAGCCGAAATACGGTTCAGTTCGATGGTGTTGGCGTCGATCACCGTCGCCGGGGTGTAGTCGTCGTCCAGTGGCGGGTTGTTCGCCGCGTTGATTTCCTTGGGTTGTCCGACGTTATAGACCGCCACGCGCCAGCCGTTGGGAAGCCCATGGCCGGTTACGGTCAGTCGCGGGCAACCAGTTGAAACATCGAACCCGGCGATGGCTTTACGGACGATTGGTTCCGTTTCCCATCGCAGGATGTCTTTGAAAGTCTTGCCCTGGAGAATGGTTAGGTTCTGTTTTTTTGCCATCACCACTCCCCGACATCGTGATAGTTTCCGAATTCGAATCGCTCGTTAATCGCTCCAATAGCTGGGCCGAATTCGGCTACAAATGCCTCCATGGCCGCGGATGACTTTTTGGCGTCATACAGATCAGTGTCATCGCTCCCAAAGACGCGGTACTTAACCCATTCGACCAAGCCGAGGTGAAACCTGGCATTGATCTCGAATTCGCTGCTAGTGCTCGAAATGTCATCTTTCGGCTCACGGGCAACGGTCATCAATAGCCGGTCATCAGACTTTGGCAGCGGGTAGAGACGCAAGGCATCGGTTTCGTAATCCGATACCAGGACGAAAGGCGTAGAACGATTCGTGTTGGTATCCCATCCAGGGAACCGCTCGTCCATCTCGCGGGATGTCGCCCACGACAACGGCTTAGTTACAGATTCCAGGCGAGCGCGCTTGATGGAGATAATCAAAGGCGACAAGGGGACGGTTTCGTCTCCAGCCCCAAATGCCACACGAGCAATGTCGCTCGTCGAATCCACAATAAGCCGCGCCCTCCGGCATGCCTCTATCTGCGCTTCGTTGAAAAGCTTGACGAGTTTTGGGTCATCGACGAAATACGGGGCAGCCGTATCGTGAGCATCGAAGCGATAGGCGTCTATGGCCTCACGCAGCTTCACGGGTAGCCTCCTCCCATGCCTTGTAAGCCTCGACAATTGGAGCCGATACCCGCACGGGGGCGATGCTCATCTGGCATTGTGCGCACCCGGTTTCGGCGTCTTCTCGGCAGAATTTCATGCCATAGTGCAGACGATGACAGGGGTAGCAATCCACGCCAACAGGAGTCACCGGGAATGAATTAACCCAGTGCTTTGTCAGGTTTTCGTGGGATGAATGAGACAGAAGACACACTTTCCGCACGCCTTCGTCAAAGCCAACCGCGTTGAGAACTCCGGTCTCCGGCCCGACAACGCAATGCGCCATCTGCGCCATTGCCAGAGTTTCGCGAATGCTCTGCTCGCCCGACAGTTTTACGACGCGAGGCTCGTTCTCCCAGCCGGCTTCCAGTATCTTGCACGCCTCGTCGCCCGTGAGATAGATCGTTGCCTTGGGCGCCGACAGAAGAATTTGTGCGATGACTGCATCCATTCCGGCGTAGAACTTGTGCTGACTTGAGCCGGAAAGCGCATAGACCACATTGAATCGACCATCTCCAAAAAGCGCTGAGACCTTGGCCTTCTCGCCAGGGGTTGCGTAGAACCTCCCCTCGGGCTTGAACGGAACGCCAGCGAGTTCCGCGGTCCATTCGTGATAGTTCCGATCCAGATATTTGTGGCGGATGTCATGGGGCCATTGATGATTGGCTCGCCCCGGCATGGCCAGCAAAGTGCCTTCAATCGACTCGGAGAGATTGACGAATCGGTCGAACTTCTTGGCTTGCCACTCCCAGAAGTCGTGCAGGCAATGATTCGGAACCTGGTTGTCGTCCTGGATATAGAACGCATCGACGTTGGGGTCGTGCTCGATCACCGATTGCCCACGGGGCGTGGTCATCATCGTGACGTGGTAGCCCTGTCGTTTCAACGCCGGGAGGATGCAAGCCGCCTGCAGCATGTCTCCGAATCCGCCATAACGAACGACGCACGCCGTTTTCTTGTGGCGCTTGGCGGCTAGGTAGGAATTCGAGAATCCGCTTTCCGCTGTCTTTCGAACCACTAGCAGGAACGAGTACTCCATCCCTTCATTGCGCTCTTGGCATTCGACGATATCCGCCCCTTCAGCGATGTCTCGAAGCGCGGCCTTGATGTCTGACGGCTCGAAGTCATGCTTGTGGTCAGGGTTCGATCCGGGCTGCCCGATATTCGGGTAAAACCGCTTGTGCGGCAGGTACAGCACCAGATGGCCGCCAGTCTTGATGACTCGCCACCACTCCGCAAGTGCTGCCCGATAATCTTGAATGTGCTCCAGCAGATGGGACGAGAACACAAAGTCCATGCTCTCGGTCGAAAATGCCGACAGGTCGCCGGCATCCTCGATCACCTTGTCAGGGTTCATGGCGATGCCAAAGAGTTCAACGTCCTTCAGGCTGTCGCAGCCGATGAAGTGCGGGAAAGCCTTGTGGGGACCGCAACCGATGTCCAATCCCTTACCTCGGGTATAGGGCACGATCTCCCAACGGATTTTTCCAGCTTCGTTGCCTTGCGGGTCTTCGGCTCGCCACACCATTACGACTCCCCAGGCTCGCCGAGTTGGGCTGCCAATTGAGAATCTTGCTCGCCAGCGGGCGCCGCATTCTCGGGTTGGGCGGCCTTCCTTCGGCCACGACGAGGCGCCGCATCCTCGGGTTGGGCAGGATCAACGGGATCGGGAATTGCCGCTTCGCCTTCCTGTGCCTCGATCACTTCATTCCCGTCCGCGGTATAGAATCGCCCGCCTTGTTCATAGACGGCGCCATGCTGGCCGCTCACGGACCCATAAGGCTTATTCTTGTCGAAGGCCACGAGTCAAATCCTCCCGTTATGGTTCGTGCCCGGCCTCGCATCGCAACAATCGGACTTGGCCGATTTACCCATGCCGCCTTGGCGATTGATTGCCGATTGAGACAGGTCGGCGCCGTAGGTATCGCCAGCCATCCCGGTTCCGGTTCCACGGTCGGGCATCGGGGCGTCATCGCCCCGGACGAATCCCGTACCATCTGGGCGGGGAAATTTCTTTTCCATGATGTGCTCCTGATTAACGTGCGTTACCACGCGGGCGCCCGCAAGCGCCGGTCTTGGAGAATTCCCATTCGTTGCCGACAGATTCATCCTCGACATACGGGGGAGGGAAATAGGCATTCGCGTCGCCCTGGTGCGAATCCGACGAGAAAGTGTCGAATCCTGTTTCCAGAGCGGAACGCGCAACGCCACCGAGCGACGATGCGATGTTGTCGACGCCGGCTTTGGTGCTGATCTTGTCCATGGATATCTCCTTGGAAAGAGGGGCGCCGAAGCGCCCCCCTTGGCTACGGATTAGGTCGAATCCCACTTGACGATGCGCGCCTGCGCAAACGCCGTATGGACCAGTCCGAAGCCTCCCAGGTAGTACCACGCCACCCCACGGCTGCGGCCGTAGTCGGTCGGGATCTTCCCGCGCATTTCCTCGGGGATCACGATGCCCTCCGCGACGGTATCGCCACCGAAGAAGAACGCCCAGTTGGTCAAGACGCCGCCCCATGCCGCCTTGGCGACGTTGGTCTGCTCGATGAACCGGACCCCTTCATAGCGGCCAATTTCGCCGTTCAGGATCATGTTGAAGCCGGCTTGGACGTACTGATGCACAGACTCAAGATCATTCTTGAGTTGGCGCCAGGTCGTCGGCCAGGCGATGCCGAAGTAGTCGTCAGCCTCGTAGGGCGGAATGTTCCGCTCCTTCATGACGTCGACGATGGCTTTCACATGGTTCTTGTTCAGCGCGATACCCGTGTTGGTGCCGCCAGCCGTGCCGTTGGTGGTCAGGGTGACCGCGGTCGTACTGGTGCCGCCCGTGGGATAGACCCGCAGGGGCGTTGCGTTGAACTGGGCATGCGCGGCGATATCGAACGCCCTCTTGGCGTCGTTGCGCAGCACCTTGTTGATGACTTCCTTGACCGGGTGCTCAGACAGATCGTCCAGCTTCTCGGTATAGGGGACCGAATTGCCGTATTCGGTGATGGTCATCGTCCCCTGCGTGATGGTGAAGTTCGTTTCCGGCATGGTGCTGGTTTCCACCAGGACCGTGCCCTGAGCGACGACGTCGGAGTAGACGTTCCAATGGAACTCCTGACCCTTCTGCTTGCCCTGGACCGCCGCGTCCTTGACGTCGGCGAATTGACGAAACTTCACAAGCGGCTGAACCGCTGAACGAAGCACCTTCGACAGGTTGTCCGAATACATGTACCCGCCGAGAGTGTTCGTGACCCAAAGTTGACCGGCCATGATGCTCTCCTAATCGAATCAGTTGATGCGACTAGCTGGCCTCATGCTCTGCCCGAGTCGTTGTTCGGCCATCGCTCGGATGGTGTCCGATACATTGGTCGCCTCGTTCGGAGCCTGACTCCCGCTCGCCGCCACGTTTGTCGCCCCTGGGATATCCAAGGACTCCTTTCGCGCCAACTTCTCGTCTCGGACGGTACGTCTCGGCTCCGCGGGCTGACGTCCACCTGTCTTTGCCACCCCGAACATCATGGCGACCTCGCTTGCGGATTCCCGAATCGCCTGATCTCTCGGGATACCCGCCGCGGTCTTGGCCTGAATGCGCTGATAGGCTGCATTCCCCAAAACGACGCCACGGTCGGTGTCAGCAAACAACTCGGGATAGTCGCCTTGGACCTCGTTGTATGCGTTTTCGACTGCAAGTTGCTGCCTTACCTGGGCCGCCAGAGCCGCCGGATCGATGGTTTGTTGTGGGATAGCCGTAGCGTCCCGTTCCACCAATCGCAGCATCGCCTCCGCTGCGCCCTCCTCATCGCCTTCAATAAGCTTTGAGAAAGCCCCTTTGATGGCAGAAAGCTTATCGGCATTTCCAGTGCCGTTTTTGCCATCATCGGTGCTCTCATGAGTATCTTGCTCCTGAACGCCATTTGCAAGACCCTGTGTGGATGCCTTTTCCTGCGCCATTTCGAGCAGGCGCGTGGCTTGCGCCAGCCGTTTGGTTGCCGCCGAATCCTTCTGATACGACTTCACAACTTCGGCCAGCGGCAAGTCGAATTCCTCGCCATCCACCTTGACCTTGACCCTGGCATTCATGTCCGACAAATACGACACAGGCCGATCATCGTCACCCAATTGTGCCGCCAGTTGATCGTCAGAATTCGGCTCAGGCTCTGCGATTTCCGGCTCCTTGGGAGCCTCCAGGATCACCCCCTCCGCCTCCATACTCTTCAGCCGGCCGGCAGAAATGGCCTCGATATCTCGCTCGCGCTGAGAAACGGGCCTATCCTGTGACGATCCAGTGTCACCATCCTCATTTTCAAGGCTGTGATCGATATCCTGAACGTCATCATTCTCAAGGGGCGGCATTGTGTTTTCTCCTATTCAATAAAAAATGGCGAAATTAAAGGCTAATCGTGCTGCTCATAGAGCAGTCGAAGAGACTGGTCGCCTCTGGTAATTGCGTCTGTGAGCCAGGTAATCGCCCCTTTGGCGCAATGAATCGAAAATTGCAGTTCTGCGATCTTCGCGGAATCCGTTGGAACGCAATCAATCAATTCCGCGGTTGCTTCATCACACTGCGCTGTAGCCTCAGCAATGATGTATTTCCCAATGTCTGACTGGAGGAACATTCTTGCTGCTTCCCCGGTCGCGGCGTCGTCCATCAGCGCTTTGGTCGTGGAATCGATGGTTATGTTTCCGCTCATACCATTGCTCCGTCGTTATCAGGGGTCTCGATCCCCGCTTCCACGCCTTGTACTGCACTCTCTGGCCGCGGCGGAAACAGCGGGCTTGTGTTCTGATGGGGTTGAATCGGTTGTGCCATCGGGCTGGACGGGACCGGGTAATTCGGGTCTTGGCCGGCCGGCGTCGGGTTCTGGTAGCCAGATGACATCATGAGTTCATCCGCAATGGGCGCCACCATGGGGTTCGCAGCCACCACCTGAGCCGACTGCATGGCGCTGTAGGTCGCTTCGATGCCCGTCTTGACCTTTTCGCCTCTGACCTTCTCCGCCTGCGCCTGGAGCAATGCGACCTTGGCTGCAATCAATTCTGGCGACTCCTTGGCCTCCAGTGCCTTGGTCAATTCCTCGACTTGCTGCATGAGAGATGCGACACGTGTGTCATCCTGGTCGGCGAACTTGAAGAACCGGCCACCATTGGAATGCCCCAGCGCACCGAGAATGACCTTGATGAACTCCTCCGGTCGGAATCCATAGCGGTCCAGTACGCCATCGGCGAGCACCGTCTTGATCGTCCCCATGCCTGTGGCCAGCGCGTTGATCTTGTCGGTGGGGTTCGTTGCCCCCATGCCGATATTCACATTCAGGCTCAACTCCCTGGCAATCAGGGCGTCGATATCCACAAGCTGCCCCATGAGCTGGACGGCCTGAGTCTTCTTCGCGGCGAGCGCAATGACTACCGAGTCCGTTTCGTAATGCTGTTCGAGGAGCATGATCTGCCGAAGCACGGGCTCGACCCATGTTTCGACGAACGTCTTGAGCTGATAGGCGGCCACCTGATTCGCGTTGCTGGTCAGGATGTTCATGCCGCCGACCGTTTCGTTCAGTTTTCGATTGCTGGCGACGCTGGACCCGGAAAACACTCCGGCCACGTCATCAAAATCCAGATTGAGCCGGTCTTGCTCGTTGTAGCTCGACGCGGTGACGTCATTAGTCTCAACGATCTTGACGTCCTGGTCTGGGTCAGTCAGCAGCGTTACGCTTCCTGGAACATTGCGGGTCAGGCTGCGTAAATCAACCTGTTTGTTGCGCCTGACGAAATACCGCTTGTTGAGGGCGAACTTGACGTTATCCAGTCGCTGATTGGTGACCTCGTTGATTTCGTCCTGGATCGGAGCGCCAAGCCGCGATACACCCGAGGCATAGAGCTTGTGCGCTTCGATCACGCACAGCCCGACCACGAACGGCCGGCGATTGTGGGCGTAGTCAGTAGCCAACGGCTCTGGATTGGACAGGGCCAACTGCGTTCCGAGCGTGTAGCAGATGTAATCCACGCCATCATGCTCGATGATGTTGCGATGCACCCAGGCGACGGTGTAGTCCGTGATCTCAGATGATGTCGTCGAGGCATCCACGCGCTGGCCGTCGCGTTCGAGGCGGATCGTGTCACCGTACTGCTTCATCGCCGTCTTGATGGCCGCATCGTCGTGATGTATCCACCGACCGCGTTTCATCCTGGCCTTGATGTCCTTGATGTACATCGGCACCAGATGCACCAGATAGGGTGATGTCCCGACCGGATCGACCCATGACGCATTGGGATCGAAGCGGAAATTCTCGATGGGGATCAGTTCGATGACGGGAGTGTCGATTTTTTTCTCCGGGTCATAACGCCAATACTGATGGGAAATCACGACGCCCGTGACCTGAGCATCCTGGTATGCGCCCATGCAGGTCATGAACCATGGGATGGTCTTCGTCAGCCGGTACTGCAGCATGTTCTGCATCAACTCCGCGGACGCAACCTCGGAGTCGTCGGACTCGTCTTGAGGGGTGACATTGATTAGGTCCAGCGTCGAGAACATGGCCTCTGCAGCGACCGCTTCATTCTTGCGAATGGTCCCGCGAGTCTTTGGCCTGAAAACCCGAGAACGGAATTTGTAGGCGTCGCTCAGATACTTGGATCCCGTTCCGAAACGCGAATTGAACCGGCGCATATCCTGCTCGATCTGAGCGCGGATGTTGGTGTCGAAATAGTCCGTTGATACCGAATAAGCCGACCTGGCGAGCGTCAATGCCATATCGGCCGTCAGTACTACGGGTGCGCTCTCCTGAGTTGTCTTGGGGGCCTCGATCATTTGGACATGTCCCCCACGATGCGGCCGGAGAAATCGGTCTTCAAATCGGCGATTGCCGCAGCATCAGCGGCTCCCCGGCGCAGCTTATAGCGCTCCAGCAATTCGCCGCCAGCCACGAGCACACGCTTTTTCCAATCGGACGACGTGCTCATCTCGTTCAATTTGAGGATGAATCCCCATTGCCCTGACAGGGAGAGATTGCGCACAGTGGCAATCCCCTTCTCGCCTTCGCATGTCACGGCCCACAGATGGCCCGGATAGGCTGAGTGGAGAACCTCCGCCATCTCTCTGGCGGTGTTGAAATCAAGCGCCGCCACGTCAGGCGATGCGGTCATATCGATCATGCTCATTGCAGTTCGTCCTCCCAGTCGGGCTCTGTTTCTCGTTGCACCAGACGGGCCTTTTGCCCATCGGTGAGCCACAAATATTCGTCCCTGGAATAAACCGCCCGAATGGACTCCGGGAGATTCGCGTAGTCGTCGTCCGGTGGGATATCAGTCTGCATACGGACCCTTGCCGCTGTTGAACTTGATGCCGCCCGAAAATTCGTATCCAGGCTCTTTTTCCGGAGACAGAGAGCCCAGCGGGCTATCGGCGTTGGCGATGCCGACTTCCTCGGACCAGAGGCGTTCGCTGACACTGATGCCGGGGGGCAGGGGCGCGGTTTCATTGGCCATAGGTCAGACTCCATCCGCAAAACATTCGGGCTCCAGTTCATCCTCCGCGATCAAAATGGGCGGCGTCGCGTCGATGTCGTAGATACGGCTGCAGCAATCGAGCATGTCGTCGTGCGCCGAGAACGGATAAACCAGGAATTCGTCGATGAGCGTCTTGTTCAGGGAATAAATCCCCTTGTTCTCATCCGTGCGCTTGACCGGCGTGAATATCCGGTATGCCTGCCCGAGCGCCTTCACGCGCCGCTGATTGGCCGTCTCTTCCTGGACGACGGCCGACAATAGGAATCGCCCAGAGCGGAAATCAGGCTCCAGACGTTGGATGCGGTCGTATTTGGCATGACCGCCCTCGCGGGGCCAGTTGAGTTCGACGATTTCCCACTCGTCTTTCTCCCGGCGCATCTCCTCCTCGAAATACTCGATATCGGATTGCATGCCGTACTTCTCATACCCGACTCGCACGATCTGGACGCCTGGCATGGACGTCCAAACCTTGCGCAGTCCATTGAGCCGCTGCCAGCGCTCTTTGAGCGGCATCCGATGGTGGTAGCCATCCATGAGCCACTTGTTACCGGCCGCGTCGATCCCGATCACCGCCATTGCGGTCCGGTCGCTGCCCCGCTTACGGCTGGAGGCCGGATCGACGAGGATGTAGACGTTCAGGGTTGCCGGGCGAACATCCTGGAATCGCAGCCATTCCTTCCGGAATAGTGCGTTTTGGCCGGCAGCAGGGTTTTGCAGCATCTGCGCGGCGAGAATGGCGCTGCCCTGGGTGCGCTTCTTCTCGGCCCATACCTCGGGAGACAGAAAGACCGGGCGCCCATCCGGCAATCCATTATGGGTCGCCGGGAAAATGCGCGGCTTCAGCACGCCCTTGTCCAGGATGTCCTGGTAGGTGTCGCTGTAGCTGTACCGCGTCCCGACGTGCCAGCGCCGGCTCCTGCCATCCTCCCCCCGAGCGCCCAGGTTGTCCGACAGCGCCCAGGCGTCCGTCGTCTTCTTAACCTGCTCCGGCGTGCTGACCGATTCGAGCGTTACCACGTCGTCGTAAACTCTGAGCGCAAAATGCGCGCCAGTCGGCTGACCATCCACCAAGCCATGTGCTTCTACGGTCGCTTCCTTTGGGTTTCCAGTCCGTTTTACACAAATCCCCTTCTCTTCCGACCATTTAGGCGACTCTTTGCGCGGGTCGGTATAAAAAATCTCGGGGTATGTAGTTTTCAAATCTTGATTTTGCTCGAACTCCGTTTTGAGTTGAATCAAGAACTTACGAGCTACCGGCTTGGTGTGCGAGAAGATTCCAATCGTAATATCCGGATTCTTGATGACTTCCTGCGTTACGCCGGCAAACGTAATGGTGGTCGACTTGTAATGCTCCCGCGCCCATAGGTCGAGGCAATCGTCCGTCTCCTCCTCGACTTCTCGACACCTGGCGTAAATCCATGGGTGGAATGCGTCTGGGCGATGCAATAACACTGTGAGCAGGAAAAACCGGTCATTCCGGCCCAGCCACCGCACGCCCTCACCATGATGAGCGGCGCGAATCAGGTTCCACCACTCCAGCGCGTCCTCAGGGCCACTGGCGGACTGCACCATGGCGCGGAGCGCATCATCGAGGGGGATGGCCGCCACGGCGTTCATGCCCCGGCATTCCCCTGCACACGCGCGGCCAATGCCTGCATGGCGACATCGACTCCAGCCACTACCGCTGCAGCACCCGCCGCACCAGCTTTACGGGCATCGTCCTCGAATGGGGTGTCATCGATCCGGAGCACCTTGCGCTCCAACTCGATCATGATCTTGATCGCATCCGCGAGGAGTTTGACGTTTTTGATCTGCTGCGGCAGGCTGATGGCCGCCATGTACATCTCATTGAGCTTGTCGTTCCCGAATTCATCGGGCGCTTGCATCATGACTCCCAGCTTCGCCAACTCTGCCGGGTGATCCAACTCCGAATCGACCAGTGACCACAGCCGCTGGACTGTCGCCCTGGCTCGTCTTACGTCGGCCCGCTGGTTGATAACCGCATCCGCAATCACCGCGGCGTTGGCCTCGACGATATTGCGTTCGGTTACACGGCTCTCAGGTGTAACCTCTCTTGTAACGGCCGCCTGTGTAACCAGCGAATTTGCCCGCGCCTCAATCCTGGCCGCCAGGTCGCGGGGCACACCCTCCTTGTCCCAATGCTTGAGGATTGCGGCCCTGGATACGCCGTGTTCCTTGGACAGTTGCAACACAGACTTTAGGCCTGCGCGCCAATCCGCCTCCATGGCCTCCCAATCAATACAGCGTTTTGCCGGCTTCTCCACAGCACATCTCCATCATGATCGATGGAGAGTCTGCCCACTTTGCCAGTATTTTTTACGAGCCGCGTCGAAATCACTTAAACCCAAGCGCCCGGCTTAATATCCCCAGCGATTCCGTACCGTACTCACCGACGCGCCGATACGTCATCACCCAATACCAACCATACCGCTGCCGTGTCGAAAAGCATTTGCGCGACCCAGCGGCGGCGATTTTTCCGGATCGCGCCAGCCATGCCATGACGGCCCTAACCCTGTATTCCCGGACATTAAGGGCTGCAGCCACATCGGATGACGTAAATTCAGACCCCAGCCGCTCCACCGCCCTGAGCACATCATCCCTCCTGACGGGGGACTGCGTCCCGCGGTCCATCGTCGCAACATGCCGAATGATCTGTACAGTCATCGCGTAACCCTCCCCGTTATGGCTTTCAAGGCATCCGGAGACGGCAGCGAGACCACTTCACGGCGCACTGCCTCGTGGGTATAGGTTCGCCGACCCAATATCACACTGCACCATCCTGGATCGTCTGGCCGAACCCCAACAATCGCGCCTCCCTGCTCAACGACGAACGCCGTTGCCGGATAGGCACACCGACCCTGACGGATCATTGCGTCCCGGTATAACGGCAGACAATCCACGCAGAATTTCGCTTTTCGGGTATTCGCTATCCTGGCAAATTCCTGCCACTCCATCCACTGCTCATCGGAGTCAAAACACCGCGGACAAACAGCCCCGTTCTCACCGGCCATAGACCGCCTCCAGCGTCCTGGCCAGCAACTCCATCTCGCTGGTCTTACGGATCCTGAGCATCGCCCGTTGCCCATGGATGCCGTTGTGACTGCCGCGGTGACAGTCTGGGCAGAGGGGGATGACCAGCCAGTTGGATGCCCTGCGCCCAGGCGTGCGCCCCTCTAGGACATGATGCAACTCGACAGGGCACGCCCCGCACAGGCAACAGCCCAGGGATGCCACGCGGTCCATGTGCTTCTTGTCCGCGCTCACTCGTTAAACCCCTCAAGAATCGACTCCATCATTTCGTCCGCCCGGTCGCCCAGATGGCTCCACAGAAACCGCGCAGCGTGCGGCCCGCGTAGAAACGCGATAATCCGGTCGTGGTATTGCCGGAATTCCTCCTCGTCAGCCTTGGCGTAGCTGATCGACTTCGGGATTGGCACCACGCCACCCGTCGGGCCGGCCGCCCACGTCACCCAGCCGGCGCCCACCTTGAGCCAGTAGCGCAACGAGTCCATCTCGGCGAACCGATCCTGGGAATCGAAGACGGCCCGCTCGATGGCCATGTGGCGGCGGTGGAACGGCCCGGACCGCGGGAACAGCATCTCGGCCACGGCCATTTCGCCGGGCTCCATGGTCCACACCCGCTTCCAAAAGCGGCGCCACGCGCGCTTGTCTTCGCGGCTGAACCCATCGACGGCCCCGAAAAGAAAGCGCCGGAGCGCCGATTTCTCGACTTCGCCGGGCGGCTCTTGGTCGGACCTGATAATGGTTAATTTGGTCATCTCAGCAGCACCTATCAAGCACGTCAAAAACATCGGCCACGCTCCGCGCCACGAAGGCCACGCCGCCATGTTCCACGGCCCGCTGTATAAACGCCGCCTGATGGGGTGATACCCGCCCGGATGGCCGCTTGACCTCGATTCCGAGAAATCGCCCATCGACGAGCTGACCGATGATGTCAGGACATCCGACGAATCCGAACCGGATGAACCTCTTCGCCGGACCCTCCCCGGCGACGTGCGCCCCAGAATTCATCCGCTCGAACCATGCCACTTTTGGGTGAATGCGGAGCCCGCGCCGGATCGCGTCGAGAATGGCCGCCTCGGATGGCTCAGGGAGAGTAAATTTTTTACTCATGTCCGGTTTGTCGGTCTATGCCAGGATATTGGACAGATTTGGGGTCTACTTCTAGTTAGAAGGCATCAGTCGCCGCAGAAACACGGTATGCCTTCCTCTATGTCGTAGCCAATCGCATCAAGCTGATTGGCCGCGTTTTGCTGCATTTGCGCGTAACTCGCCCGGTCGGAACGGAACCGGGCTCCGCTTGGCTTGGAAGCCAAAGCCAAAGCCAAAGCCTCCATTCTTGCCCACCACGTTGCCCGCTCCGGCTTCTGGTTTATCAGTGACAGCACTTGCCCTGCCGGCTTCAAAAAGCACAGGTCACAGTTCCCGGCGAGGGTGCGCCCCTTGTAGGTCGGCAGTTCAAGGCCGAAAGGTTGCGCCTCCCAAAACGCTTGAATTGTTTCCACCGTCACCCCGTCATCGGCCAGCGGAATGCACATCGTTTCTTTCACCGTTTCCGGGCTTGGCCTGGCGCGAATTTTCGCCACCCTCCGCTGCTCGTCGGCGCGTATTCCGACAAACTGATTCCATCCGTCGCCCTCACCCCACCCCAAAGACCGCAGGTACTTGTGCATTGTGCGAATCTTCAACTCCACAGTGCAAAACCTCGTCACCGGGTTCGGTAGGTAGTTCCGTTTGCGTATTGCCGCCTCGAAAGGTTCTCCGTCGCGGCTCGCCGTGGCGTAATTCACCACCACAAATCGCGGATCGTCGGCCCGGTACTCAACCCAAACAATCGGCACATTCCAGTTCGCTCCGCAGTCGCGCACAAAGCGCAGCGTAGCCTCATCCTCTTTGCCGGTGTTAGCGAAGCAAACCACCGCGTCGACTGGCAATCCTCCGTTGCTCTGTAGCACCCGCCAAAGCATGTAGGCGCTCGTTCGCCCTCCGCTGAAACTCAGGCATGTTGGCTCGGTAATCTTGTACGGGTCGCGCATCGCGTATGCCTTCTAACTCGTCGGTGAACCGGACGCGCCGCCGATAGGGCCGGCGTCACGCCGGTTACCTAGATCGTTGGCAGGCAAAAGCA
>Ga0209506_1002977_pt1 | contig 14234 bp, 16 predicted proteins | sample AD_JPNHG2_MetaG_FD_184409 | JGI IMG/M metagenome (GOLD analysis project Ga0209506, IMG submission 184409) | Active sludge microbial communities of municipal wastewater-treating anaerobic digesters from Japan - AD_JPNHG2_MetaG (SPAdes) (version 2) | ecosystem: Engineered > Bioreactor > Anaerobic...
CCATTGAGCCGTCCCGATGTGGGGGATGAGCGACGAAAAGGAGGGCGGGCAGACGGCGAAGGCGTTGATTCCGGCGGCCATCTTGGTGTTGAACCCCACGATGATCAGGGTCGGCATCAGGAGAAAGCCCGGACCGATGCCCAGGAACCCGCTCAGCACCGAGATGGGCACGGCAAGGATGAGGGCGAGGCGGAAATTCTCCTGCCCCGGCCTCTCCTGTACGGGCCGAAAGAGCCGGTATGAGAGGTAGAGGACCGAGGCCAGGTAGGCAAACCAGACGTACACCTGGTCCACGTACTGGACCAGCCAGGCGCCCGCGGGCGCCGTCAGGGTCGTGATCGCGGCCAGCGTGATGGCCTTTCGCCAGTCCACGAGCCCGCTCCGGGCGAAGCCGAAGACGGCGAAGAGGGCCGTGATCCCGTTGAGCAGCAGGCTCAGGGGCTGGACCTGGTGAACGAGATCGGGAAGGAAAAGCCCAAGGAACGGCACGGCCGAGAAGGCCACGCCGAGGCCGAGCATACCCGAGACCACGGAGAGGACCAGAAGACCGATCGTCATGATGACCAGCGCGCTCATGATGCTTCCCCCTTCCGGACCGGTGCGTCACGCACTCGCCGCCCTGTCGCCGGTTACGTTTTTTCAGGCGCTCTCTTTTGCTTGCAGTGCCGTGCCCGGCGGTCCCGCAGTCGCAGGCGCGCGGTGGGCGGGCGTACTCACGTCCCGGCCTTACATTCCCCCGACGCGATCAGGTCCATCAGCAGCTGCCTGACGCGCTTGCGGTCGGGCAGGCTCCCCGCGGAGACGATCCGGCCGTTGACGACGAATCCCGCGGCAGCAGGCAGCCCGTAGGACTCGATCCGCCCGGGCTCCGTCACGCGGCTGATCTGCCCCTGAATCTTCATCCCGTCGAGGAGTTCCCGCACGTCCCGCTCCAGCTGCTCCCCCTGCAGTCCCTGCGGGTCCAGGATCTCGATGCGCACGGCGCCCTGTGACTCTTTCATCGTGGTCCCCCTGAATGCTCGCGTCTCCAAGCGTTTGTCCTGACAATTCTCCACGTTTCACGCCCCGGCCATCACGGTCCCCTGTCCGACCGGAAGCGCAAGGCAAACGTCGTTGCGGCCTGACCCCGCGCCGCTACGCCGCCGGGCATTCCTTTCCCGACTCGCGCCGGCAGAACTCCTCGACACCCCTGCGGATGGCGTCTCGGATCTCGCGGACCTGCATGAGCCTTTCCTCCGGCGTGCCTTCGAGCCCGGAAGGGTCCGTGAACCCCATGTGCAGATGCGTCGCCGGTCCCGGGAAGATGGGGCAGGCCTCCGCCGCCGACTCGTCGCAGACGGTGATGACGTGGGAAAAGAGGGTCCCCGCCTTCAGGACGTCGAACACGCTCCGCGTCGCTTTCCCGGAGATGTCGATCCCGACTTCCTGCATGACGGCCACGGCCAGCGGGTTCAGGGTCCCCGGCTCGAGGCCCGCACTCTCGGCCTCGAAGCACTCGCCGCAGAGACGGTTCATCCACGCCTCGGCCATCTGGCTGCGGGCGCTGTTGTGAATGCAGACGAATAGCACCTTCTTTTTTTGCATAAGAGGTTCCCTCATTGCACTCATGAGTGATTAAGCGGGATTCTTGACAGCGAAGTTAGACGCGTTTTAGTTAACCGCTCTTCGCGAAGCGCAACGTCCGCAGCGCAAACTGTTTGAGCCCGAAGGGCGAGTTTTTGCGTCTGCAGTGCAGCGAGCGTTAGAGCGGTCTAAAACCGTCTATTCGCGGAAAGAAGCCTGCTCAAGCACGCTTCGGAATCGTCCATCGAGGTTCCTATCCCTTCAGCTTCCGGTAGAGCCCCGTGAGCTTCGTCCGGTAGGCGTTTCGGATCATGGCCTCGTCCTCCCCCAGGGGCTTGACGGGGACGAGATCCATGACCTCCTCGGGGGAGAGCCCCGATTCGTCGACGGTCTCGAGGGCGCCCTTGAGCATCTTCTTGATTCCCTTCCAGGCCTGCTTTTCCGTCAGGCCGAAGGACTTGCCGAGCTCGAAGAGCTCGAAGAGCTGGAACCACAGATAGGTTGGGCCCATTGCCGTAATAATAGCATAAGCCTCGAGTTTTTCCTCGTCCACCTCCGGGCAGTCGCCCAGCTTCTTGAAGAGCTTCGAGAGCTTCTCCTTTTCCTCCCTCGTGATTCCGGGTCCGTAGGCGACGGGGTTGTAGCCCTCGCCCACGATGGACGGGGCGTTGGGGATCATCCGGACGATCCGGTCAAACCCCCCGAGCCCCTCCGAGAGCGCCTTGATCGTAAACCGCGGTGCCAGGGAGACGAGAATGGCCCCGGGCCTGAGCGTTGCCCTGATCTCCGCGAGTCCGCCCCCGACGGCCGGGGGGTGAAGGGCGAGGAAGACGAGATCCTGGCCCGCCGCTTTCGCGTTGCCGCCCTGAACGGTCTGAACTTTGGGGAATTTCTCCTTGATCGTCTGCAGTGCCTCGCCGCTTGCGTCGCTGACGACGACGGTCGGGGGAAGCATCTTCTTGCGATTCAGCCCCTCGAGAAGGATCCGCGTGATCCGTCCCCCTCCGATGAACCCCATGGACTGGTCTGCCATCGTAAAACCCTCCTTCCGGATTCGGTCGTTCTTTTCCTGTTGGACGATGGTGCAATCATTCGCCCTCCCCTGCAGCCCCTCCCGTCCAATGCCTTTTTCAGGAGGACTTCGGCCGCATCAGGAACCGCGACAGGGCCTGCATAATATCTTCCCCGCCGGTGTGGCGGCTGATGCCCGCACGGCAGTCGTTGATGACGCAGCTCGGCGTTCCCTGCACCCTGTGCTGGCGGATCATCTCGTTCCAGGCGTTGAAGACCGGCTTCGGGTCGTAGGGCTTGAAGGCGATGCCCTTCTCCTGCAGTGCCTTTGCAAGGCTCTCCTCGTCCTTCACGGTCTTGCCGCGGGCAATCGCAAACAGCGCCCGCCGGGCGTCCATGACGTCCTTGAAGCCGCCCCTGGCGTTGGCCGCATAGAGATAGTACCGGGCATAGAGAGGCGTTTCCTTGTAGATCGGCATGTCGACGAAGACGATCTGGGCGCGCCCCTTGGCATGAATCTTCTCGAGCATGGGCTCCAGGTTCGGCTCGAGTCCCTGGCAGGGGGGACAGAAGTAATCCGTGAAGACGATCACCTGGCAGGGCCCTTTGCCGAAGGACGGGACGGGGGATTTGTCCGCCCCGTAGGCGGGCGTGACGGACCCCGAGAAGGTGACCGTGATGAAGATGTAGCCCAGGACGGCCATGAGCAGCAAAGGGACCCTGGCCTTCCGGTAGAAGGGGACCTCCGCTTCCCCGAAGATGCCGATCAGGCGGTCCTTCAGGCCCCTGTCGGCTGTCGCGGGCTTTTCGTGATTCAACAGGAAGGAGGTGATCAGCGTGGCCGCGAAGGCGAGGCAGAAGGGGCAGTACACGTCTTCCTTATGCTGGAAGTAGACCAGGTGGGCCTCCGCGCCCAGCCCCGAGGCCAGCAGCATCCTCGTGCCGCCCATCTCGCCGCCGACGGTCAGCCCGATGATCAGCAGCATGTAGACGATGCCGACGACCTTGAGATCGATCCCCAGGATGTCCCCCTTCAGGTAGGAGCAGGCCGTGTCGCAGTAAGTGTAGAGCAGCATGATGGCGATCCCCGCGGCGGCCAGGAGGACCGTCAGGGGCCTGCGGTTGCGTTTGAGCCATGTAAACGCGCTCATGAAAGGGCTCCTTTCTGCGCTTCTATTTCTCTTTTTCCAGGATGTCCTTGATCTGCTTGGCGTCGAGGATCTTGCCCACGGACTTCACCTTGCCGTCCACGACGAGGGCCGGCGTGGAGAAGACGCCGAACTTCATGATCTCCCTGACGTCGCTGACCTTTTCGATCTCGAATTCCAGCCCGAGTTCCTTCGCGGCCTTTTCCGATTCCTCGGTCAGTTTCTTGCACTTCGGGCATCCGGGGCCCAGGATCTGTATCTTCTTCATCGACAGACCTCCAACGGTTGATTTCGCTGCGGAAGGGTCAGCTTCCGAGAAAAGGGTTCACGACAAAATAGATGCCCAGGCACCCGATGACGACACCGGCCCCTTTCCGGAACCAGCTGCCCGCCCCGTGCCAGGCATGACTTTCCATGAGCTTCCGGACCAGCGCCGTCGAGCTTCCCGCCGCCATGATCGGCAGGCAGTGGCCGATGGCGAACAGCACGATCATGGTCATGCCCGCGGCGACTTCCCCCTGGATCGTGATGATGGCCAGGATCGGGGCGATGAACCCGAAGGTGCAGGAGCCCGAAAGAAACCCGTAGGCCAGGCCGAGGACAAGGGCCCCGAGAAACCCTTTCATGGTGAAACGCGACAGGAACGATCCCGAAACACTGCAGGCCTCGACGCCCAGCATCCCCAGCGCCACCCAGAGCAGGATCGCCCCCACGAGGACCTGCCAGTAACTGCCCACGTCGCCCAGCATCCGGCCCAGCAGGGCGCAGGCGATCCCGATGGCGGCGATGGTGATGAAGAGCCCGATGGAGAAGGCGGCGGAGTAGCCGACGGCCTGCTTCGGGTCGACGGCCTTGTCCTGCCCGGCCACGTAGGCCACCATGAGCGGGATCGACGCCAGGTGGCAGGGGCTGAAGAGCACGCTCACCATGCCCCAGAGGAAACTCCCCACGAGGGCGAACGCCATGGTCCCGGTCATCCAGTCATTGATGGTGATGAAGAACGTTTCCAACGGCCGCTTCCTTTCGCGTGTTGCAGGATTATTCGATTCCCATGCTCTTGAACTGGGCCACGATGGCCGCCTCGCTCATGTAGCCGATGTGCCGGTGCACCTCCTTGCCCCCGGCGTCGTAGAAGATCTGGGTGGGGATGCCGCGGATCCCCAGTCGCCTGGCCTGCTCGGGGTAATACCGGACATCGATGAAGATCACGGCGGCCTTGCCCTCGTATCTCTTCTCGATCTTCTCCAGGATGGGCGCCATCATCTTGCAGGGGATGCACGAGGCCGCCCCCACGTCCACTAGGGTCGCCATCCCCTTGACGGGGACGACCATGGCAGGGCCGACGGCCCCGGCGGGGGCCTTCGCCAGGAGCACCCCGGCTGCGAGCAGGATGAGGACAACGGCGGTGATGACGGACTTCTTTTGCATCGGTTCACTCCTTGTTGACGGATGATGGACCCTGCGAAGGGCGCTGCTTGCGAGTCCTTTTGGCAACACCTGTAATTCCCGAATCCGGCGATAACTCACGTCATCGTGGTGAGCCGAAGCCCCGAGCGCAGCGCGAGGGGCAGCGTGGCGATCTCGCCTTTTCCATGAGATTGCCGCGCACCCTGCGGGTGCTCGCAATGACTCGTTCCAGCGGCGTTTCAGCTTTTTATCGCTGGATTCGGGTAATTTGCAATGAGCGTGCCTTGCTAGGTACTGCCTTTGTCCCCTCTTGCATCGGCCTCGGCGATCCACTTCTTGATCTTTGCGCGGTCGGGGACCTGTCCCACCGAGACGACCCTGCCGTTGATCACGAGGGCGGGCGAGCCCATGACCCGGTATTTGACGATTTCCCGGATGTCGGTCACGTGATCGACGCCTGCCGCCACGCCCATCTCGGAGAGGGCTCCCATGACCTCCTTCGTCATCAGGTCGCACCGGGCGCACCCGGGCCCCAGGATCTTGATCTCCAACCCCCTCGAGGGCTCTTCCTCCTCTTCGACGGGCATTCCCAGGATTTTCTTGTATTCCCGCAGCAGGGCACGGCCGTAGTCCTCCGTCAGCTTGCGGGGGATGTAATTGGCCTCCGACAGGCGGCGGAGAAGTTCGGCCCGGATTTCGTCGTCCCCTTTTCCGGCATAGGGCCCCGCCATCGCTTCCGCGGCGGCCTTGAGCCCCACGATGCCGATGCGGTTTCCGTTGACGACGATCTGCGTGATATCCTTTTCAGTCATGCCCTTTTTCGCTCCTGTCCGCCTCACCCGCGTGCGGGGGATGAAGGGGTCGATCGTATGGGGCACAGCACAGAAGCCCCGTCTCCTCATAGGCCCGGGTCTCGAACTGCAGGACGGGGTGGTGAATCCCGAAGCGGTGCAGGAGCCTCTCCCGCACCCGGTCCGCCAGGTCATCGACCCGGCTCAGCATCTGGTCCTTTACCAGGATATGGGCCGCCAGCGCAACCTGCCCCGAGGACATGCTCCAGACGTGCAGGTGATGCATCTCCTCGATCCCGTCGAGCGACTCCACCTCCCGCTTGATGCTGCGCAGATCGATGCCCGGCGGGGTTGCGTTCATCAGGATGCCCAGGGCCTCCTTCAGGATGTCCCAGCCGCTGTAGAGGATCATGCCCACGATCAGCGTCGAGACGAGCGGGTCCAGCCAGTACCACGGCCGATAGAGCCAGATGACCCCCAGGACGGCAACCCCCAGGGAGGTGAGTGCATCGGTCAGCATGTGCAGGAAGGCCCCGCGCATGTTGAGGTTCACCCGCGCTCCCGAACGCAGCAGCAGGGTTGCAACCAGGTTGGCCGCAAACCCGATGAGCGCGGCCCCGATGACGATGGCGCCCTCGATGGGTTTGGGGTCCTGCAGCCGGCTCCAGCTTTCGACCAGGATGTAGAAGCCGGCGCCGAACAGGAGCGCCACGTTCAGCACCGCCCCAAGCACCTCGAGGCGCCTGTACCCGAAGGTCTGCTCCAGCGACGGGCCGCGCCGCCCGAGACGGAGGGCCGCGTAGCTGACCAGGACGGAGACGAAATCCATCAGGTTGTGCAGCGCGTCGCTCACCAGGGCCATGCTGCCACTGATCACCCCCCCGGCGATCTGAACGACCGGGATGATCAGGTTCATGATCATGGTGGCGATCAGCCGTCGGCCCCAGGAGACGTCCGGGGAATCGGGATGGTCATGATGATGCGGCATGGATGCTATTCCTTCGCCTCCCAGTTCCTCGGGACGATCAGGACGGGCCGGACATGGTGCAGGGACACATACTCCGCCTCGCTCCCCGTGTAGGTCTCCCGGACATTGCTCTTGCCGTGCGATCCCATGACGATCAGGGAGACGTTTTCCCCCTCGGCGATGGCGTTGATCTCCCGGAAGGGGACCCCCGTTTTCAAGATCGTCCTGACCCGGTACCCGAGAGCTGCAAGCCGCTCCTTGATTGCGGAAAGACGTTCCGTGTCGATCCGATTGAATTCCTCCAGCTTTTCCTGCAGATAAGGAACCAGCACTCTCGTATCCTGGATGTGAACGACCACGACTTCCCGGGTTATTTCCTTCCTGATCTGCTCCATCACCCGCAGGGCTCGTTGCGAGTTCGGCGAAAAATCGGTCGGGAAGAGGATCTTCTCGAAAAGCGAGGAGGAGACAAACGCGAGTTTCTCCTTGCCCTCAACACGCCGGAACCTTTCGATCAGCAGCGGTATGTTGGCCTGGCGCATGACACTCTGCGTGTTGCTGCCCAGCAGGGCCCCCTTGAAGTAGCCGTGACCGTGGGAGCCCATGACGATGAGGGACGCCTTTTCTTCGTCGGCCACGCGGAGGATTTCCTGGTGCGTCACCCCGAGCTGTACCCGGCATTTTACGGCAATGCCGTGGGCAGAGGCAAGGCTGTCGCATACCCCCTTGAGTCTCCCGTAGGCATCGTCTCTCGTCCTCTCGAGGAATTGTTCATCGACTCCGATCCAGCGGGTCGCCTTCATGGGGTTGATCACATGCAGGAACACGGCTTCCTGCAGGCCCGCGCGCTTCAGCTCCGGGATCAACTCCATGATCTTATCTGCGTGAGGCGAGAAGTCCGTCGGGAACAGAACCCTGCCGAACAAAGACGCCCGCTCCAAAATCGGCACGACGGCGGGGATCTCTTTGAACAGCGCCGCCTCGGATTTTCTCGAAGCCCAGACCAGGGCGAGCATGACGGGCACCTCGATCAGGGGGCCGACGACCGTTGCGAGCGCCACGGCCGGGTTGAAGGCCGTGATGGCGATGGCGATGGCGATCTCGAAATCCCTTCCCGTCGCGTTGAAGGCGACGGCCACGGCGTCCTTGTAGTTCAGCCCCAGCTTCCAGCTCGTCAGGTAAACGACGGCGTACATGACCCAGAAAAAAATCGTCATCGGGACGGCCATCTGCAGGATGATCAGGGGCCGCTCAAGGATCAGATCCCCTTTCAGGGCAAACATGACGATCAGCGTGAAAAGAAGCCCGATGATGGAAAGTGAATCCAGGTAGGTCTTGAATTCCTTGAAACCCTCCTCGCCCATCCTGCCCACCGCGATGCGGCGGGTCAGAAATCCCGCTACGAGGGGAAGCCCCAGGTAAAGAAGGACGCTTTCGCCCACGACGAGGACATCGAAGGTCACTTCCCCCAGCAGCAGTTTCGCGTAGACCGGTATGAGCAGCATCTGGCAGACGGAGTTGATCGCCACCAGGACGATGGCCAGCGCGCTGTTGCCCAGGGCCAGAAAGGTGAAGACGATGACCATGGCGATGCAGGGCGCAAGCCCGTAGAGGACGAGGCCCACGTAAAGATCGTGATCGCCCGCAAGGAAAACCTTGGCCAGGAGAAGCATGAGAAAAGGCGCAACGAGGTAGTTGAAAAAGAGGACCAGGATCAGCTGCCTGGGCGACCGGGCGGCCTTGCCCATGTCCTCGACCTTCACGTTGGTCATGGCGGGGTAAATCATCAGGAAAAGACCGATCACGACACCCAGCGCAAGACTGTTGGCGAGACTGAACCGGTAGGTCCCCTGAAAGATGGCCTTGATGGCATCGATGGGGGGGGTGAGCTCGAAGTTCGATATCCCGTACCACTTCCCGATGGCGATGCCGATCACCATGCTGAGCACGACAAAGACCGGCAGAAATCTCATTTCCTGGATCTTTTCCAAGAACCGCTTCATTCTCTGATGTCTCCTGAAGTTTATTTCCTGTGACCGCTTCCTCATCTATGCCGCAGCGCGGCCGAAGCATGTACTCCATTCCCGGCCGCGGGTCAATAAGACGGGGAAGCGCGTGCCGCCGCTTCCCCGTCGAGCTGTTTTCTGCGCAAACGTTGACTGGAAACGCGATGACACCGACTCGACCCGGCTTCAGGGGCTTGCATGCCCGGAAGGGCCTTCGAGATAGAGCCGCCGTCTTATTTCCCTTCCTTCGCTTTGCCGGCGAGGTACTCCATGCCCTCGACGGCCGTGGCGAACGTCGTCGACGCCAGGGCGAACCGTGCGGCCACGATGGCCTCGGCGATCTCCTCCTTCGTCACACCGTCCCTGTAGGCGAGCTTGATGAAGGTCTCCGTGCAGAGATGGCACCCGGCGGCGAGGGCCGTTGCGATCATGATCAGATGTTTGTACCTGGCGGGGACCCGCGGCAGATCGAAGACAAATTTCCGCTCCTGGGCCTGTCGGGGAATCCACTCGGGCATCAGCTCCGCCATGAGGCGCATGGGTTTCGGGTCCTCACCGAGATTCTGTTCCATCATGTTCAAAATTTGCTCGACTGTCGGTTTCTGCTGTTCCACGGCTCAACTCCTTTCTGCGGTCCTGCACGGTCTGATCCGCGCGGTTTCTCCGGCGAAACGATAAACCATTCCCGGTTCCCCGCCCCCTGGGCCGGAATGTCCCAATCGCCCGGTTTGGATCGCTCGATGATCTACTGAATGTTCGAGAGAACCGCCTTCAGCTCGTCCACCGTGGGGATCTTGCCCGAGATGACGATCTTGCCGTCCACGAGGACCGCCGGCGTCACCTTGACGCCGAGATTCCGAAAGCCCCGCACGTCGAACTCGTGGGTCACATCCGCCTGCAGGTCCAGGGCCTTGACGGCTTCCCTGACGTTCTTTTCCGTGGCTGTGCAGCGCGCGCATCCGGGTCCGGCAACGATGATCTTCATGAGAATACCATTCTCCTTTCTTCGGTGATATGGGTTGATTTCGATTGCTTCCCCCCAAAGGGAAAGGGTCCTGCTCTCCCCTCGCCGTCAACCCCTGACGACGAGTGTCGGCCGATTGCTGTACTCCGCGACGTTCCTGGATACCGATCCCCAGAGGATGCCCTCGGCCCGGCCCTTCCCATGGGAACCCAGGACGATCAGGGACACATCCTGCGTTTTTGCAATCCCGATCAGCTCGGCCCTCGGGTTTCCGACCGAGAGGTGGGTGCTCACCCTGAAGCCTTCTTTTTCCAGCTCCGCTTTCACCTGGGCGAGCTTCTCCTTGTCGATCCGCTGGAACTCGTTGAATTTTTCCTCCGGCTGGAGCCGCATGGCCTTCTCGTCCATGACATGGGCGACGATGACCTCCTCGACGCCGGCGTTCCTGAACTGCTTGACGTAATCCAGGGCCCTCCGGGCGCAGTCCGACCAGTCCGTGGGATAGAGAATCCTGCGGAACGGGTTGCGGCAGAAGGCCTCGCAGGCCTTCGGGTCGGCGCCGTAGATGCCCGGGTACTTGGGGATGTAGACGGGTGTGGTCCCGTGGCGGACGATCTTGTCCGTGATGGACCCCACGAAGATCTCCCCGAGAAAGCCCTTGCGTTCCCTGCCCGCCGCGATGAGCGACGCCTTTTCCTCCTGGGCGACCCGCAGGATCTCCCGGTGCGGCACGCCCAGCTCGATGCGCTTTTTCACCTTGATTCCCGCGCCCTCGACGATGCCCGCCGCCTCGTCCATCCTGGCATTGAGGATATGGCGCAGGGCGTCGGCCAGCCGCAGGACATAGCCCTCGTGCACCTGGGGGAGCTGGGAGGCGTAAATGACGTGCAGCAGCACGATTTCCTCCGTGCCCAGGCTCTTGAAATTCGTCAGGCACCGCAGCACGTCGCGCGAGAACTCCTCGAAGGCCGTCGGGTAAAGGATCTTCTTGAACATGGAACCCTCCTTTTCCTTGTTGCTATAAGATGAAGTTTCCGAAGAACCAGCCGACGAAGGTCCCGAGGATGACGATCGTCGTGACGTAGACGACGGACTTCTTCACGCCGAAGACCCTCGCGATGGCGATCCAGTTCGGCAGGCTCAGCCCCGGTCCCGTCAGCAGGAGCGCCAGCGCGGGCCCCTTGCCCATGCCGAGCTTCATGAGGGTATCCACGAAGGGGGCCTCCGTCATGGTGGCAAAGTAGCTCACGGCGCCGATCATCGTGGCAAGGAAGGAGGCCGTCACCCCGTTGCCGCCCAGCCAGGAACGGATCCACTCCTCGGGAAGAAGTTTTCCGATGACGCCGACGGCGAACACGCCGGCCAGAAGCAGCGGCAGGATGATCCGGACGAACCACCAGGTCTCGCGCAGCCAGCTCTTGATCTCGTCTTTCGAGAACATCTTCAACGCGTAGCCGAACAGGACGATCGTCGCGATCCCCCAGATCACCACCTTCTCCCAGTAGGGCCCGGTGCGCCCGATGTAGTTCGGGGTCAGCAGGGAGACGACGATCAGCAGGATCAGGATGATATGCCTGCGGGAGACGATCTCGCCCTTTTCGGCGGAGCCCTCTGCTGCGACGATCTCCTCGCGGGGTTCGTTGCGGAAGGCGATCGTCATGACCCACCCCACGACGAAGGCCATGGCCAGCGAGGCCGCGACACGGGCCACCACGATGTCACCGCCCAGGATGTTTCCCGTGTAGACCAGGGAGAGGATATTGGCCGACGGCGCTACCCAGAGGACGATGAAGGCCACACCGATGGCGGCGCCGCTGAAGTAAAGGCCCGCCGAAACGGGGATCACCGTGCAGGAGCAGGCGGCCACGAAGAAGCTGGCGATGCTCGCGAGGGAAAAAGATTTTGCCTTGTTTGCCTTCTCGCCAAGATAACTGAGGATGGCTTCCTGGTTGATGAAGGCCACCATGGCGCCGGCCAGGAGGAATGCCGGGACGAGGCACGTGAGCACGTGGGTAGCCACATAGTCCTTTAGTGCCAGGAGTCCTGCGATCAACAGTTCTTCAATCATGGGTTTCCCGCCTTTCTGTCGCGGCGTCCTGAGCCGCCAAGCTTTGTTTTTTCTGTGTCTCGGCCGGTGAGGCCTGTTTTTTCCGGACCAGTTCTCTCTGCAATCCGGGAATGTATTCCCGCAGGGCTATAATTTCCGGATCGGTCTCGATCCAGTGTTTCAGGTTTCCCAGGAGGCTTGCCGCATAGGGGCTGCCGCCGCCGCTCAAGCGGTAATTGACCCAGAGCCCTTCCTTCCTGGACTGCACAAGACCTGCATCTTCCAGTATTTTCAAGTGCTTGGATACCGTCGGCTGGGCAATCCCCAGGGCCTCCTGCATCTCGCATACGCACATCTCCCGCTGCTGGAGCATCTTGATGACCTTGACCCGGTTGGGGTCGGACAGGGCCTTCATGACCTTGATGAAGTCTTTCATCGAGCGCCCTCCATATTCACAATCGGAAATATAATCCTATTTCCCCGCCTGTCAATCAAAAATATTGTCGGTTCCCTTTTGGGGGCTCCTTGGCCCTCACTTTCCCGATTGCGCCGGGACGGGCTTCGTTATATAGGAGGCACCGGAATGGAAACGAGGGGGGAGGGGGCGGCAGTCAGGAAACTCGGGGAATCACGGAGTTCGCGGGGTTCGGAAAGCGAATCCGGGCCCCGGCGGGAATCGGGCCTTCATGCCGCCGGCCTGGTGACCGCCCGAATCGTCGCATGCGGATGCGGGGTCCGCAGGGCGGCATGACCGGAAAGGAAATCGAGGAAATGACCGAACAGACCAACACCGAACAGTACGAGCGCATGGCGCAGCTCTACATGAAGGAGAAGCGATACCCGGAGGCGATCGCCGTCTACCGGCAGCTCATCCGGATGAAGCCCGACATGGACTCCTTCGTCCTGTGCCTGGCCTGGGCCCTCAAGGACAACGGCGAGGTCGAGGAGGCGGTGGCCCAGTTCGAAAAGCTCTTCCAGAAGGAACTGTCGAGAAAGCTCTTCACGGGGTTTGCCTACGACGAGCTGGTGCGGCTCTTCCGCGAGACGAGGCAGTATGACCGGCTCGTGGAGGTCTGCGAGCGGGCCGTGGCCGTCCAGAAGAAGGACGTCCACCTCCGCCACACCCTGGGCGATGCCTACCTGCGGGCCGGCCGTCACGCCGAGGCCCTGGGGATCTTCGAGACGCTGGCGGCCGAGGAGCCCGATTCGTCGGTCTTCCACGCCTCCGTGGGCGGGGCGCTCATCGCCGCAGGGCGCTTCGACGAGGCGGAGGCCTCCTACCGGCGGGCCATCGAGAACGATTTCCCGGGCAAGGAGGGGATGTTCCTCAACAAGATGGGGCACGCCTACATGCTGGCGGGCGCCTACGCGAGGGCCGAGAGCGCGTTTCGCCGGGCCGCGGCGGCCTCCGGCGAGGAGCCGATCTTCCGATGCGACCTGGGCGATGCCCTCGTGATGCTCGGGCGGCTGGAAGAGGCCTTCGAGGCCTACGGCGAGGCCGTCGGCGTCAACCCCGACTTCGAGGGGACCTACTACTTCCGGCTGGGCAACCGGCTGATGAAGGAACACCGCGCCCCCGAGGCGGCCGAGGCCTTCCGTCGGGCGGGCGCGGCGGATCCCGCCAATGCGTTCTACTCGCTTTCGCTCGCCGAGGCCCTGAGCGCCTGCGGGCGAACGGGCGAGGCGCAGGAAATCCTCGAGGCCCTCAGAACTCCGGCGGGGGAGCCTTGAGGAGCTTTGCGAAGCGGTCCTTCTCCACGGCCTTCTCGAAGGCCTCCTCGGGGCTGATCAGGCGCCGCTGCAGCAGGTCGGCGATGGAGTCGTCGAGCGAGATCATCCCCATCCGCCTTCCCGTCTGGATGACCGTCATGAGCTGGTAGGTCTTCTGCTCGCGGATGAGGTTCGCCGCCGCGGGCGTCACCAGGAGGATCTCGAGGGCCGCGATCCGGCCCGGCTTGTCCATGCGCTTGAAGAGGGCCTGCGACATGACCCCCTTGAGCGATTCCGACAGCGACGTGCGGATCTGCGACTGCTGGTCGGCGGGGAACATGTCGACGATGCGGTCGATCGTCCGCGTGGCGCCCATGGTGTGCATGGTGGACAGGACCAGGTGGCCCGTGTTGGCCGCCTCGATGGCGAGCATCGTCGTCTCCAGGTCGCGCATCTCGCCGACGAGGATGATGTCGGGGTCCTCGCGCAGGGCGGCCCGCAGGGCCTTGGCGAAGGACTGCGTGTGGGTCTCCACCTCGCGGTGGTTGATGATGCACTGCTTGGGGTGATGCACGAACTCGATGGGGTCCTCGATCGTGACGATGTGGCACTTGCGGTTC
>Ga0209506_1002980_pt1 | contig 14206 bp, 10 predicted proteins | sample AD_JPNHG2_MetaG_FD_184409 | JGI IMG/M metagenome (GOLD analysis project Ga0209506, IMG submission 184409) | Active sludge microbial communities of municipal wastewater-treating anaerobic digesters from Japan - AD_JPNHG2_MetaG (SPAdes) (version 2) | ecosystem: Engineered > Bioreactor > Anaerobic...
TGAGTATCCATGATGATGATGGTGGTTCATAGTAATCCGTTTCATATAAATATACTACTCTTATGCAAAAAATATGTCAAGGGCTGTATAAATATACAGAGGAGGGGATAAAAATTAACTGCCTTGCTAAATACATTATATGGAGTTAATATATAAAAAATGAGCACTATATTTGATGCAAAACTTAGAAAATGAATTTTAATAAAATGACCAAATATCAAGCTTGTTACTACGCCTATGAATTAAGTAAAAGGCACTCCATAAACGATTCAGAAAAATTGGCTTCTGCTTTGGCCGATGCCCAAGTAGACCTAAATCCCCATCAATTAAATGCAGCTCTTTTTGCATTCAGATCCCCCCTTTCTAAGGGCTCTATATTGGCCGATGAAGTAGGACTTGGCAAAACCATAGAAGCAGGTTTAGTTATAGCGCAAAAATGGGCAGAAAAGAAACGAAGAATCATCATCATCGTTCCCGCAAATTTGCGAAAACAATGGTCCATGGAGATGATGGAAAAATTTTACTTGCCCACGTTAATTTTAGAAACAAAAACCTATAACCAAATGCTAAAAGAAGGGGTAAAAAATCCATTCAGCTATAACGGCTTAATAATTTGTTCATACCAGTTTGCCGCTAAACATTATGACCAGCTTTTACTTGAACCATGGCATTTAGCCGTAATCGATGAATCCCATCGCCTTCGAAATGTATACAGAGCTGATAATAAGATTGCCAAAGCAATTAAAATAGCTTTGTCTAATACACCTAAAATACTTTTAACGGCTACCCCTTTGCAAAACTCCCTCATGGAACTATATGGTCTGGTGAGCATTATTGACGAATATACCTTTGGAGATGAAAAGAGTTTTAAGGCACAATATGCCAGACTCAATGGGGAGAAAGCCTTTGATGAATTAAAGTCCCGCTTGGCACCACTTTGTCACCGAACCCTCAGGCGGCAAGTTTTGGAATATATTCGGTATACGAATCGTATACCCTTGACCGAGTATTTTTACCCAACCGATGATGAAACAGCCCTCTACGATATGGTTAGTGAGTATCTACAACGGCCAAATCTATTTGCACTTCCCAACTCCCAACGGCAGCTTATCACCTTAATTTTACGCAAACTGCTGGCCTCATCCACCTTTGCAATCGCCGGTGCTTTAAATTCCTTAATAAAACGCTTGCAAAAAGTATTAGCCGAAAGCCGTTTAGAAGGTGAACTGGATGAAATTAAAGCAGATTTTGATGAATATGATACCGAATCAGAAGAATGGGATGAGGACGAACAAACAGAGGTTTTAACCCTGCAAGATAAGAAGGCGATTGAACAAGAAATTGAGGAACTTGAGTTTTTTAGAGATGCCGCAGAAAATATAACTGAGAATGCGAAAGGAAATGCCCTTATCAGTGCACTGGAACAGGGGTTTAAAAAGGCAAGAAAGTTGGGGGCCGAAGAAAAGGCCATTATATTTACAGAGTCCAGAAAAACCCAGGCCTACTTGGTTCGTCTGCTTTCAAGAAATGGCTATCAGGATAGGATCGTTTTATTCAATGGTACGAATACGGATCCACAATCAAGAGCTATTTATAATCAGTGGCTTGAGCAAAATAAAGGCACTGACCGGGTTTCTGGATCTAGAACTGCGGATATGCGGACAGCCCTGGTGGATAAATTTCGTGATTCAGCCCAGATTATGATTGCTACGGAAGCCGGAGCCGAAGGCATTAACCTGCAGTTTTGCTCTATTGTGGTCAATTATGATTTACCATGGAATCCCCAGCGGATTGAGCAGCGTATAGGCCGCTGCCATCGATATGGTCAAAAGCATGATGTGGTGGTGATCAACTTCCTTAACCGGAAAAATGCCGCTGACCAGCGGGTCTTTGAACTGCTCGACCAGAAGTTTCGGCTTTTTTCCGGTGTTTTTGGTGCCAGCGATGAAGTATTAGGCAGTATCGAATCGGGGGTGGATTTTGAAAAGCGTATTGCTGCAATCTATCAAAACTGCAGAACAACTGAAGAAATAGAAGAAGAATTTAACCGGCTCCAACAGGAAATGGAAAGCCAAATACAGGCTTCCATGGCCGATACCCGAAAAAAATTATTGGAAAATTTCGATGCCGATGTTCACGATCGTCTTCGTGTTAATTTGCATGAAAGCAAGGAATATCTGAATAAATATGACACCATGTTATGGAAATTAACCCGTTTTTACCTTTCCTACGTGGCAAGCTTTCAGCCAGAGAAGCTTACATTTACCCTAAAAAAACCGCTATCGGACACAATCCCGGCAGGAACCTATACCCTTTCGCGAGAAAAAGTCCAAGCCCACCGCTACCGTATGGGGCATCCTTTGGCGCAAAAGATTATCAGCGAAAGTAAGTATGCAGATCTCCCTGGTGCTCATATACGGTTTAACTATTCCACTTGGAATCAGAAATCTGAGAGTGTCTCGGCTTTGCTAGGTAAATCGGGCCAATTGTGTCTTTTTTTATTATCTATCAATGGAGCCGATGAACAGGATCATCTCATTTTTGCCGCTGAATTGGATAATGGAGAAACCGTGCCGCAAGAAACGGTCCGTAGGTTATTTGACCTGCCTGCGGATTTTATCAGTACGGTCGATGATAAGCCCTCCGCAACGCTTCTGGAGACGATTCAGACACAGAAAAATGTCATTTTAAAAATGATTGAATCACGACAATCCCAATGGTTCGAAGAAGAGATAGAAAAGCTTAATTTTTGGGCCGAAGATAAACGCAGGGGATTAAAAGCTACTCTTAAAGATTTTGATGAGCAGATTGCGGAATTAAAAAAAGAAGCCCGTCTAGCGGTGAATCTACCGGATAAACTGGCTATCCAGAAACAACTGCGGGATTTGGATCGCAAGCGGGACGAGGCATGGAAAGCCTACGATGAGGATGCGAAACTTATTGAAAAACAGAAAGATGAACTGCTGGATACTGCGGAAGAGCGGCTTCGGCAGACGTTCGAAGAAAAAACTATTTTTACCATCCGCTGGTCGGTGGTGTGATTGAAAGGAGCATACGGAATGAACGAGCAACCTAATAAACTATCTGGAACTTCAATGGATATTACCGCGGACAACCGGGCCCGGCTTAAAGCCCTCTTTCCCGCCTGCTTTACGGAAACCAGAAACGAGAAAGGGGAACTGGTAGAATCCATCGACTTTGAACGGATCAAGGCTGAACTAGGGACCTTTAGCGATGTCTTTGAATCCCGCCGGGAACGCTACGGCATGGACTGGCCAGGGAAGAAAGACGCCCTCCGCCTGATCCAGACACCCAGTTACGCGACCCTTAAACCTTGCCGGGAAGAATCGGTTAATTTTGACACCACCGAAAACCTCTTTATCGAAGGGGACAATCTGGAAGTCCTAAAGCTTCTGCAAAAGAGCTACTACGGCAAGGTCAAGATGATCTATATTGATCCCCCCTACAATACGGGCAAAGAGTTTATCTACCCCGACAATTATACCGAAAGCCTGGAAACCTATCTGGAATACGCCGGACTCATCGACGGTGAAGGCAAAAAGTTCAGCACCAACACGGCCAACGAAGGCCGCTTTCATACGAAGTGGCTCAACATGATGTACCCTCGCTTATACCTGGCAAGAAACTTGCTCCGGGATGATGGGGTGATATTTATCAGTATTGGTTCAGAAGAACTATCAAATTTAATAGCAATAATGAATGATATCTTTGGAGAAGAATGTAATAAAAATATTATTGTTATTCGACGTGGTATAAAAAGTGTTCAAGTTCAATTTGAAAGTGTTGATTCTTTTAATAGAGGGCATGAATATTTATTATTTTATTCAAAAAGATCTGATTTTAGGTTTGAAAAATGCTTTGTGCCATATGATAAAAACGATGAAGATCAAGAGGATACTCTAGAAGGATCATGGAATAACCACTGGCGAGGTACTAACAGGCCAACAATGAGATATGAACTATTTGGCATAAAACCAACTACCGGACAATGGCGTTGGGGCGAAGAACGAAGTCGAAAAGCAATATCAAATTGGGAAACACTTTGTAAAATCTTAGGTGAGTCTCCTAAGCAATCGGAAATTGATACATTTGTAAAACAAAAAGAAAATATGGAAAATATAAAATTTGATTTATTACGACTATCTAATACAGGTAAACCAGAGCATTATATACGACCAGGAGAAGGAAAGCTTGCAAGTGATATTTGGATTGATATTAAACCAAATGGCGGTAGCCAGTTAAAAAAAATAATGGGTGAAAAATTATTTGATACTCCTAAATCAATTGATTTAATTTCAAGATTATTAGAATATTTTTGTAATAGTGATGATTTAATCCTCGACTTCTTTGCCGGTTCCGCGACCACGGCCCATGCGGTTCTAGATCTTAACAAACAAGACAAGGGCAACCGTAAATTCATCCTTGTACAACTACCCGAGCCCTGTGCGGAGGATAGTGAAGCCTTTAAAGCTGGCTACAAAACCATCGCCGATATTGGCAAGGAACGGATCCGCCGGGTTATCAAGAAAATCAAAGAAGAGCAAAAGGGGAAGCTCGACCTTGACGAATCGGTCAAGCAAGACCTTGGCTTTAAAGTCTTTAAGCTCGACAAATCCAACTTCCGCCAGTGGCAACAGCTCGATCCATCAACTCCACCCGAAAAAATCCAAGAAGAACTCTTTAAGCATATCAACCATATCGATTCCAAGGCCTCTCCGGAAGATCTGCTCTACGAAATCCTTCTTAAAGCCGGGTTTACACCCACTGAAAAAATCGAAACAAAGACCATAGCGGGTAAAAGGGTCTTTTACATTGCCGATGGGGCCCTGCTTCTTTGTTTGGAAGAAGAGGTTACCAAGGAACTCATCAACGAGGTGGCGGAGCTGGGGCCCATGCAATTTATCTGTTTGGATTCAGCCTTCCACGGTAACGACCAGTTAAAAGCCAACGCGGTGCAGACCTTTGCCGCCCGGAACATGCAGAAGGAAAAACACAACCAGACTGTCTTTATGACGGTATGATGGGAGATGAAGATGCCAAAGGACCTTACGGTTTCAGATATTGATCGGCAAAATATACTTAATAACCCCTATGCTCTCGAAGAAATACGTAAAGGTATAGGTATTACTGGTATTGAGTATAAAGGCAGGATGGTGCTCCTCAAAGAACAGGTGGCGGAGTTTTTTGAGGTAACCCCGCGTACTATCGATAATTACATATCGAAACATGAAGCGGAGCTTAAGAGAAACGGTTACGAGGTTTTGCGGGGTAAATCATTAAAAGAATTAAAGATAGCTATACAAGAAGTGGGTGGTAACGAAATAAGTTTCATTACCAAAACAACGTCCTTGGGCGTCTTTGATTTCCGTGCGTTTCTTAACCTTGCCATGTTAATTGTTGAAAGTGAAAAAGCTAAAATCTTACGCCAGATAATTCTTGATATTGTTATTGATACTATTAATCAGAAAACCGGTGGGGGTACTAAATATATCAATCAAAGGGATGAAGAATTCTTAAAATCTTGGTTCGAAGAAGAAAATTACCGTAAACAATTTACTAACGCTCTGAAAGACTATGTGGACATGGGGACGGCTAAATATGCAATCTACACTAATAAAATATATGTGAGCATATTTCGTGAAAACGCCCAGGAGTATCGGCGAATACTAAAACTTCACGAAAAAGATAAGGTTAGGGATACTTTTTATTCAGAGGTACTCGATCTTATAGCTGCCTACGAGGCTGGTTTGGCTGATGAAATTACGCAACAAGCTAAGAAATTGGAAAGAAAGCTGTCTGCGTTTGAGGTTGATAGGCTGTTTACGGATTTTGAAACGAAAGCACACTGGAAACCTCTTGTAGAAAAAGCACGTAATAAAATGGCCAGCCGCGATCTAGCGTTTCGGGATGCTTTACATAAACAATTAAAAGAATATATTACACCGTTAAAAGTCGAAGAGTTTGAACGTTTTATTGGTGAAAAAAGTAGAGAACTGGAAGATCGTTTGCTTGAAGCTCGTGATGTTATGAAACGCCTAAAGGAGCGTGAATAATGGGGTATATCTATATCACGCTTGAGCAGGCTATAGAAATACATAAAAAAACCGTTGCAGTTTCCGGTGGTGGTTCTTTGGAACAATTAGAAATAGGGAAACTTGACAGCGTTTTAACTCATATACAAAACGATGAATACTACCCAACATTTTTGGAGAAGGTCACTCACCTATTTTATTGTGCTAACAAATTTCATTGTTTCTTGGATGGAAATAAAAGGATTGCTATAACCCTTGCCGCTCATTTTTTGCTTTTAAACGGTTATATGTATTGTTCTAGTCGGTTCATTAGAGAGATGGAAAATATCAGTTACCACGTAGCGGCGGGTAGAATTGATAAATCCTTATTACATGATATCATTGGCGCGGTTTTGGATGAAACAATAGATAGTGATGAAGAATTAAAACTAAGATTATTACAAGCAATACAGGACCCTCTATGAAACTAAAATTTGATGCCGGCCTCGATTACCAACTGGAGGCGATTAAAAGCGTTACGGATCTCTTTGAAGGTTTACCCCAGCAGGGAACCAACTCGGTTCTCTTGCACTCTGAAATATTTCAGACTGGGGCTGAGTACAATGAGCTTGGGATCGGCAACAACCTGATGCTTTCCCATGACCAACTATTAAAAAACCTCCAAGGGGTTCAGTCTCGAAACAATGTTCCTAAGTCCCGCAGGCTTGTGGAAGCAAGTTACCCCTATAGCTTCCCCAATTTTTCTATCGAAATGGAAACCGGGACGGGAAAGACCTACGTATACCTGCGGACCATTTTTGAGCTGAATAAACACTATGGGTTTAAAAAATTTATCATCGTCGTTCCCTCCGTAGCCATCCGCGAAGGGGTTACCAGTTCTATCAAATTGATGCGCGACCATTTTAAGGGGCTGTACAACAACGTAGCCTTTGATGATTTTGTTTATCAATCCAAGGACTTAAGCCGGGTTCGCCAATTCGCGGTCAACAACGAAGTGCAGATCATGGTAATCAATATCCAGGCGTTCCAAAAGGATGCCGGAGAAAATGTGGATTATAACACCCTCACCGATGAGCAGAAAAAAAAGCTTAACGTAATTCACCAGGAACAGGATAAAATGTCCGGCAGAAGGCCCATTGAGTACATTCAGGCCACCAATCCCATTGTAATTATCGATGAGCCCCAAAGCGTCGACAATACCCCCAAGTCACAGAAGGCAATCAATAACCTTAATCCCCTGTTTTGCCTTCGGTATTCCGCTACCCACAGTAACCCCTACAACTTGCTGTATCAGTTAGACCCCGTCCGTGCCTACGACCTCCGCCTGGTTAAACAGATCGAAGTGATCGACGCAAGCGGTAGCCAGGATTATAACCAGACCTTTGTCCGCCTAGATTCCGTGTTTTACCCGAATGGTTCCAAAACACCCCAGGCAAAGGTTACCATTTTTGAGGACGCTCCCAATGGAACCAGGGAAAAGCAAATAAAGATCAAACAGGGTACCGATATAGCAAGTCAGACGAAGCACCAAGGCTATGACGGTTACCTGGTAACCAATATCAACGCCGAGCCGGGGAATGAATATGTGGAATTTCAGAATGGTGTGGTGATCCAACTATTCCAGGAAGCGGGAGGTATGTCCGACGAGCGGATGAAAAGTCAGATCGAACAGACGGTGGAAGCCCACTTTGCAAAGGAAAAAAAACTAAAAGGGAAGGGGATTAAGGTTCTTTCACTGTTCTTTATCGATCACGTTAAAAGTTACCGCTCCTACGATGACGAAGGCAACCCGCGCAAAGAAAAAGTAGCCCAGTGGTTCGAAGAAGCTTACACCGCCATTAGCAATAAGCCCATGTATAAGGGGTTGCTCCCCTATAAAGCGGAGGAAGTCCACGATGGCTATTTTGCCGCGGATAAGAAAAAGGGGAAAATTGTCGAACTTATCGATACCACGGGGAGTACCGCCAAGGACGATGAGGTTTACGAACTTATTATGAAAGATAAGGAGCGGTTATTAGATCCGGATATTCCCCTCCGTTTTATCTTTAGCCATTCCGCTCTAAAAGAGGGCTGGGATAATCCCAATGTGTTCCAAATTTGTACCCTCCGGGAAATGGGAACCGACCGGGAACGTCGGCAAACCATAGGCCGGGGCTTGCGCCTGCCGGTCAATAAGGAAGGGGACCGGATCTATGATGAGCAGATCAACCGGCTTACGGTTATAGCCAACGAAACCTTTGAAAGTTTTGCCCGAGGCCTCCAGTCCGATATTGAAGCGGCAATAGACCCCACTGGGAACTTTAAGTTTGGCCGGATTCCCAAAATTGCCTTTACGCCCCTCTTGAACCCCGATGGTACTGCCTATCTTACCCAGGAGGAATCCGAAGTACTGTGGGGAATGGTTGCTGAACAGGGGATTATTGATGAATATGGTAATATTACAGAAAAGTTCCAGCCAGATAGCCCCGATTTTTCGCTTCAGCTCCCCGGGCCCTACGGTACCATTGAAGAAGCAATTATCAACAGAATGCGCAAATACCTGGGCCGGGATTTTGTGCAGAATGCCAGGAAACGGCAAAAAATCACTTACAATAAACGGGTTGAGTTGAACGAGGACTTTAAAGAGCTGTGGAATAAGATCAGCCAAAAAACCAAATATTCGGTGGAATTCGAAACCAGTACATTGATAGCGTTGGCTGCGAGTAAAATAAAAAGTATGCCGGAAATCAGGGCTGTTCAAATAGAAATAACCAAGCGGGACCTGGAAATTACGGAAGCTGGTGTCGATGGTGGGCGTATCACCAGTAACCGTACCCATATCGTTTCCAACCGCCAGCCCTTGCCCGATATCCTCACATTCTTACAACGTGAAACCGAACTAACCCGGGCAACCCTGGTGGAGATCCTTAAAGCTTCTGGTCGGTTACAAGAATTTCCTGTTAACCCCCAGGCCTTCATGACCGAAACGGCTAAACTGATTAACCGTGCCCTGCATGAACTTATTATCGATGGCATAAAATACGAGCCCCTACCAAACCAATACTATGAAATGCGGCTCTTTGAATCGCAGGAGATCGAAGAGTACTTCTCGCGGCTGTACCAGGTTCAAAGCAAGGACAACCGTACCCCCTACGATTACATCGCCTACGATAGCAGTCCCGAAGCGGAGGTCGCCAAACTCCTCGATGCGGACGACAGGGTAAAGTTTTTTTGTAAACTCCCCCGGTGGTTTAAGGTTGCCACGCCCCTGGGCGACTATAACCCCGACTGGGCCGTCGTCGTAGAAGACAACAAAAAGCTCTACCTGGTGCGGGAAACCAAATCAACCCTGGATAGGGATAAACGCCGGGAAAGTGAAAATAAAAAAGTCGATTGCGGGAAAGCCCACTTTAAAGCCCTGGGGGTGAACTTTAAGGACGCCACGACTATCTATGAGGTATTAGAGCCATGATTGATATAGAACGAGTGATGTGGGGGTATTGATCTTGGAAAATTCTTTTTAGGTTACGCAGATTTGGAATCTCGAAGCGACTGTACGGTCGTGTCTTCAGGTCGTAACAAATGGACCGTTATTTTAGAAATAAGGAGATAATAGCCTACCTGATTTAATGAAAATTTCTTTTTAATTGTCCCATCGGCTAACTTGGTTTGAATAACCTTTTTAGGAAATGGAGAAATCAAACTTAGATCAGCTACATGATTTGAATAACGATTATCAGGGAAAAATAACAAACTGAAATAGGCATTGTTCTTAAGATTCTTAAGATCAAGACCTAGCTCAGATATTGGGAAGAATGGTGCAATAAGTATTTGATCATCATTTTCGATGTCACAGCTGTTTGATATTATTAAACCATCTGTTACATATTCTTCTTCATCCCCTTCATTATCGTATCTACGAAAAGGCAATGTAGAAACAATGTCGCCTTGATTAAGGTCAGGAATAAGATCGGGAGTAAAACAAGGAAACTCAGTATGTAATACATAAAATTGGCGAATACACTCTTTTGCTCGTTCTTGCATATAGGGGCTAATACAGGGGAATAGTGATGTAACAAAATCTATATATTCTTCAAGCATAATCTTTATAGAAATTTACGCCCTGTCTTTTGAAATAATTTAGACAACCCACTATTATAAGCGACACGCTCTTCATGGGTAAAGTTTCTCAATTCAGGGAAAAGTGATCCGGCTTGGTCCCAAGCCCTAGGAACCTTTAGTTCTATCTGTCGCTGTGTCTCAGTCAATGAATTCACGGGAGCTATTAAATAATTGGGATCTGAATATTGCATAATATTTGATGAGGAAATTGTGGCTAATAATGTGATAGGGATTAGTGTCGAGGAAGTTAAGTTCATATTTCTAACACTCCTTCAGTAACAAATTTTCCCAACTTTTCAGAAACTACCTTATTTGTAAGCCGGAAGACAGATGCAATTTTCTCGTCGTCAGAATAATAGGATGGGGTATAGTTAAATCCATAGCGATCATTTATATCTAACGATATACCGATCAAATCACGATGTTCAAACTCTGACAGATGCCCAATTGGTATACTCTGATTTTTAACCAAGCGTTGATTTTGAATCTGAACATTTACGTAGTATTCGTCTTCAATAACATATGTCTGTTTTACCAACAAATCATAAGGGGGTGGGGATGAAATATTTTTTATAAAGTTCTTTAGTAAGAGACTTATTGCATCCCCATCTTCTACTTTGTGGACAAAATTCACCGTCAGACCGCAATAGGATGGTTTCCCATTAAACTTCGGCTTGAGGATTGCATAAATATGGCCAACATGTGTATAAATATAATCTATACATTTGCTCCAGTCACTCGAATAATCATCACTAAAACTAGTAATAAACTGTGCACTATTTAAAGATATGGCCAAATTTGAAAAACCATGATGAGATGTTGCCGTAATTCTAGGGATTTCTGCTGGTGCCTCGTTTGGTAAAGGAATAAGATTGAACGGTTTAGGGAAGAAAAGAGATAAATCGTTCTCTAGATTGAAAATATGTTCACGAATATTAGGGATAGGTGGAAAAATAATATTGAAGTTGCTGTCAATAACGTTCATATCAAACCTTCAAACAACATACTCTATAGAATGTTACACGTCAATGTATTGAAATATACGTAACACTTGTTACGTATAGTATTAATGAATTTTATCATCCTCCGCCCACAGGGACCAAATAACCTCTTAGCTTATCATTCCCCCAAAAAGTGATTTGTCAATATTACGCAATGCCCCTTGAACAGCGAAGGGAGATGGTCCCCCCAAGGCGCTACTTGAAGTCAACGAATTCAGGTAAGCTTTATAATACACTATACCAAATAGAGGAGGGACCATGTTTACGTTTAAGTATTATGAACTCTATCGTAACAGTAAAGACCCTGTCCAGTATAGGGGTATGGTAGTGGACTATGCTTTGAAGTATGGCATAAAGCCTACCGCACGGGAATTCAAGACTACACCCAAAACCGTGAGAAAGTGGGTAGAACGATGTAAAGCAGAAAAGAAGCCGGGGTTACAGAATAGGAGTCGCAAGCCTCATAGATCCCCAAACCAGATGAAAACCTATTGGTATTATAAGATTCAGGATATCTGTACCCAGGCTCAAACCCGTCACAAACGCATTACCGCCACCTGGATACAGAAAACCTACACCATTCCCTATTCGACCCGCACCATCTGTAAGGTGATGCACCAGGTCGGTTGTATGTCCCAAAAGCGAAAAAAGTATCAACAGTTTTATCAGGCCTACAGTACCTATAGGCTTCCCCGGTATAAAATTACTGCCCGTTGTGTCCGTACGGGGGCGTTATTTTTTAGCCATGCCCTGAAATAGTCTTCGGATATCAGTATTTACCAAAACCATTACAGAGCAGCTCCATGCGCGCCATAAGCCTATTCCTTTAGGAGCGAAAACCTGGCAAAGTGATTAAAATTTCACCAACTACTTCGATTTCTTCCGTAAGGCTGCTCAGTATCAGGAGTATTTCAATACCCAGCGGTATAACCGCTACAAAGAAGGTTCTCCACTGGATATATTACAAGCAATCGATCCAGCTATAGATAGTGGTGTCTTATGTTTGAAACCTGTCATTATTGACATCCTCTATAGGTTTAACAAAGATGTCTTTAGATCCTTGGCTGCCTAATCCTTGTGGGGGACCATCTCCCTTCAGCTTTCAGATTAAAAATAAGAACCATTCTCACCCTTGACCGATTGGGACCTTAGCATCAAAATAGACAATAAAGGTTTGCATCGGAAGGGGTAGATTAATCATCATGCAGAATGAAAAAGTTGTAATTGTTGGGGGTGGTATTGCGGGGTTAACGGCGGGGATCCATGCTGCAAAGGCGGGGTTTTCGGTTACCCTGATAGAAAAAAACGATACGTGCGGCGGATTGGTTAATTCGTTTGTCAGGGATGGGTTCCTGTTTGATGGCGGCACCAGGGCCCTGGAAGGCTTTTTATTCCCCCTCTTAAAGGGGACCGACATAGAACTGGATTATGTACATACGCCGGTTTCTATAGGTATCGAAGATTCTATCATCCTCATAAAGGACGCTGAGGCAGGTATAGCCCAGTACCGTGCGCTTCTGGAACGGCTCTACCCTGAATCAATCGATGAAATCGGGAGGATCTTTAAGCCAATTGCAAAAATGGGAAGGTTTCTGCGGAGTGTGAATAAAATTCTTGGCAAAAAGAAGGGGCTTGCAGGCTTTATCACAGAAAAATTGCCGGGAATTGGGGGCCTTCTGGCCAACCTGGGGGTGCTCATCAACATGAATGTCCCCATGGAAACCTATTTTCATAAGGTGCTCCGGGTAACAAATCAATCCCTGCAGGACATTATACTTCAGCACTTTTTCAAGGGAACCCCCGCCTTCTTTGCCCTGGGGTATCTCTACCTTTATCCCGATTATGTCTATGCCCGCGGAGGCACTGGAACCTTAGCCCTGGTCGCGGAAAAACGGGCCCGTGAAGCGGGGGTGGAAATTCATACGGGAAGAAGCATTGTTCAGGTTATGCCCGATGAAAAGCTGGTGATTGATGAAAAGGGTGACCAGTACCGCTATGATCATCTGATCTGGGCAGCGGACCTGAGGACCCTGTATAAAAACCTTGAGGAGACCCGTATTCCTGCCGCTGCACGGGAATCCTTTACAACAGAACGGGAAAAAATCCTAAAGGCAAAAGGTGCGGAATCTATCTTTACCCTCTTTCTTGCGGTGGATGAAGATCCAGCCTATTTCAGTGCAAAATCGAGCAGTCATCTTTTTTTCACCCCTTCCCGCAAGGGCCTGGGGGCTGTAGTGAGGGAAGAACAGGAGTACATCCTGCAAAACTGGGATACCTTATCCCGGGATGAGATATATCGATGGATAGAAAGGCTCATCCGTCTTAACACCTTTGAGGTGGCAATCCCGGTCTTAAAGGACCCCGCCGCCGCTCCAGCCCATCAAACTGGTCTCATAATAAGTTGTCTTTTTGAGTATGAAGTGGTAAAACGGGCAAAGGAAGCAAACTGGTACGATGAGCTTAAAGAGTTTGTAGCCAATAGGGTCATCGCATTATTTTCTGAAGGTTTGTATCCCGGTTTGGATAAGAAAATCCTGTTTAAAATTATCGCCACTCCCCTTACTATAGAAGAAATTGGAGGAAGTTCCGAAGGCTCTGTCATCGGCTGGTCCATGAAAGAGCCCGTACCCATTACCGCCAGCATGCTTAAGATGCCCGAAGCGGTGAACACCGCTATCCCGTCGGTTTACAAGGCTGGTCAATGGACATTGAGCCCTGCGGGCATCCCGACGGCAGTCATGACCGGCCATCTGGCTGTACAGGCTATCCGCAGGGTGGTGAAAAAAACTTCAGGCAGTAAATAAGGGCTGGTATCCCACGGTATTATCTCTGGATATTATACCTGGCGCTCCCGGTTGTTTATAACGTATGTATAAAAATCTTATGCCACCCTTTACGTCCCCGCTTGTAAGTTGATAGGTTTACTCGTAAAGGAGTGACGGTATGGCAGAAAATGACCTCATAGGTGAGCGGATAAAGCGGGTGCGGGAGTCCCGGAAAATTTCGGTTGAGGATCTGGCTGAACGGGCTGGTTTGAATCCGGATCTGGTT
>Ga0209506_1002992_pt1 | contig 14164 bp, 11 predicted proteins | sample AD_JPNHG2_MetaG_FD_184409 | JGI IMG/M metagenome (GOLD analysis project Ga0209506, IMG submission 184409) | Active sludge microbial communities of municipal wastewater-treating anaerobic digesters from Japan - AD_JPNHG2_MetaG (SPAdes) (version 2) | ecosystem: Engineered > Bioreactor > Anaerobic...
GGGCCTGATCGGATCGGCAAATTACTCCAGAGTTGGAGAAATCCTTACCGAACTTTATGACTGTGGAAGAGCCTACTCCGAGGTTATCTTCGCTCCGGACCTAGATACTTATAAGAAGAACAGAGACATCGCCTTGAAAGTAGTGGAAGCGGCTCTTACTTTGGCTGCCAGAGAGCTGGAGATATCCTTTCTACTCTGGCATCCGATGGGTTCTCGGACCAAAGGGCTTGACGATTTTCTTCTGGCACACCCGGACAACACACCTTTTGAATGTTCATTCAGGGACTTCTGGGAATCCCTGACACCGGGGGCGAGAGAGTATATTGAGTCAAGGATAGAAGACAACGCACTCTTCCCTTTACTCTTCAATTCTTCAGCGGTCCTTACTGAAGAGATGAACAAGCCTTTTTGCAGTCAGATGGCCGCTTACTCCATTACTCCAATTGAAGTAAGCAGTGGCGAAGAGGCCGTAGATGCTCTTATAGGGCTGCTTTTCGATAAATGCTACTCTAAGAAAGTAATGATACTCTGTGTAGTACAGATTTCCAACAATAAAAATGGAGGTGCTATATGAAAGAAGAGACCAGAATAGCAAAGTATTCAACGGAAATACCGCCGGTGGAAGTACCGCCACCAACCTTGATCATTAACGGAAAATCCGCTCTGGAAGTGGCTAGCGACTGTGAGCAAGCCAAAGGACCACGACCCAGGCCGCTAAACTACCACAGGATCAGGAAAGACCCTGAACCCGATCCGGATGCTGAGACTGAGCCTCCACATCCGAAACTCCATTACAGATATAATAGAAACCAGCCTTTCTTTTTCTCTGGTTACCGAGTATTGGTTGATTGTAGCTCCACCGGGTCCGGGAAGACGACACGTATTGCCAGATGTCTTCGCAAGTTCAAAGAGGCCGGCGTTAAGAGGGTAGTCTATGTTTCTCGCTCCCCTCTGAACCCCCCCGTGACCGAACTTCTAGATTACCCGGTTCTTGTCGGGCGTACGCCTTATGGCTACACAAAAGATGGCTTGAATTACAGGGAAAGAACGGCCGAAGAAGCCGGAGAAGATTCCCCTGTTGCCGATATTCCTCCCAACTGTGAAAACCCTATCATCCGGGAAATGGAGGAGAACGACTACTATGGCTATGTTGGTTCTTACTGCAAAAATATATGTCCTCACAGAGAGGACTGCACCTTCAGGGAGGAGAGGAAAGAGGCTAGAAAGGTTCCTTTCCTAAGAACAAGTCTTCAGAATTATTATCCTATGCCGGGCGATGTGGTTATTTTCGATGAAAGGACAACGATCCAGGAACTGGAAGTCGTACACGTCGATGAGCAAGACTTGAAATTACTTCTTGCCGATCTGGTAAGGCCCGGCGGCAAAGTCAGAACACTTATTGAAAAAGCTTGGACAGAGTCTGTGGCTTTCCCCTCAATTGACGAAGAACCCGTTCCAGAAGTCGTGTCAGCCCCGCAGGGCTCCTCTGAGCTTGATTGTGTAGGGCAATTCTATTCCGATAACGACTGGGATCTTGTAATAGTTGCTATCAAAAGCCTTATAGAGGGACTTGAAGTTATCAGGAAGAGCCGAAAGCTACACTTCGGACCTTCCGCGCTCTTGGCCGAAGTCGCCAGGTCGATCCGCTCACTTCTGCGAATAGAAGCGACCGCGCTCTTCTCAAGATTGAAAGTCTTAGATGGGCTTAGCTTTACAAGCTTTGCAGACTGGAAGGCTTTGGGAGGGGCAGAAAACTCTGAAGAGGTCTTAAGAATACTGAAAGAATCGGAGATGGTCCGTCTCTTCCAGGACTGTCTTAGGTTTTTAAGAATGGACGATAACGTCAGTTTATCTATAGTCAGGGGCAAGCTCTGCCTTGTGAGGCACAATGCCCGATGGTCCTCCATTGTCGAGCTTTTGCGGACGCACACGATAAAGGCAATTGTGCTCGATGCTTCGGCCAGAAGGGACGACTACGAAAATCTCTTCGCGGGGGTCGAGGTTTTCTTTACCAGTTTAGTGGAGGTGTGTTGATGGCCGGCATCCTCGTGCGTATTGTTATAAGTGGTGTACTACCTCTGAGAAACGGGAGCGGCTTTCCAAGAGCGAAGAGGTTTCTGTCGCTTATAGACTTGATCAACCTGAGGCTCCAGACCCGGTATGCTTTGAGCAGTCCTAAGTCTGGACTGCTCATCCACAAGAGATATGAAGAGCTCGCAAAGAAGAGTCTACCCGACTTCGAAGTCGGGCACTGGCATTTTGATGAAAAGGGATCTAACCGCTACTTTAATGAAGGAGTCAGCATTCTTCATCTGGCCGGCATACCTCAGAGGAATCTTGCAATTATGGAAGCCGAACTCAAGATTAGCAACAGGCAATCACTTAAACAAGGAGTCACTTCCTACAAAGGCCAGAAGCTCTCGATTGATCCTTCTCTCCAAAAATTCATTGCAGCCGAGCGGGATGACCATTACCTCCAGGCCGAGGGTCGTTTAAGGGCACACCGCAGACCTGGAGAGCGATTGTTTGTTGTCTATTACGATCCCTATGCCGAGAAGTTTGCCGACGAGATTCTTGATATAGCTGATCTGTTGAGCGAAACGGAGCTGGAAGAGCTCAGAATGACCGTGAAGAGCCGTTACAGTACACAGCTGGAAAGCTTTGAAGTGAGCCGAAAGGAGAGAATTGAAGCTGCCGATTCTAGGGACTCCAGTCTCAGATTCAAGGCCATCAGACTGGCCGGACTCGGTTTCAGGCACTTCACCTATGATTGGTTCGAAGTCTCAGAAAGGAAGTGCCAGAATCTGAAACTACGGGACATATTTCTCCAGACCCAGAGGTTATATGTAAGTACTGATGAAGATGTAACTACAGTCAAATGCAGTCCTACCCCAGAAGATGCTACCTTCTTCTACAATGTTCTTCTTAAAGCCGATAGAGCACTTCATAGAAATCCGGTATTTAGACTCTATGGAAACCTTCCAAAAGATGAGTTCGAGTCTTTGTTTGGTTTGAACCCGGGCTCGGTTAAAGGTAAAGTCAGAAAGATCGATCTGAAGCCTTACCTCACGCTTGACTACACCGCCCGCCTGACCGGGCTTTCGGAGGAGCCGGATGAGGACGGCATAGTCCCTGCGAAGTATGCTGCTATACCTATCCCCTCTGTATCTGTGGGGAGTGTGCTATACATAAACAATTACCTCCAGGGAAAGCTGGTACTTGAGCAGCTTGAATCATCTATTACAGCAGCCAATTTTGAATCTAGAGTCTTCTTTATCTACGTCCAGCCACTGGAGGATCTCCCTGATGAAACTAACGCTCCTGAAACCAGGGTACGTTACTTGGTATTACACCATCCCTCCACCGGTAAGACATATTCTATTGACCTCTTCAGGATACTCACAGCCGGCAAGGCGGACATTATCCGGCAATTGCAGACTATATTTGATAAGTCCCTTATCATTGGGTGGGACCTTCAGCTCTCGGGAGTTCTGCTTAAGGCTCAGCAGAGTCTCACTATAAGTAATCCATATTGTTTGAAAGTTGCGCTGAATTACCTGAGTAGGGCCACCGGAAAGAGTTTTAAGTATATGGAAAAAGACTTCCTGGGGAAACTTCCAAAAGCCGTGTACAGCGACTGGAAGACACCGAGAACCACGATAAGCGATAGAGAGAGTCTTGTTGCCTGTAGCGCCTACCAGGAAAACCTGTTCAAGGATATCGTGAAGCAGTTCAGGGAGAATTCTTTAATTTCCAGAGGAGATACTTTAGTAGGTCAATTGGAACTAGGAGACTCTTACTTTGAGCTTGAGATGAGCCTTCTACCGGCTCTGGTTGAAGCTTCTTCAGCCGGAATAAAGGTTGATAAAGAAGAACTGGAGCGTCTGCTAGTTCAGCAGACTGCCTTGGATAGCACAGAAGGAAGATCAACCCTCGTTGGCATACTGCAAAGCTGTGAAGCCAGTAAGCCGATGCTCCACGCTTACTTCAAGCAAATAGCTTCCATAACGGGCAGACTTTCGAGTGTTAATCCAAACATTATGGGGATAGATAGAGAGTTCCACCGCTTTGTTTTAAGTCGTTCTGGTCACGTTCTCTTAAGTGCCGATTACTCGCAAATAGAGCCCAGGATAGCCGCCTCTTACGCCGGCGAAGAGGCTTTACTACAAGTATTTCGTGAGGGTAAGGATATCTACATAGAGATAGCATCTTCACTGTTTCAGATAGCCCCTGACAGCGTTGACCCCGAGACCAGATCGAAAATCAAGACGATGTTCCTCGGCCTTCTCTACGGAATGGGTGGCCCTGCTCTTCAGAAAAGGCTGTCTGCCCAGGGGATCGATATCACCGTCTCCGAGGCTAAAGAGTTAATAACCCAATTCAAAAGCATCTATCCAAATCTCGGAGGCCTTATTGACGAAGCCGGGAAGCTCGCTGGGGAACAAAAGAAAGCCGGGGGAATGATTACAGTTAAGACTCTGACCGGTAGGCCGATTACTATAGATGCAACGACCTCCGAAGAAAGCGAGCTACGGGCGCACAACTTCAACCACATTATTCAGGGAACTGGAGCGGACATCTTGAAATTAGCCGCAGTTGAGTTTCAGAGAAGGATCAGAGAAGAAGGTTTAAGGGCCCAGATAGTAAACCTGATTCACGATGAGATTTTAGTTGAAGTCAGCAGAGAAGACAGGGACAGAGCGCGGGAGGTTCTTGTTGATGTTATGGGAATGGTAGGTAGAGAAGTAATAGGTGTCGATACCCCTGTGGAGTGCGGTGTAGGAAGTAATTGGAGAATCGCAAAGGAAAAGCAGTTATAGATTATAAGGGAAGAACCGGCAGCGAGGTGCTGCCGGTTTGACTATGAGCTGCGTTTCTCTGCTAACGCGCTTTTGACCTTTTGGAGTGTCTTATCTCTGGTAACGGCTTCCAAAAGGGACGGACACCGCCTCTTGACGAAGCCTTCGACCTCATCAGCATATAGTAATCTTCTTAGATTCTTAAGGCCATTCCTGTCGCTGTAGGTTATGAACTCACCTGATTTCTGTCTTCCCACTAGCTCGGAAGCTGGAAATTCAATATAGACATAACCATCTCCTGCGTCTGTTACCAACATTGCAGCACCTCCACAAATGAGTATTTGTTCCTGGCAACAATACAACATCCTCTAGTGTGCTTGCCGTTGAGATTTGCAGTTTTTCATCATAAAAGGTCGGTGTTGCTTATTGGGTAAGGGAGATAGGCGAAAATAGATGTTTGCCTGGTATTTAGTTGTCACCATTGGGGTTCTGTGTTCGCGGTTTCTCTAATCGCGGTTAAATGTGGTATGCTAATGGTGATCCATTCAGAGTTAGTATTTGTTTTTGACTTGGGGATTCATATAGCTAAAATCAGAGGAGTTTATGGGTTGCCACCAACAAAAGGCGGTGGTTGCGTGAAGAGTTTACCTATACTCCTCTTGTTATTGTTTGCAGTATCTGTCTTGGGCTTGACTCCTGTTGCCTTAAACTTCCCTTCTTCTGAGGCCACATACACGTACTATGAAGAATACTTTCTCTTTTTCAACTCATCAGCGGGATTTAAGGATCTTGATTTTGTAATTATGAACAGTATCGACAGCCTGCTATTTATGGGGCCAAACTATACCACTACGCTCATTACTCCTATTGGAGTAAACGCTTTAACAAGAGACAGAGATGTCAGGATGGAGTTAGAGGAAATTCTGGACAGTTCGACTATAAGAGTGAGTTCCGGCAATGTAATGACCATAAAGAACAACCATATTCCCAGCTATGTTTGGTTGAAATACCCACATAATGGGGAAGAGAAGTGGCTTCTTCTCAGTCTTTTCCTTGTCGAGAACGGGTTTGCTGAATACGAAGAATGCAAAACTTTACAAGACCCCGTTTCTGACTTGCTCATAGAGGCTCAAGCAAGAGCAGAAGAGCGGCTCGCCGGTCAGTGGAAGAAATTGGCGTCCGCTAGAGAAAAAAGTGAAAGCCCTCAGGAACCACGTGGCAAGTCCTTCATATATTCTCCGGCCGGCTCGTCAGATGTTTATTCCGTTGATCCTTCAAAATATGAGACATTAAATCTGTTAGAACTCTTTGCCGCCCTTGAAGGAGAGCACATAAAACCTAAGAGCAACACTCAGGTCAGCCCTCAAATACCTTCATATAGACCTGAAGAAGTCATTGTGTACGTAGTAACGAGCGAACTGACAGACAAAACGGCAATAATTCGCTACCACGAAAAGGATTGCCCACTGCTAACAGTACAAAACCCCAGGTTATCTCAATTGTGGCTTTCAACAGCTATTTCCAAGGGGTATGTACCCTGCCCGGTGTGTGACCCTCCTATTGTGGATGAAAAGACTTCTGAGGTGGTATTTGATTCTCATACAGTATATCTAACTTCAGACGGAAAGTATCACCGCGCGAATTGTCCTTTACTTGAAGGAAAGGAAATACGCTCCACCAAGCTAGTTGTTGCTCAAGGATACGGTTATACACCTTGCAGTATCTGCAACCCGCCTAAGTGATTTGTCGATAGATACTACGAATAAAAGAGGTGCTATGGGATGAAAATGCAAGATTTCAAGAGAAAGTTCGGAGCAGAATCACTCAATCTTGTTAATAGCCTCCTGAGAAAAGCTCCAACGGACCACATAAAGAACCAGAATAATGAAAAGAAAGAAGTTCAACCTGGCATCTTTCGTGAGATGAAAGCGACCAGGAGCGGTAATCGTATTTCATATTTCGAAGAAGGTATGACTTCCGAGGTTGAGCTCAAAGTAATTGTCAATGAAAGGAAAGGCTTGGGCGGCACAGATGCGTTTAGAGAATCTATTGAATGAGGGGGGAAGGATTATGAAAAAGCTCTTCTGTACCGTAATTGCAATTTCACTTTGCCTAGGTATTGCCTTCGGTATTTCAATGACGTATGTTGAGGCATTTAGCAAAGCTTTTGAGAACAGCAGTACCCAGGATCCTCTGTTCTATATGGATTCAGGAGTCCTTATGGTTATGTCTCCAGTGTATCCTGCATTCATCAGTTCTGGATGGTTTTCCCAAGATGCGGCGGGCCTAGCAAATCTTCAAAGACTTTTCGGCTACAACACAGGACTATCCCTTTTTATCGAGAATACAGATGAAGAGACCCTTTATCTACCTGCCGACTTTATAGATATTAATGGGAACTACGGCATTAATTTCATAGTAGATGGCGCAGAGTCATTCTATTTGGAACTGCCTCCTGGTGAACTCAAAGTATGCTTCCTGATAACTCCAGCTTACGAACTCTATCCAATAATTACTCTAATGAGAAAGTACTCAACATCACCGATTATCAGATACTCAAGGTATAGTGAAATCCACGAAACAATGGTTTCCGAATATCTTGAATGGTTCGAGGAGTACGGAAATGCTGATTAACCACTCCTTGAATAGGGATAACCCGACTTGATTCATTTTCACTGGTATCCTGAACCTTACACTAGGAATCTTGAAAAGCCGCTTTGCTTGTTCCAATAAGTCACTAGACTATATTTCTTTCTTCTCATCGTTGTAAAAGCAATAAAGAAAGACAATCATAAATAGATAATTGAGAATAATACATAAAATTTTGCTAGAATGTTGATACTTTAAGTAAGAAGGAGCCTTCAGATGTCTGAGAAGTTGATATTGATCGTGTTAATAATCACAATATTTTCCTCGTTGGCACTCGGTATTTTCTCTGACTTTCTTGCTTTTGATAATTTGATTCAGGAAAATAGACTGTCTGGGCTTAGGTTGTTAAATGAATCAGTGAAGATCCCACGGTTGATCTCTCTTTTCGAAGAAGAACTGCTGAAATTGAAGGAAGCTTTCTCACTACTAGAGCTAAAGTATGCAGAATTGGTGTTTCAATTAATCACATTTTCTACTAGTGAAATTGAATCAGAGTTGTTGGAGATACTGGAGAATCATAGAAGCGAATTAGACGCTATTTATGTATCACAGTTGAACGCTTTAGGCAGCTCATTAAATAAACTGGTAGATATAGAGAATAAGCTCCGAGAGAAGAATGAAGATCTACAAATAGAAAGGAAGCTACTTCAAGAAAAAGAACTGGAAGATTCCGAATTACTTGCGGAACATTATTCCCTTGAACAAGAACTGAATCACATAAATGAGGAAAGCCCTTTGGTGATCTTTTTTTTGGTTCAGGAAATCGAACGTGGTATATACCTCTGCAAAGAGTTTTTTACTGAGCTGAATTTTGTATACAAGAGTCATTTACATACACCTTCATCCAACAAACTTTCATCACTTCGTTTGGCTTATCAGAGTAATGAACAATTTAGAGATAATCAGGGTAGGATTTTTGCGTATGATGTTTATACAGACGCGAAAGATCCGAATGGGATTGACGCTCGTGTGAAGGAAATCAAAGAGAGGCAAGAGCAAATCGCTCAATTTAAGACAGTACTGGAGCACCAGGAATCAATTGTGGAAAATCTTGAAAGAGCTGTAGTTTCTCTTGAGGGCAAAAAGAAAAAAGAGTCTGAGAACTTCAGGCAAATCGTAACTGAAAGCTATTATGCCTTTTCCGAGAGATATAAAGAAGACATCGACAAGTTAACACAGGTCTTAATAAGCATTTCAAAGCAACAAGCAGTTATAATTTTTGATTCTATTTTATCTCCTTTTGTTGCTGCAAATTATGCGACATTCTTGACAAGTGTTCGAAGCAATGACCCGATTGAGTTTTCAAATGAAATGCTTGCAAGGCTTTTTACTATTAGCCAGCTCTGCTATAGAGCGGAACTGGTAGAAGTCGACCTTTTGAAAAGCGAAGCGGTAATCAAGTTTATTGATCTACTTTCAAATCGAGAAAGGGATTTGATGACAACATTTCAGAAACGACTGGAAGAAAGAGCTTTCGCGAGGTCAAGATCGTTTCAACTTGAACGATTGGTTTTCAACAAGTGGAAAGAACCGCTCTCTTTAGGGGAAACTCTTGTGAATAACTCATACTCTGTAGGAATACTCTCTTCAAAGGACTGGGACAGTTATAGAATTACGAATGAAATGCTAGCGGATATAGAAGTGGTTTTTGATCTACAACATCTGAGTTCATCCGATGTAAGCCACGTTGGGATCCAAGAAGAATATTTTGCCAATCTGAACGATTGGTCAAATAATGCTGATGAACAGATCTCTTACGCCACCGCCACAAATAACGATGATCCAACAAGGCACATCACTCCACCGGTTATGGATTTTCAAGCGCAAATTAGGGGAGTTCCTAGACTGAATACCCCATTCGAGATACGACTCTATTTCCCTGAAACCCTTCCTTCGACCTCAAAGATTACTCTTGTGATTTCCGGATCTGGAAAGGCAGAAACGAAATTCGACGTTTCGCAAAAAGAAGAAAGCGTTACGATTATTCCGGGAAATTTCGGAGAATATTACGTTAATATACGTCTTACATCTGGAGAAGCTACTTTGACTAAAGAACTAAAGTTTGAGGTTTCTTCTGTATCTAATATTGAGTTTGTGGAGAGCGAGACTTCATATATCAGTAAATACCAGCTAAGTGCGTTCCGTTTCAGCAAAATACCTCTTGAAACAACTTATAGAGGACTCAAGTTTATTTTGAAGAACGGTGAAGATCTGACTTATTTAGGTTCGATATTTGCAATCAACTTGTTAGCAGAAGAAATAGGGCTTCCCTCGGCTTATGATGAGAACTTTGCTAGAGTTACTAACGGGGTATCGTTGCTAATGTTAGAGCAAGTCGCTTTTATTAAAGAAGAGGCAAATCAGTTTGAAAATACTGACAATGCCGAATTCCTTGAAGGTTATTATGATTATAAAGGTAGAAAAGTTGAACAAACTCGTCTGGCAAACCTTGAGGCTTCTAAAAAGAAAACTACTTCGAAATTATTCGCACAGAGTATTAATTTGCTTGATTGTGGAATAGATCTTCTGGAAATCAACACGTTATCACCCGGTGTGGCTTCATTCCGGGTGGTTATACCGAAGGTAGTTCTGAAGGATACCCTTACACTATATTTGAATTAGGAGGTAGCAGTATGAAAAAAGCAGCAGTTCTAGGGCTATTGTTGGTAATAATTAGTGTTAGTATTATTGCGGCTCCAAAATTTGGTCGAGAAGCTAGGTTTGTTGAGGATGAAATTGCAGCTTTTACAAACCTATACTCAAAGTTACTCGAATGGATAGATAAAGGCCTTGAGGAAGAGCTCGCTGATCCAGATGAAATTGAAAAACTACAAAAGACTGTTGAGTCAGGTTTCGATCCCGAGTTACTTCCAGATGACTTAGACGTAATTGAAGAAAAGAGTTTTGCTCTCCTTTCAACTGTTGGGAAAAACTACAAATATCTTCTGGTGCAAGAGTTAGCATACCCTGATTACTTGAAGGAACTCTTGGAACTTGTTGATGAAAATCCGCTTTTTATTCGTCAAATGCCACAAGAAATGCTAAACGGTTTTAAGAAAGCTGGAATCGAATTCGTAAGAATACCTTCTAGAACAGCAATTCTAGGGAGGAGATCGGCCTCTGTGCTTTTTATGATGAACGGTGACCAATACCTAGATACAAACAAGTATATCCCTTTTCCCGACAGTGCTCTTGACAAAGACGACCAGTTCGCGCTTCAATATCCATCCATATTTGTACAAACCCCCTGCTTTGCACTAAATGATTCATCGGTTGAACAAATAGCCGAAGCTTTCGATCTGGACTACGAAAAAGGAAGAAATAACTCAAATCTTGTTAGAGTAGAATTAGCTCGGCTTCTCAATGAGATCAGTGCAAGGTTTGGCCTGCCAGTAGCTTTTTCATTTGAACTGGTAGGTTATGAAAGGGAAGGTGAGGATCTCAAATATCTCAATGCCACTGGTGACACTGAATTATACTTGAAAAACATCAGAGGACTAAGGTTCCTAAGTGATGGCGAAGAACTGACTATTAGAGGAACAAAAGAGCATTCCTTGATAAGCAATAATATCAGTAACTATTCTTCTTCTTCCTACCGAGGACTCCACTTTCTTGATAACGCACAGCAACCAAGTGAAAATCCTGTGGCAAGGTATAGATATGATAGTGATAACGGCGCGAAGTACAAGCGGCTATACCTTTCGTTAGATAGTAATGACAGAACTCTCTTCAATATAACTGTTCTTATAAATTCATTTGAACCTACTGAGTTTGATGCAATGGTATATTTCAATAATTAGCCCTTCTCCTTACCAAGTAATCAATTACTGATACCGTTGGAAGCGGAGGAGTTCTTTGATTAAAGTTATTGAAAGAAATGCAAAAAGAACCTCCTGAAAAATGCTAGGTTGAAGCATTTGTTTGGACTTTGTTTGATTAACATCAAGCCCCGTAACGCTTCAACTACTCGAGGAAATTCTTTGTTATGTATTATAGGTTTGCTTGATAGAGCAAAACATATCATAGTTGCCTAAGAACCATATAGCGTATGCAAAATGCTGCTCTATTTTTACGTTGCAACTATTTGCTTTAATTAGTAATACAAACTACGAACAGGCGTAAAGCATCAGTCCTCAACAACCCAATTTCTATTTAACACAAGAGCATTGTGTTAATTTCGCCTGTTCTTCCCTTTCCCTTACCCACAAAGGCTTTCACTTCTATCCTCTCCGGCGGTGATCCTAAAGCTCGATTTTGTATTTAACTCAAAGTTCTGTATAATGTATTTATGTTAGTTTTATGAATCTATACCGGAGGTCCCGAATTGCCATCGATTTACCTGGAGAAAGTAGTACCCGAGAAGAATGTGAAGAGGTTCTATTTCATTAGCGACGAACACCAGACCACTTTTGTCGGGTATCCCGTAACTATAATCTTTGGAAGGATCTCCGAGCGCGCGACTTTCGTTACTAAAGTCTTCCCCACAGAGGACAGGGCACGAAGATACTTCAACAGGCAGATGCGTATAAGGCAGAGACACAGGTATGCGGTAGTAAAGCCACCATATCTTAGAGAGACGAAGGCTAATTCCGTGCAACTGGGCTTTCCGCTGTATTAAACGCTTTATATTGAAAGTTTTGCCGTCGGACATAGGTAGATGAGGGTTCAGTAGAAGAAAGTGCGTTAGAGAGCGTTTTAAGGGGTGTAGTTATGAAGGAAGTCCAGCCTATTAGGGATACTAAGAAGATCGATGCGATGAAAGCGATTATGAGGGGTGAATCTAACTACCGGGACCTTCTTCTCTTCACTCTGGGTATAAACACGGGCCTGAGGATATCTGATATTCTCGCCCTGAAGTGGAGCAGTTTTCTCAACGGAGGCAAACTGTTGAAGGTCGAGAGTAAGTTGAACGTAGTGGAGATTAAGACGAAAAAGGTGAAGACGTTTATGCTAAACAGGTCGGTGGTGGAAGCGTTGAAGCTGTATTACGATTCCCTCGATAGTGTGAACCCCGATGATCCTGTCTTCTCCTCCCGCAAGAGCGATAACGGTTCCCCGAAAGCTCTGTCCCGTGTTGGGGCGTGGATGTTACTGAACAGATACGCCCATATGGTCGGACTGAACGACGGGATCGGCACACATACGCTCCGTAAAACATTCGGCTATCACCTGTACAAGAGAGGCGTAAGCCTGGAACATATACAGAAGATGCTGAACCATTCTTCGCCGGCCATCACTTTACGGTATATTGGTATCACTCAAGATCAGCTGAATGGCATCTATTATGAGCTGAATCTGTGATAAATGGGGGTGACGTATGGAGTTTCGCGACCTGGTGATGGTTCTATCTGATTTCGGTCTATGGGAGAAGGTTGCCGGCTGCTACGAAGGAGAAAATTACCTCGGCGACGAGTTTCTCGAGGAGCACATTCGAAAATACCCCACAAGCGATAAACTAATCATCCGGGCAATCGTAGGAATCTATCACGGACACCGTCTAGTCTCTTTCTACGAGTTATACCGCTTCCTGGACGAGGAGAATACTGAAAAGCTTATTAAGTGTTGGAGGAAGGACTTCACGATTGATAAGTAATTTTCCAATAACTCCCCGGGCTTTCGGCGTCCCTACTGACCCGGAGAGTGCCTTGCGCTTTTTGGCGTCTTTCACGCGCAGGATAGCCGCCTGGACGGTCTCGTCACAGACCCGGAATCCTTAGACGCCGGGTATCCCGACATTATGCCGTGCTGTAATACGGAAGCCGAGGTTGTTGTTCGTGTTAGTGGGCGAGTTGTTGTTGCGATTAGCCACACGTGTGTTCGTCGCATTGTTGTTCCAGCTGCCGCCACGTTTCACCCGGTTGGAACCATAGAGCGACTACCCATAACTTTCCGGCGCAGTGTAAGCGTATTGAACTGTGCCATATGCGCGACTATGCTGCCAACACTCCGCACTAGCCTCTCTTCATCTATCTGGCCCTTCGAATACTCGCGTTCCCTTAATCTTATCTTTCTCATACATCTGGTCAGGTTCTTTCTGTGAATCCTTATAGTCGATGGGAAGATCCGCACACCGAGAAAGCCCAGCCCGTGCATAGGTGTGTTAATCACTACTCCGTTTTCCTTCACTTTCAGTCCCAACTCATCGTTCAGGTACGCCTTCATCTGAGCGAGTAGACCGGGAATGCTTTCCCTGTCGTCGGGGAAGACTACAAAATCGTCCATATAGCGTATATAGTGTCTCTGTTTCAGTGTTTCCTTCACAAAGTGGTCGAAAGGGTCCATATATACGTTGGCGAAGAACTGGCTCGTCATATTGCCTATCGGGAGGCCCCTGTCCTCGTCCGGCGGGTTCCAGACTATCCTGGCTATTAACTCCAGCAACCGGGTGTCTTTCAGTTTCCTCTCCAGTATCTCCAGCAGTGTATTCCGGTCTATGCTGGCGAAGTATTTCGAGATGTCCAGTTTTATATAGTAACGGCTCTCCCGCAGGAACGACTGGGTCCTCATTATTGCCGCCAGTGTCCCCTTACCCTTCCTTGTGGCATAGGAGTCATAGATGAAACGCCTCTCGTATATGGGTTCGAGAACATTGACGATCGCGTGGTGGACCACCCTGTCCCTGAACGGTGCTATCGCTATCTCCCTCTCTTTAGGGTCGTGTATCATAAAATAGCGGTAAGCTCCGGGGATGTACTTCCCATAGACCAGTTCGCGGC
>Ga0209506_1003009_pt1 | contig 14123 bp, 6 predicted proteins | sample AD_JPNHG2_MetaG_FD_184409 | JGI IMG/M metagenome (GOLD analysis project Ga0209506, IMG submission 184409) | Active sludge microbial communities of municipal wastewater-treating anaerobic digesters from Japan - AD_JPNHG2_MetaG (SPAdes) (version 2) | ecosystem: Engineered > Bioreactor > Anaerobic >...
GAAATGCCTCCTTGCGAGTTATGGGCTTCTGGACGAACTCTACCCATATATACGCAAAACCAAGGCGTTTCGAGTACTTTTTTACGAACAAAGCGAGAAAACCTCGCCGGAGTATGCTTGATCAGGGGCTAGGGTCCTCCTCAGCGGCCAACCGGGCGATTCCAGCGGCCGGATCGCAGTCTCCTGCTGGGACCTGAATGCCAACGGCAACGCTGATCCACAAGAGGACAGAAATCAAGACGGGGTTGTTGACGTGCTGGATTGCCAGGGACCTCCAGGGGAGGCCGGTCAGCCGATTCCCGGCACCAACGGCCTGGCGTGCTGGGACCTCAATGCTGACGGTGTCCAGGACCCCGATGAAGACGTGAACGGCGACGGGCTGTGGACCGCGCTCGACTGCCGCGGGCCGGCCGGGCCCCCGGGCTCATCAGGCGGATCAGGCCCTCCTGGATCGCCCGGATCGCCGGGACAGCCAGGACCGCAATTGTTCGATCTCTTCGTCAATGACTTCATCATTCCCGATTACTACTACGACTACGAAGGCCCTTACTCCCTCAACTTCGAGAACGGCTACGGCTACCTGTACGCCATTCCGACGGGACTACCCGTCCTCGAAGACGTCGACGACGTCACCGCATTTGCCGTGCCCGTACCGGAATACTATAACGCCGGTTATCCGGTCACACTAAGACTCTTCCTCACGGCCTATTTCCGCGACTGTGCGGTCCTCCAGCTCAACGCGATCAGGGGAATCCCGGGCGTGGGGATCGTGCCGTACGGTCAGACCCGATGGATCAAACTCGATCCGCCGCAGTACGCACCGGTCTTCACCACGGCGGAAAACGGCTACGGCTTGGGATACTACCTGGTGGTTGATCTGCCGGTTCAGGCCGGCGCTCCCGACGGGCTCGCCCTCCCTGACGACCTGGAAAAACGCCAGATGCTGGCGTTTGAAATACGACCCTATGAACTGGACGGGTCCATACTCTTGGGTGGCGTCGAGTTCTTTGAATCGTTGCCGGGACAGGCCGGATCGGTGATCGGTGCAAGCATCTATTACGAAGAGAACTTCGAAAGCTGGCCCGAATCGATCTGCCGATTGTGCGAGATTCAAACCGAAGACCCCGACGTGATCCGCGATCAGTACGGCTGCCCTTGGCTCTGCGAAGAAGACAATGACTGTCCGGGCGAAGGAGACGTCTATTGCACCGCCCTCTCCGATCACCCGGACGTCGACGCGTGCCACGAAATGAGTTCATCCCGGCCCTCATGACGGCCTGGATGGCGCTTTCCGATCACCTGAACGTCACGCGCGCCACGAGAATTGTGGTCTGATTTGCCCTGACGGAGTGCAGTATTCATGCAGCGGGCTCGGGAACGACCACTCCCGAGCCCGTGCGTCACTGCCGCCTCCCGGCCGTATATGTCGGCCTCAGCCGGCCAGGGTACGAAGCGCACATGCCAAGCCTACGGCTTCGCCTTTCTTCTTCACGGCAAGCACGGGAATGTCGCTCTGACGAATCATCTTATCGGCAACCGCTCCCAGGAGCAGACCGGCGATGCCGCGACGACCCTGGGCCCCGATCACCAACAGGTCGGCATGCTCCCCGGCAACCTGATCCAGCATGATCGCTACCGGCTTGCGGTAGAAATCGGGCACGCACTTGATCCTGACGTTGGCTCCGCTCGAATTGACGTTGTCACGCAGTTCTTCACACTCGTGCCGAGCCCAATCACCGAGCAACGCCGCGTGCTCGTCGAGCGACGTCCCGACATTCAGATAGCCGCTGCGGACTGGGTAAACGTTCAGACAAAGCACCTCGGCCCCCGTCGCCGCACCCATGTCGCACGCCGTTGCGAAAGCGTGGGCCGAGCACTCTGATTTTCTGGCAGGAACAAGTATACGCTTCCAATCGGCTTCGGACCCGTCCGAGACCACCAGAACCGAACAGCGGGCCTTCGTCGCCACCCGGCTGGGAAGGGAACTGCCCGAGTGCTCGCCGCCGCGACGACCAAGAATGATCAGATCCACGTCCCGATTGCGGGCGCTGCGAAGAATCTCGATAAGGGGAACCCCGCCTGCCACCGAACATTGCACCTTCTCGCGCCCGTGCCCCCGGAAGATCTCCGCCGCAGCATCGCGCAAAATGCTCGTGGTGATCCCTCTCCTTGCGATGGCTACGCCGTTGACAACCGCCTTCGGTCGGGTAGCCGCGGGCGACTGCACGTGCAGCAGGTGAACCTCACGAGCTTGGACGGCACGCGAGACGGCCGACGCATACCCTAACAGCCCGCGGGCTTTCTCAAGTGTCTCGATACAGACAAGAATCCGCTGGAACCGCTCCATGGCCAACCTTCCTTCTCGAACGGCCCCGCCCTCCCTTCGAGGCGGCACAACGCTCTAGAATCGCTACGTGCCCCGTCGCGCAACCTCTCATGGACAGACGCAGCGCCGCAGCCCGGTCATGCCGGAAATCCAGACCAGCTACCTTGAACGCCAAAGCACGGACGCGGACGCTGCCATCTCCAGAGCTTGGCGCTACTAAAATCGATGGAAAAAGAAGACTGGTTTAGCTTCAGATGGGTAAAGCGCCGGCGGATCCCCCTTCGACGATTATCCGTCTGCGGCCTCCACGCCCGTCACTCGTTTGATGGCCTGGTTCGCGATTGCCCCAACGACGCCGACGGCCAGAAGAGCCCCGGCCACCCAGACGATGTAAAGCCACTTTTCCGATGGCATGGCAAAATCGGTAGTCTGGGCGCGCGCTCCCAAGTAGACGGCCAGCAACGTTCGGGGAGCAATCCCGACAACCGTTCCCACCGCGTAGATCCAAGGCGGCACACGGCATGAAGCCATGACCAGATTGGTGATGGCAAAAGGCGAGTTGTGCGGTATGCGCAACAGGGTAACCGTAAGCAGTGCCCTGCCAGGCCCCGACCGGACCAGGGCATCGTAAACCGCCCGCCATTTCGGTTGCTCATCAATCAGTCTGACAAATCGATCGCCGGCCCCACGGCGCGCAACCGCATAGCCGATCAGCGAGGCCCCCGCGATACCGGCCATGGCCGCGACCGAGCCCGTGGCCATGCCGAATGCCCACCCGGCCAGCACCGACTGAGCGTACGTCGGCAGCAAAGCCAGCCCCGCCAATACCGCAAAAGCAGTTATGAACACGCCCACACCCAGGGTCCCATGATCGCGTAACCAAGCACCCATCGGGCCCATCGTCCCCAATACCGCGAAGCCCCCGATGGCCGGAAGGCTGGCCGCAATGATGGCCATCGGACCCATGGGGCCCAGACGCCGGAAACCACGCTTGAGGTCTTCAAAGGTATACGGCCGGTCGCTCGGTCGGCCCTCGTGCGCGACCGGCTCTGACCCCGTCTGCCGAGGACCGTTCGGTATGGAAGGCTGATCGTCCATCCCGTGAGGTTAGACGCAACGAGCGGTGGCGTCAATCGGCTCTGGCATTGGGCGCGGGCAACACGTCTGCCGACTTTTCTCGCTCTCGGAGTCACGCTGTCGCCGCCGGATGGCCGATCTCAAGAGCATATCGCATGTTCATCGCGGCGTGAGCCTCGGTCTGCGGTACACAAACGAAAGGACGTGCCGGCGTGCCTATCATTGCAAGTCTCCCGCAACAACTGAGCAATTGGCTCAGATTGGTCGAGAACTTCTTGTCGGCTGCGGTCGATTGGGTCTGGGGACCGTGGCTGCTGATCCTGTTGCTGGGAACCCACTTGTTTCTGACCATACGGTTGCGATTCATCCAAAGGTATGTCTTCAAGGCAATCCGGCTGTCTCTTGCCCGCAAGCGCGAAGGCAGTGGCGATATCAGCCACTTTGGGGCACTGATGACCGCCTTGGCCGCAACCGTCGGAACGGGAAACATCGTGGGCGTGGCTACGGCGGTGTCGCTGGGCGGTCCGGGGGCCGTCTTTTGGATGTGGTTGACAGGGGTATTCGGGATCGCAACCAAATACGCGGAAGGTGTCCTGGCAGTTAAGTACCGTATCACAACGATCGACGGGCAAATGGCCGGGGGACCGATGTACGCTCTGGAACGGGGGCTGAAGCAGCGGTGGCTCGGCGTTGCGTTCGCGTTTTTCACCGCGGTTGCAGCTTTCGGCATCGGCAACATGGTCCAGGCCAATTCCATTTCCGAAATGCTCGCCGAGCCTATGCATTTGCCGGCCTTGCTGGGGGGAACCGAAGTCTGGATGCCGAAGTGGGCCACCGGTATCGTCATGACTGTGCTGACAGGCGTGGTCATCCTCGGAGGGATTCGATCGATTGCCCACGTGTGCGGGCTCCTTGTTCCGATCATGGCCGTCTGCTACGTGGCCGGTTGCCTGGGAATCTTGATCATCCGGTACGAGGCCGTTCCGGGGGCGTTGGTGCTGATCGTGAAATCCGCATTCTCCCCCCAGGCTGCGGCAGGAGGCGCTGTCGGCGTTGGCATCCTGCAAACAATGCGTTATGGTGTGGCCCGCGGGCTTTTTTCGAACGAATCCGGATTGGGTAGCGCTCCCATCGTCGCCGCCGCCGCCCAAACGAAGAACCCGGTGCGACAGGCACTGGTCTCCTCCACCGGCACCTTCTGGGACACGGTGGTGATCTGTCTTCTGACCGGCTTGGTCATCGTCAGTTCCGGACGTTGGCACCAAGGCGTCGAGGGCCCGGCCCTCACCAAAACCGCCTTTCACGCCCTCGGACGCATTGGACCGCTGATTCTGTCGGTGGGCTTGCTGACGTTCGTGTTTTCCACCATTCTGGGCTGGTCATACTATGGTGAAAAGGCATGCGAGTACCTGCTCGGTACCAAAGCGGTACTCCCCTACCGCATCTTCTGGGTCATTGCGATCATGATCGGGTCAGTGGTCAAGCTGCAATCAGTCTGGAACTTTGCCGACATCGCCAATGGTCTGATGGCCGTTCCCAACCTGATCGCGCTGCTGTTTCTGAGCGGCGTCGTCATCGCGGAGACGCGCAAGTATCTCTGGGAGGACCGCCTCGACGAGCATGCCGAGGCAGTCGCCCCCGCGGGCGTCCCCGTGACGACTGTACCATCCGCCGAGAACGACGGCACCCGGTAATGAACTGGTCGCTCGGCAGGCCGCGCCAGGACGTCAATAGCGGGCCTCCACCCGGATCGCCTTGTCCGCAGGAACAACTCGCACCGTCTCCTTGTTCGGATCGAAGTCGACATGCGAACGGCCGTCGACGCTGACCGATTTGATCGCCTTACGTTCCGGATGCCGAAGGCGAAGAACGATAGCCTTCGGCCTTGTCCGGGCCGGCGGATCGATCACGGCGTCAATGTGCCCGCTGCCGACCGACGAGACGATCTCATAGCTGACCGGCCCGAAGAATGTCGGGGCATTCTTCACGCTGATCGTCATCCCATCCTTTAACCAGTTGTCGGTCACGAAGGGCGCCAGCCAGAGTTCGTCGCCCCGCTCGGTCAGCAGCATCGTCCGCGACTGGTGCAGAAAGTAGCCCGTCTCATGTGTCTTGTTGTAGCAGAAATTTGAGAAGTGCTCGAAGATCGAGAGGCACGTCCCGTCGATCAGCGAGGCCAGCGTGTTGAAGTAGCTGCGAATAAACGGCTTCACGTCGTCGCGCATCGCGCAGATTTCCGCGTTCCGGGCGTAGTACGGCTGCACCTTGGCGAAACCGCCCATGTCAAACCAGTTGGCGCGGTTGCGATCGGCCGGATAACCACCCCAGCCGTCCGAAAGGAATTGCACGTCCTCCATGTGGTCCATGATCCAGTCGACATCCGGCGCATCCGGCGGCATCGTCCCCAGCGGGACCATGTGATGCGGCCCCAGGTCCACGTCATAGGCCCAACTGCGATTGCCGTCCTGCCCCGGGTAGTAGTCGGCCATCGGGCCCGGCGTGTACGCCGACGCGGGGTAATACGGCACCCAGGTGCCGTCGGCCAGCGGAACCACCGGTGCGAGGGCCTGAGCCTGCCTGAATGATCGCAGGATCTCATCACCCAGATCCCTGGCCGCGTCCATTATCTTGTCCGCATCCGGATGCCCCACGGCCTTGAGCGCACGGCCGGTCGCCTCCAGACCCGCCCGGAAGTAACTGTTGGCATAGAAATAGTACGCGTACGCGTTCCAGTCGGCCTGGACGCCCGGCGGCATCAGGCCGTACTCCGGCATCTTCTGCCCGTCGGGCTTGAGCCTGCGAGTCTTGGCGAGTTGGGCCATCACCCAGCGGCACAACCCCGCCGGCGTTTCAGCCACCGACTTGAACCAATCGTCGTCCCTGGCAAGTCTCACGTATTCGCCCAGAGCCCACAGATGCCAGCCGTTGCCCATGAGCGTGTAGCCCATGGTCATGTAACCTTCGGGTTTGTAGTGACTGAAGAAGTACTCAAAAGACCGTTGGGCGAAATCGAAATGTCCCCAGTATTGCATACCGCGAATGACCGAGTTGCCCTCGCTGTCGATGGCCACCCAATACCGGTCCGAGGCAATCCACGGAACGACCTGCCTGCCCTGCTGCTCGTTGCGCGCCGCCAAGAGGATATGAACCTGGTTGGCCCGAATGACATCGGCGATCCATTGGTCCGGCAACTCGATCTGCGCGCCTTGGGCCATGATCGCTTCCCAGTAAGCTTTGAAACGACCGAACAACTCGGAACCACCGGACAATTCCCCCTGCTGATCCGGCGTCATCTTCCACGCGGGCAGATACAGATGGCAGCGGGCGATGCCGCCGACCGGCAGTTGCCCGGATATGGAAAGACGACCTTTCTCACAACGAACCTTGCCCCCAGCGAACTCGCTGCTATCGAACACCCCCACGAGCTTGCCGCCGGCGGAGATGACCGTGCGATGTGCGACCGTCTCGCAAGCGGGCGGCCAGGTGTCGGCTGCGCCCATGGACAAGACAAAGGATGCCCCAACGTCCGCGGGTTCCGCATCACCGTTCTTCATGGACAGTTCGACCACACAGAGTGGTTCTTCGTTCAGCCACAGCGGCGCGCTCGGGAGGTTCTCCTTGGCAAACGGCACAACGTACATCCGTTGCCGATACTCGACGCCACCCGCTTTCCCAGTGATCACCGGAGCGGGCAACCATCCGCCTTCCAGATGACGCGTAAGCTTGGGCGTTTCGGAAAACAACTCCGTGATATAAACCGGCTGCCCCCCCCGCCCTTTGCTGATCAGCCGGGCCTCGCACCAGTTGGCCGTGTCGAAACCCAGACCGTCGCCGGCATCGGTCAGCTTCAACGTCAACGTACGAGCGCCGGCCAACGGCACACTGACCGGCTTGGGGTCGTCCTTCTCGCGCATGACCCCGCTGTCGAACTTCTTCTCGCCGTCCACCAATACCTGGAACACCACACTGCCGGGTGTACCGCCGCCCATCCATTGCACGCCAACCTCGGCCTCCAAGCGGTCATAGCCTTCGCTCACATCAATGACGATTTCACCCGGAGCATGATGCCCCAAGCCTTTCTCGTAGCTCTTTTCCCTGATGCGCAGAGGCATCGCACTGCCCGGGTCAACGTGGGCGGCCTTGTTGAGGCCGAGAATGCCCCAGCCCTGAGACTGGCCCAGAACGCGCGGATTGCCGAACGTCGGCGCGAGAACATAGTCGGCTTTAGCGCCCTTTTCGTCCCTGTCGAAATGCTCAAAATAGCTTATCGTCCCGTTGGCTTCGGTGACAAACTTGGCGTTGTCGCAGGCCAGCGAAATCATCATCCGCCCGGCATCCAGGCGCGGATCATAGTGAGTGATCTTCATCGCCCGCTCGCGGGTCTGGTCGGGCATCTCTCGGACCCGCTGCAAAACGCTTTTCTTGTCCGCGATGTCCCGCTTGTATTCTTCCAGGCTCTTTGCCGGTGGGTTCTTGCTGACAAAAAGGCCCACGTGCGGCAGGTAGACGGGCCCTCGCTCCAGAACATCGTCGATGGCCACCGCAAAGGCCCCGTCGGGCAGGCGAAACCGGATCATCGTCCGATCGGCGCGCACCTGGCGAATGGCCTCCGAAGAAACATGGTTGACGGCGGGCAGTATCAGAGACGAACCCATGTCCCACGACGTTGCCTTGCTTGGTTGTTCCCCAACGATGTAACCGTTGTAGAGCTCCAGTTCGGCCTTCTGACCGGGCTTGGCAGGATCGCTCTGCACAAAGATCTGTGAAGTGGTCATGGTCGAGGCAGTCCTTGCGTTCAGGCTCTTGACCACGACGGGCTTACCACCGGTGGGAACGATCCAACGGACCTTCCAGTGAAGGCCTCCGGGCTTGGCCGGGGTGAAGGTCCAGGAACTGCCCTCGGCCTTCAGGTCGCCGTCCACTGCAATCCACTTGCCCTGCCAAACCGTCTCGCCCTGCCAGAATTGGATCCTGCCCGGGCCAGGAGGCGACTCCTTGAACTCGACGCAGAGCATCGTGAGAGGTCGGGCCTCGAGCCACTGGAGACCGATGCACGCCTCGCCGTTGGCCGCCGGCGGAACGCTGTAGTTGCCCTGGAAATCGGGCACGAGATCCGTCTCCAGGGATAGGTCCTCGGCCGCGATCTCCTGCAGCCGAGCGGCCCGTACGCCGACATCCCGCTGGGGGTCCCAGGTGCAGACGCGGGCAAACGCGGCAGCATCGAGGAACTGGCCGGGGCCGACCGTGGCGTGAGCCGATCGGCAGGCACACAGAATTGAGAGAAACACCAAAACCACGATCAGACAACTGCGGCCAAGGTCATCAATGCGCATGGTTTGCCTCCGGGAAACGGAAAGACGATTGCTGACAAGGTAGATAAGGCAGGATACCGGCCGTGTCCAGTCGACGCTGATCCTGCAACCAACATCTAAGGCGGACCGCCTTTTTGCGGGCCGCAACCCAAACGTTCTGCGATCCAGAAACATGCGCGCAAGCGGCACAGATGTCTCGCCGTAAGGTTCTGAGAGTCTTATGGCCGGACATGTGTGCGGCTTGCGCACATATTTCTGGGTCACCGTGCGTTTTTGTCTGCGATCCGGGAAGGCAGTCCGTCTTGCGCGTCTTCAAAGAGACCTGCCGCGAAAAACCGTCTGCATCATGGAAAACCACCCGGCGGGCCGCAGCCACGCGACCCGCCGGGTGTACATATGTCCATTACTGAATTCTCAACGTGTCCCATTGAACCGTCGGACCCGCACCGCTTGACGAGCCCAGCTTGAACCCCACGCTGATCTGCGTGTTGCTCCCGCTGTTGAACGTCTTGCTATATTGAACCCACGTGTCGCCGTTGCCGTTCGTCCCGTCGCTGGCAAACTTCTGGATCATTGTCCAACTACCCGAGTCCGCGTCGAAATTCTGTGCCGTGTGACTGCCCGACTTGTAGGCGCACTCCGCCCAGTATGAAGACCCGCTCGGACACTTGATCCACACCGAAATGGTGTAGGAGCTGTTGGCCGTAATGTCATATACCTTCACCTTCGACGACGAGCCCGGGCTTGGCCGCGACGCCTGCAGGGCGCTGCCGCTCTGCCCGCCTCCGACGATTGACCAGTTGGCCGCGCTGCCCCACCCCGCATCGTAGCTGCTCGACCAGCTGGGCATGCTGGTGAAATCCTCCGCCACCGTCAGCTTCGCGGGATTGACCGTCAACGTCACCGCGATCGTCTGCGGACTGTTGCTCGCGTTCGGATCGCTCACCGTGATGGTGCCATAGTACGTCCCGGCCGACAAACCACTGGTCGAGTACGTCACCGTGATGGTGTCCTGCTCACCCGTACTTGTCCCGCTGGCCGGCGAGCAGGACAACCACGAGACATTGTCGCTGATCGAGTAGTTCAGCACGCCGGTGCCGCTGTTAGCAACGGTGAACGTCTGACCGGCGGCGTTGCCACCCTGGGTGCACGAGGGGGCCAACGACGTCGGCGAGAGGGCGATCATCGGAACGGAAGCCAATTGCGTCACCCGCAGTGTATCCCACTGAATGGTCGGGCCGGTACCGATCGAGGAACCCGACTTGTAACCCACGCTCAACTGCGTGTTGCTGCCGCTGGCAAAAGTCTTCGTGTACTGGACCCAGGTGTTGCCGTTGCCGTTGGCTCCGTCGCTGGCGAATTTCTGGATCAACGTCCACGTCCCCGAATTGCCGTCAAAGTCCTGGGCCGAGTAGTTGCCGAGCTTGAAAGCGCACTCCGCCCAGTACGACGAGCCGCTTGGGCACTTAATGTAAACCGAGATCTGGTAGTTCGCGCCGGCTGAAATGCTGTGCACCTTCACCTTGCTCGACGAACCCGGCGAGGGCCGCGACGCCTGGAGACAGTTGCCCGCCTGGCCGCCACCTACGATCGACCATGAGGCCGCGGAGCCCCATGAAGCGTCGTAGCTCGATGACCACGACGGCATCGAGTTGAAATCCTCGGCGACGACGGCATCAGTGGGCGTTGCACTAACCTGGCTGGAATTCGCGCTCTCGCCGGCCGCGTTAACCGCCGAGACCACGTAGTAGTAGACGGTTCCATTGGTCAAACCCGTGTTGGTATAGCTGTTCGTCGTCGGGCTGGCGATCGTCGTATATGGACCCCCGCTGGCTGTCGATCGCTTGACGTTATAACTCGTCGCCCCGGCACTGACGTTCCACGCCAGCGCAATCTGACCGTTTCCGGGCGTTGCGGTCAATCCGGTCGGGACCGGCGGCACCGGAACCTGCGGCGTGGCACTTGCCTCGGCGGAGTTCGGGCTTTCACCCTCGCTGTTAGCCGCCGAAACGACGTAGTAATAGGTCGTCCCGTTGGTCAGGCCGGTGTTCGTGTAGCTGGTGGTGGTGATGTCGTTGGCGATCACCGTGTATGGACCGCCGCTGACGGTCGATCGCTTCACGTCATAGCTCGTCGCGCCAGCCGAGGCGTTCCAGCTCAAGGCCACCTGGCCGTTGCCCGGCGTTGCCGTGAGTCCCGTTGGGGCATCGGGCGGACCATAGGGAATGCTGTTAAGGTGTGACACCAGCCAGGGCGAGATCGGATCGGTGTTGAATGACTCCCAGCCGGCCGAGCCCGTCTGGAACAGCGTGCATCCAAGTACGTATGCATCTTCACGCATGCGGGCATCGAACCAGGCAAGCCAGTTCTGGTACTTGGCCGCGTCACCGCCCCCCATCCACCCGGCCCCCGCCGGACCAGTCTGCCCGTCAACACCACCCTCGGTCAAGATGATCGGCAGGTCAATCAGATCAGGGTAATTTGTGGCAAAGTAGTCGTAGTACTGCCTGTAGCGCAACGAATACCAGATCTCGACATTGAGATCCGTTGTGTATGGGATCGTGTACGAGTGATAGCTCCAGGCACCGCCGTACTGCTTGCACTGCCTCAGCGCCGGAACAATGGCGTCCAACTGGGCTTGGACTTCGCTCGGCGAACCGGACGGATTGCCTACCGGAATACTGAACGGGCATGGCCGGAATCCGGCGTTGGCGATCAGCGGCGTCAAGGTCAGCCAGAAGCTGTTGAGCCACTGGGCGTTCTGGACGGTGCCCCAGCAGGGCGTGCTGTCGCACTCGTTGGGCCCCTCGACATAGTCGATCAGGGCCTTGTCCGCAGGAGAAAGCGCATTGAGCGGCGGAGCCAGAACGTTGGTCCAGAAATGCTGCGCGGCCCAGGCCGGATCCTGACCGATGTTGTAGCCGACGGTGGTGTATATCCGGCACACGGAAATGGCATCCGGGGCCAAGGTCTTCAAATCCCGAACGGCCGTCATCATTGTTCCGTCGCAGCCGAGGATTTTGATGACCTGAGGTCGGGCGTTGATGAAGTCATGACATGGGTCCGTGTAGCTCATGATCAGGTGCGGGCCGAGCTTGCTTCCGCTCGGCTGGGCAGCCGTCGCAATATTGCTGATCAGGCCTGCCGCCAGCAGGCACAACAGGCTTCGATGGGTGGGCACGTACATGGGAACCTCCAATTGACCAAAACACAAATGAAATGTGAACCACGCGGCCATGGAGCCCTTGCAAGGCATAACCACGCCGCACCGGCATTCGCGAGTTGAACGAGACTGGTCATCGCGGCCTTCCTCCCTGCCGGCCTCGGAGCGGGCCGGCAACTCGCTCGCCCGGCCCGCCCCCTCCGCTCTTCTCTCGCCTGCCGCGCTACTGAACCCGCAGCGTGTCCCAGTAGACGGTCGGACCGCCGCCCCCCCAAGAACCGAGCTTGTAGCCCACGCTGATCTGGGTGTTGCTGCCGCTGTTGAACGTCGCCGAGTACTGCACCCACGTGTTGCCGTTTCCGTTGGGTCCGCCGTCGGCGAACTTCTGGATCATCGTCCACGAACCGCCGCTCTCGTCGAAGTTCTGGGCTGACCAGTTGCCCAGCCGGTAGGCACACTCCATCCAGTAGCTTCCGCCGTGGCTCGGACACTTCATGTAGATCGAGACGGTGTAGTTCTTACCGGCCGTGATGTTGTACACCTTCACCTTGGCCGACGAGCCCTGTGAACTGCGGCTGGCACGCAGGCAATTGCCCGACTCCCCCCCGCTGACAATCGACCACGTCGCCGCGCTGCCCCAGGCGGCGTCCCAACTGCTCGACCAGCTTGGCATCGAGCTGAAGTCCTCAGCCACGGTCAGCTTCACCTCGTTCACCGTCAGCGAGACCGCGATCGTCTGCGGGTTGTTGCTCGCTTCAGGATCGCTCACCGTGATTGTGGCGTAGTAGGTGCCCGGCGTCAGCGAGGCCGTCGAGTAGTTCACCGTGATGGTGTCGGCCTCGCCGGTGCTGGTGCCGCTGGTCGGCGTGCAGCTCAGCCAGGTCACGTTGTCGCTAATCGTGTATTCGAGCATGCTGCCCCCGGTGTTCTGCACAGTAAATGAACCGGCCGGCGGGCTGCTGCCCTCATTGGTCACCGGGCTGAGCGATGTCGGGTTGAGCGTAATCACCGGCCGCTGAACCACTGTCAGCGAGACCGCGATCGTCTGCGGGTTGTTGCTCGCTTCAGGATCGCTCGCCGTGATTGTGGCATAGTAGGTCCCCGGCGTCAGCGAGGCCGTCGAGTAGTTCACCGTGATGGTGTCGGCCTCGCCGGTGCTGGTACCGCTGGTCGGTGTGCAGCTCAGCCAGCTGGCATTATCGGTGATCGTGTACTCAAGCGTCCCTTCGCCGGTGTTCTGGATGGTCACCGAATCGGCAGCGGGGCTCGAACCTTGCCACGTCGAGGGAGTCAACGATGTCGGATTCAGAGTGATCTCCGGCACTTCGACACCTGGCGGCGTGATCCGCAGCATGTCCCAAGCGACGTTTGGACCGGCGCCGCCGTAGGAGCCGAGCTTGTACGCAACGGTTATCTGCGTGACGCTTCCGCTGTTAAAGGTCTTGGTGTACTGAGTCCAAACGTTTCCGTTGCCGTTGTCACTGTCGTTGGAGAACTTCTTGATAACGGTCCAGCCTGCCGGCGAACTATCGAAATCCTCTGCTGTGCTGTAGCCCAGCTTGTAGGCACACTCGGCCCAGTAGGTACCGCTGTAGCTTGGGCACCGCGAGTAGATCGTGAGCGTATAATCGGTGTTTGCGGCGACTGCGTAGATTCTGGCCTTGACCGACGAACCGCCGGAGCTGCGGCCGACCTGCAAAGCGTTCCCCGCCTGACCACCGCTGACGATCGACCACGTGGCCGCACTGCCCCAGGCGGCGTCGTAGCTGCTCGACCAAACCGGCATGGTTTCAAAATCCTCCTCGACCGGCTCGGGCGGTGCGGGCTCGTCCGCCCATTCAACCACTTGCATGTGCAGATCGACGCCGGTCTGCGGGCTGCCGTTCTTGAAGGCATAACCGTCCGGGTACGCATTGACCGACTTGGTCATTTTGTAAGGGTTGAACCCGTAGGACTGATAGACTTCGAGATAGTAAACGACGCCAGGGGTCAGCGCGACCTCGCTCGGGCTCCAGCTCGCGGCAACATGGCCCGACGTACTGGCCTGGAAGGCGCCGCGTCCCGTCTTGGCAGGTCCGACCTGCGGGCCGTTCACCGAACCGGACCGGACGCGGAACGTGAATTCCTTGTCCCACGTATTACCACCGGCAAAGAATAGGGTGGCTCCGGCGAGACCATGACCCATCGCCTTGATCTGCTGGGTCCACACGTTGTCCCAGCCGGCCAGGCTGCCGGCGTCGGATTC
>Ga0209506_1003010_pt1 | contig 14120 bp, 16 predicted proteins | sample AD_JPNHG2_MetaG_FD_184409 | JGI IMG/M metagenome (GOLD analysis project Ga0209506, IMG submission 184409) | Active sludge microbial communities of municipal wastewater-treating anaerobic digesters from Japan - AD_JPNHG2_MetaG (SPAdes) (version 2) | ecosystem: Engineered > Bioreactor > Anaerobic...
AGAGCCCCCATCTTCGCGAGCCCCTCGGGGATGACGTCCCTCGCCTCGGCGGCGCGGGGCAGCAGCACCCGCCTGCCCTCGAGCGCCACGCTCTCGAAGGCCCGGACCACCCCCTCGGAGACGTACTCGCCGGGCACGAGGTCCACGCGAAGGCCCAGGCCCTCGACGGCCGCCGCCGTGGCGGGCCCGATCGTGCAGATGCGGATCCCCTTGAGATCCCTGATGTCCCCGCCCCTGTCGCGGAGCCGGGCGAAGAAATGCCTCACGCCGTTTGCGCTCGTGAAGACGAGCCAGTGGTAGGAACCGAGGTTCCCGAGGGCCCGGTCCAGCGCGTCCCAGCTCGCGGGCGGCGCGATGCGGATCGTGGGGAAGAGGATCGCCTGCGCGCCCTCGGCGGCGAGCAGCCGGGCGAATTCCCCCGCCTGCGCCTCGGGCCTCGTGACGACGATGCCCCTGCCGAAAAGGGGCCTCGACTCGAACCAGTCGAGCTTCGGCCGCAGCGCGACCACCTCGCCCACCACGAGGATCGACGGCGGCTTGAACCCCTGTTTCTTCGCCTTTGCCGCGATGTCGGCCAGCGTCCCCGTGAGCGTCTGCTGCCCGGGCGTGGTCCCCCAGCGGATCAGGGCCGCCGGGGTCTCGGGGGCCTTGCCGCCCTCGACGAGATTCCGGGCGATGTTCGCGAGGTTCTTGACCCCCATGAGGAAGACGAGGGTGCCGATCCCGGCGAGCGCCGCCCAGTCGATGTCGCTCTTCCCCTTCGTGGGGTCCTCGTGGCCCGTGACGAAGGCGACCGTCGAGGTGTAGCCCCGGTGCGTCAGCGGGATCCCCGCGAAGGCCGGCACCGCGATGGCCGACGTCACGCCCGGGACGACCTCGAAGGGGATCCCGGCCTCGTGAAGGACCTCGGCCTCCTCGCCGCCCCGGCCGAAGATGAAGGGGTCGCCCCCCTTGAGGCGGGCCACGGTCAGGCCCTTGAGGGCCTCGTCGGCGAGGATGCGGTTGATCTCGCCCTGCGGCAGCGTGTGGTCCCCGCCCTTCTTGCCGACATAGATGAGCCGGGCGTCCTTCCGGGCGCGGCGGAGAAACTCCTCGTTGGCCAGGTAGTCGTACACGATGACGTCGGCCTGCCCGATGCACTCGGCCCCGCGCAGCGTGATGAGACCCGGGTCCCCGGGACCCGCGCCGATGATGAACACTTTCCCCTTCTTATCCAATCTCTTCTCCCTGAAACCTGCTGCCCGAAGCCTGATGCCTGCGCCCCTGGCGCTACGAAAGCCGCCTGTAGACCTCGTCGATGATCTGCCGGCCCCCGGCGGCCAGGATCCGCTCCGCCAGGAGGCGGCCCATCTGCTCCGCCTCGGCGACGGGCCCGCGGACGCGGTCCTTGACGAGCATCCGGCCGTCGAGGCTCCCCACGAGCCCCGTCACGGTGATCGAGTCCTTCCCGACCTGCCCGTAGGCCGCGATGGGGACCTGGCACCCCGCGCCGAAGACGGCCAGGAAGGCCCGCTCGGCGCTCACCTCGGTGAAGGTCTTGCCGTGGTTGAGGACGGAGACGATCTCCCCGACGTCCTCGCCGCGTCGCACCTCGACCCCGAGGGCCCCCTGCCCGATGGCGGGCGTCATGATCTCCGGGGGGATGTACTGCGAGGCGCGCCCCTGCCAGCCCATGCGCTTGAGGCCCGCCGCCGCCACGATGATCCCGTCGAGGTTGTCCCGCTCGATTTTCCTGATCCGCGTGTCGAGGTTGCCGCGGATCGGGACGATCTCCACGTCCATGTAGATGTTCTTCAGCTGGCAGCCCCTTCGCAGGGACCCCGTGCCGATCCGGGCCCCCGGGGGGATCCGCTCCAGCTTGAAGTTCCCCCTCGAGATGAGGACGTCCCGCGGGTCCTCCCGCTCGAGCATCGCCGCGATCTCCAGGCCTTCCGGCAGGAGGGCCGGCACGTCCTTCATGCTGTGGACCGCCAGGTCGATGCGCCGCTCGAGGAGCGCCTCCTCGAGCTCCTTCACGAAGACCCCCTTGCCCCCGATCCGGGCGAGGGCCACATCCTGCATCCTGTCGCCCGTCGTCTTGATGACGTGGACATCCAGGGTGAGGCCCGGGCGGCGCCGCCGGAGCTCCTCCATGACGATTCCCGTCTGCTTGAGGGCGAGCGGGCTTCCCCGCGTCCCGACTTTCAGCACCCGTCCGATGGCCATTCTCCTTTACTTGAGCCTTCGTCAAGGCCTATCAGAAAACTCAATGTCGTTACCCCTGACCCCACGAAGTTAGGAGGCGCGGAAGAGCAGAAGAGCGGAGTCGATAAAGATTTTTGTCTTCATCCGCTCTTCCTCACTTCCTACCTTCCGATCTTCGCAGACTCGATGCTCGAAACAGGTCCAATCGACGCGACATCATGGTTCCTCGCTCTCGAGGCGAAAGAGCTTCCGGATGGCCGCCACGTAGGGCATCGCCCCGTTGGACTGGCTCTCCTCCTTGAGCCCCGTGACGGGGTCGTGGAGGATCTTGTTGATGATCTGCGTCGCGAGGATCTCGATGTTCCTCCGGTCCTCCTCCGAGAGGGTTCGCAGCCAGGACCCCGAGCGCTCCATCTCGGCGCGCATGATCGACTCCACCTTCTCCCGGAGCGACACGATCGTGGGCACCACCTCGAGGGTGTTGTACCACTCGGCGAACTTCAGGACCTCCTCGCCGATGATGGCCTCGGCCTTCTCGGCCTCCTGGAGGCGGTTGCGCACGTTCTCGTCGACCACCCCCTGCAGATCGTCGATGTTGAAGAGGTAGACGTTGTCGATCCGGCCCACCTCGGGGTCCACGTCGCGCGGGACGGCGATGTCGATGATGAAGAGCAGGCGGTTCTTGCGGCGCCTCAGCGCGCCCTGGATCATCGGCGGCGTGAGGATGTAGCCCGCGGCGCCCGTGGAGCTGATGACGATGTCAGCCTCCCGGAGCTTCTCCTCGAGCCGGTCGAAGCCCACGGGGACCCCCTGGATTTCCCCGGCGACCTGCACGGCCCGCGCGTAGGTGCGGTTGGCCACGATGACGGTTGCCGCCCCGTTGCCGACCAGGTGCCGGGCCGTGAGCTCCGACATTTCGCCTGCGCCCACGAGCAGCACTGTCCTGCCCTCCAGGCTGCCCAGGATCTTCTTCGCCATCTCCACGGCGGCGAAGCCCACCGAGACGGCGTTGCTCGCGATGGCCGTCTCCGTCCGCACGCGCTTGGCCGTGCGGAAGGCATGGTGGAGCAGCTTGTTGAGGATGATCCCCGAGGCCTTCTGCTCCACGCAGTCCCGGTAGGCGTCCTTGACCTGCCCGAGGATCTGGGGCTCGCCCATGACCATGGAATCCAGGCTCGAGGCCACCCGGAAGAGGTGGCGCACGGCGTCGCTGCCGCAGTGGACGTAGAGGCACGTCTCCAGCTCTTCGGCGGCGAGGTTGCCGTGCCGCAGGATGAAGGACTTCACCCGGGCGATGGCCTCCTCCATGTCCTCGGCCCGGGCGAGGACCTCGACCCGGTTGCACGTCGAGAGGTAGAGGGCCTCCTTGACGGCCGGCGACTTGAGCAGCTCTTCGAGCGGGCGCAGGCCGTCGCCGCAGGAAAACGAGAGGCGTTCCCGGATCTCCAGGGGCGCCGTCTTGTGGTTCATGCCGACGAGGATGACATTCATGGCCGCTAGAAAGCCTTCTTCCAATTCATCCGCTCTTCCGATTTTCGCGCGCTCCGTCCCCCCGGGCTTGCCCGCCCCTCTGCGGGAGAGGGCCGGGGTGAGCGGGGCGTTCCTGCCGCCTTATGTGAACTTGTGCACCGAGCTCAGGAAGTTCACGCCGATGAACGCCGAGATCAGCACCACGAGGGCCGCGATGGACAGCACGGCGATCTTCCTTCCCTTCCACCCGATGGCGAGCCGCTGGTGCAGCAAAAAGGCGTAGAAGCACCACACGGCAAAGGACCAGACCGTCTTGGGGTCGGCGGCCCAGTGGCTGCCGCCCCAGGCCGTCCTCGCCCAGAGGGAGCCGGCGATGAGACCCAGGGTGAGCAGGGGGAACCCCCAGAGCAGTCCCGCGTGATTGATCCGGTCCAGGTCCCCCAGCGAGGGCAGATACCGGGCCAGGCCCCCGATCCGGCGCCGGCGGATCTGGCGGTCCTGGATGCAGTACATGACGCCCGCCAGCGAGGCGAGCGCAAAGAGCCCCTCGCCGGCGAGGGACAGCGCGACGTGGATGGGTACGAGCCTGCCCTGCAGGGCGTCGGGGACGGCCAGGGTCCCCTCGATGCCCAGCGACGCGAGCATCATGAGCAACACGGCGAAGGGCGCCACGATGGCCCCGAGGACCCTCGTCTTGGTCCGCACCTGGAAGGCGAGATAGGCGCCCGAGACGATCCAGGCGAAAAGCGAGACGGCCTCGAAGACGTTCACGGCCACGTTGAGCCCCCTCTCGGCGTACATCTCCAGGAAATGGACGGCGTGGAGAGCCACGGCAAGGCCGAGGACCCACGTGGCGATCCTGGCCACCATGACGCGCCGGGCCACGAGCGACACGAGGTAGCCCGCCGTCGCCGCCAGGTAGGCCGCCAGTGCCGCCTTGAAAAACAGTGGTTCCATCATCTGCCCCCGGTCCCCCGACCCTTGTTGACGGGCCGCTTCCGGCGGGCGGTCCCGCTTTTCCCGCCGATGCCTGAACCTGCAATCGACCGGATGTCGATGGCTACGCCCGCGAGCCGCCTCACCGTCTCCTCGACCTTTCGCCAGTGTCCCCTGCGGATGCGCTCGAGGATGTCGGAATCCACCAGGGCCTCGAAGATCTTCCGGTTCTCGTCGGGCCCCTCCCCGCGACCGATGATGCGGCCGCGCAGCTCGCCCATGATCCCCAGGAGCACCCCGTACTCGGGCCCGTAGCGCTCTTCGAGCTCCTGCCGGAGCTTCCTGGCCAGGGCCGGGCTCCTGCCCCCCGTCGCGACGGTGATCACCAGGTCCCCCTGCCTGCACAGGGCGGGAAGGATGAAGTCGCAGCGCTCCGGGTCGTCGACGATGTTGGCCAGGACCCCCCGCCGGCGCGCGTCGCGGAAGATCCGGTCATTGACGGCGCGGTCATCCGTCGCCCCGATCACGAGAAAGGCGCCGTCGAGGTGGGCCTCGCCGTAATCGGCCGCCACGTGGCTCACTCGGCCCGCACGCACGAGCCGTTTGAGGACCGGCGTGAGTTGTTTCCCCACGACGGTCACACGGGCCCCGCACTCGAGGAGGCGCTGAGCCTTTCGCTGCCCCACCTCGCCGCCGCCGACGACGAGGCAGCGCCGATCCAGGATGTCGAGGCCGATCGGGTAATATCGCATGAACGCCGCAATTTTCCCTGTCAAAAATGGTGATTGATGACGCTATCACGACGGGTTTCAAAATTCAAGCTGCTTGAAATCTCTCGAAAAACAGGCTATACAGCCATCCTGGGGGGGCGCTGGGGGCTTCGCTGTGCCCCCTCTTGGGGATGCCCGCGAGGCGGGACCCCGTTTTCCGTTTTCCGCACGACGACACCGGAAGGAGGCACCATGCCCGGCAGCTCGGAAAAGTCAGCCGCACCCAGGGAGAAGTGGGTCCGCTTCAAGCTCCACACCCCGCCCGCGCTGGAGGAGGCCCTCTCGAACTACCTCACCGAAATGGGGGCCCAGGGGGTCTTCGAGGAGTTCCTGGAGCCCGGGGTCTCCGACCTTCCCGAGCCGGATTCCCGGGACGAGTGCATCCTCAACGCCTATTTCCCCTCCGATGCCGACGATGCGAAGCGGTCGGCCCGGCTCCAGGCCTACATCGACAGCCTGGCCGAGCTCTTTCCCGACCACGAGAAACCCGGCTTCGACACGGAGGTCATCGTCGACCCGCAGTGGGGCGAGGTCTGGAAGCGCTTCTTCAAGCCCCTGCGGATCAGCAAGAACATCATCGTGAAGCCGTCCTGGGAGCGCTACGCCGCGACGGGCCGGGAGACGGTCATCGAGATCGACCCCGGCATGGCCTTCGGCACGGGCCAGCACCCCTCCACGAGCATGTGCCTCGAGGCCATGGAAGAAATCCTGCTCAAGGACCGCACCTTCCAGAAGTGGCGCGTCCTGGACGTGGGAACCGGCACGGGGATCCTGGGCATCTCGGCCGCCAAGCTCGGCGCCTCGACCGTCCTGTGCGTCGACATCGACCCGCAGGCCGTGGAGATCGCCCACAAGAACGTCGCCGTCAACCACGTGGGCGACCGCGTCGTGATCGTCAACAGCGACGTCGCCCGGATCAAGGGCGGCTTCGAGCTCATCGTGGCCAACCTCACGGCGGAGACCCTCATCAAGATCAAGTCCCATCTCGTCAAGATGATGGAGAAGGGCGGCTACCTCGTCATCTCCGGGATCATCCAGAAGAACCGGCAGGACGTGGAGAAGGCCTTCACCCGCGACGATCTGACCCTGCACCGGGTCATCGACGACAAGGAGTGGGTCTGCTGCGTCTACCGCAAGCCGCCGAAGGCCTGAGGGATGACGCCCCGGATCTATTTCCCCCCCATCCCCGAAGGAAGGGAGTCCGTCGAGCTGGCCGAGGACACGGTCCGCTACCTGCGCAGCGTGCTCCGCCTGGGCCGCGGCGACGCGATCCTGCTGTTCGACGGGACGGGCTGGGAGTACCGGGGCGTGATCGAGCGCCTCGAGGGCCGGCAGGGCACGGCGCGGATCGTCGCCCGCGAGCGCATCCCCCTCGAGAGCCCCGTGCGCATCACGCTGGCCCAGGCCCTGCCGAAGGGCGACAAGATGGAATTCATCGTCCAGAAGGCGACGGAGCTGGGCGCGGCCCGCATCATCCCCTTCCGCTCCGCCCGGACGATCCCGAGGCGCACCGAGGACCGGTCCGCCCGGCGGCTCGAGCGCTGGCGCCGGATCGCCGCCGAGGCGGCCGAGCAGTGCGGCCGGGCCGACGTGCCCGAGATCGCCGAGCCCCTCCCCTTCCGCGACGCCCTTGGGCAGGCGCCGCCCGGGGCCTTGAAGATCTTCTTCTGGGAGGCCGAATCGCAGCGCTCCATCCGGGAGATTCTGAAGGGCGCCGAGGCCCGTTCGGCCGGGGAGTTCTTCCTCGTCGTCGGTCCGGAGGGCGGCCTGTCGGGCGAGGAGGCGGAGCTGGCGAGGCAGGCGGGCTTCCGGACGGCCAGCCTCGGGCGGCTCGTCCTGCGGGTGGAGACGGCGGCCCTTGCCATCCTCGCCGTTTTGCAGTATGAATGCGGCCTGCTCGGGGCGCTCGAGGGGAAGGATCACGATGGATAGGCACTACGGCGGGTTCTGGCGGCGGCTCTACGCCTTTGCGATCGACAAGTTCATCCTGGGGATCATCGGCATGATCCTGTTTTTCGTGGGGACGACGGCCCTCGGGCTCGGCATCTCGCCCTACGACATGGCCGCCGACCCCGATGCCCTGATGGAACTGGGGGGAAAGGTCTTCCTGCTCTACCAGGCCGTCACCCTCCTGCTGGACATGGCCTACTTCACGTACTTCCACGGCACGACGGGCCAGACGCCGGGCAAGCGCATCATGGGCCTTCGCGTCGTCCAGGAGACGGGCGAGCCGATCGGCCTCGGGACAGGCTTCCTGCGCTGGGTGGGCTACATCGTCTCGGCCCTGCCCATGCTGATGGGGTTCCTGTGGGCGGGCGCGGACAGGCGCAAGCAGGGCTGGCACGACAAGATCGCGGGCACCGTCGTCATCAATCTCTACCAGGTCGTCGAGGTCGAGATCCCGCCAAAAAATGCCTTGACAAACCAAGGCAATTTATTTAGTTAGAGCATCTTCGAAGCAGACACGGGTCGGTAGCTCAGCAGGTAGAGCATCGGACTGAAAATCCGAGTGTCGGCGGTTCGACTCCGCCCTGACCCACCAGGAAAATCAAGGGGTTACGAGCCTAATACGGGCGACCCCTTTCTCATTTTGGGGGTCAGTGTAGCTAAAATGTAACTGTTGCTCCTGCTGATCTCGATATTCCTGCCTCTTTTGGGCAGCCTTACTCAAATCTTCGGCGGACACGATGTTATAGCGGTCAAAGACGGCCCTCGTCCTGTGGCCTGATATGGCCATGACGACCCTTTCGGGAATCCCGGCCCTGACCATGTTGCGAACGGCCGTCCTCCGAAAGTCATGGAACAGCATGCCCGGCATGCCTGCTTTCTTGCATGCCGTTATCCAGACTTTGCGAAAGCTCCCGATCCTCTTCCCCTGCAAATGGAAAACATATGAACAGTGGGACGGGTCCTTCTCTTTTCTCTTAACCTCATTTTGTGCGTGAAGGCCCCGCATCATCTGCCACAACTGCGGTTCCATGTACAGGGTGCGGCCATCCTTGTTTTTTGTCGTGCCGGGCTCAAGCCGAACAATCCCCTGATTCAAATCGACCTGATCCCACTGGAGAGAGAGGATTTCTCCCCTTCGCCAGCCGCTACAATAGGCAAAGAAGGCAACCGGCCTCAGATACTCGGGCAGGTGTTTCATCAGGTCCTGAAACTTTTCATGCTCGAAGAATCCGGTTCTGACATTGTCTTCTCTAAGCATGGGGATATGAGGTACCTGTGCCACCTTCGCCGGGGTGCAGATCAATCCGAGCTTGTACATCCTCTTGAGTGCAGCCAGTTCACGGTTAATCGTAGCCTTGGACGCCTTCTCCCCTTGCCTTCTAGCGATATAGCGCTTGATAGAGGCCGTCGTGATCGCTGGAGCCTTCATGCCACCGAACTCCTTTTTCAACACTTCCACCGAATGTTCGGCCTTGACAAAAGACCGCTTCTCGTTGACCCGGTAGTCAGTGAGAAAGTCATCGGCCAGTTCATCGAAAGTGATGCGATCATAAACAACACCGGGCACCTTACCCTGCGCGATTTCGCCCTCACGACGCTTCAGGAGGCGTTGTGCAACAGCCTTCAGGTCGCTGCCGCTCGACTCCTGATAAGCTTTCCCATTCCGGGAATATTTGATCCACCAATTCTTGGAATTCCTTCGCCTGTAAACACAACCCATCTTATTCGCTCCTTTCTCGGGAGGGGCTGCGCTTGACCATTTCGAGGTCATAGCCGAGGTAATCAGCGATCCTTTCCAACTTCTCCAGGGAGAATGATGCCTCCCCCTTGATGAATCTGGAGAAGTGACCCTGGTTGAGGCCGAGGTCTTTACAGATCCGATACGCCGTTACCTTCTCCCTTGTCATGATGTGTTTCAGGCGATTCCCCATCATGGGGATTTCATAGCATATACTTTCATGACATGCAAGTATATTATTCATAAATCGACTTGCTCTTTTCAATGAAGGCATCGAGGTCACGGATATCGAAGAACAGCTTTCTGCCCCCCTTGTTCCTGACTACGGGAACCCGACCGGACCAGGCGAGATCCCGCATGCCCCACGGCGACCGGCCGAGGTAAACGGCGGCTTCCTTGAGGGTCAGCAGGCGCCGGAACATCGGATTGCACATCCCCTGCCCCTTCCCGAAGCCTTTATTTTCGCGTGTTTCACGAGACATGTAACTACTCTGTAACCGTATTTCTAATCTACTGGTTGCTTTATGCTCTGCGTGACTGAACTTGGGTTGTCCAGCGTGTCCAACATGTCCAGCATGTCAGAACTCTCTCTTCTATACTTCTATATTTCTCTTTTCTTGGCTCTTAGGTATAAAACCCTTGACATCCTTGACATCCTTGACAGTCGCGTTCCCCTACCATCTTTTGATTTCCTTCGGCCGCAAACCCAACCAGCAATTCTGCCGGCCTTTGCCATCCACGAGTTTTTTTGCGTCTTCGTACCCTAGGTCTTTCTTCATCGCCGAACTGAGGTCCTTTTCTGTCCACAGGCGGGCTCCCTGCGACTTCAGCCAGTCTTCAAAATTATTCCTGAATTCTTGTTTCGATACATAACCCTCCGCGTCACTTTCATAGTTTCCGCTGATGAAGGTCTCAAGCCGATTTGTCTTGCGCTCGTACTCTTCCCGGACTGACTCGGTCGACCCATCATTTGTAAATACGAGCCCGCGACCGTACATTTCTTTCAATATGAGCAGACATTTTGCTGCCAGTCCCTCCAGTTCACTTTTCACGCAGATTCTATCAAGAAGAAAACGGTCCGCATTTTCGCCATCAAATACAAAGGGAAATTCTACAACATGGAGCCTTCGATAAAATGCCTCGGTCTTGTCCATTGTTCGTGGCAGTTCATTCGTCAAGAAAATCAACTTGGCGTGGTTGACAAAATTGGATCTTCCGACTTTGTTGTGCAGCTAAACAGAGATAAGTCTCTGTAATAGTTGTTTAAACGCTCTTTGAAAGTTGACACGCGCACACGGCGTCGGTAAAGTGGACCGATGCTGACTGCAAAGACACTCCGAGACGCGTATCGATTCCCCGGTTTTCGCACCCGCGCCACGCTGACGCCGCACCCCGAAGACCCCGGCGGAGTTGTCCTTCGTCTTGAGCGACGCCAAAAAAAACGGTGTGCTCGGTCTGCGGCACGACGGCATCGGGGTTTCGGGACCGCCGCCGTCATACCGTGCGCGATCTGGATGCCGGCGATCTGCGCATCTATCTGGAGTTCGAGTATCGCCGAGTGGCCTGCCCGAGGTGCAAGGCCGTGAAACGCGAGACCCTGGGATGGCTGGCCCGATCGGCCCGCTTTACGCAGCGGTTCGAAGACCGCATCGGGGAGCTGTGCCGCGAGATGACGGTGACGCGGGTGGCCGAGCTGAATCACCTGGGCTGGGACCAGGTCTGGCGCATGGAGATGAACTACATGCGCCGCTTGCTGGAGCGTCATCCCCCTTCCGCGCATCTTCGGGCCATCGGCGTCGACGAGTTCTCGGTCCGCAAAGGCCACCGGTATCGGCTGGTGGTGGCGGATCTGGATCAGCGAAGGCCGATCTGGATCGGGGGCTGTGGCCGAACCGAAGACGATCTGCAAATGTTCTTTGATCAGATGGGCCCTCAGCGCTGCGGCACGATCGCGCTTGCGGTCATGGACATGTGGAAGGCGTTCCGGAACGCAACGCTCAAGAATGTCCCCGACGCGCAGATCGTCTACGACAAGTTCCACGTCATGCGCCATCTGGCCGATGCCCTGGATCGGGTCCGACGCAGCGAGTACAAACGCGTCAATGACAAAGAGCGCAAGTTCATCAAGGGCCAGCGCTATACGCTGCTGTCCCACAAAGCCAATCTGGATCCCGAGGGCCGACGGGCCCTGCGCACGCTGCTGAAGGCCAACAAACGGCTCCACAAGGCGTATCTGCTCAAGGAGTCCTTCGGGCAGCTCTGGGATTACAAAAACCCGCTCTGGGCTCGGCGATTCTTCGAGAACTGGAAAGCCCAGTTGCGCTGGCAGCGGCTTGAGCCCTTCGAGAAGTTCGCCGACATGATCGAGCGTCACTGGGACGGGATCGTCAGTTACTGCAACCCGGATCACAAGGTCTCCCTCGGATTTATGGAAGGCCTCATTAACAAGATCCGCGTCATCCAGCGCAGAGCTTACGGCATCACCAACGAGGAGTACCTCATGCTCAAGGTCATCACCTCGTATATCAAAGAACCAAAATCATCCTAATCTATGCACAACAAACCCGGAAGACCCACAAAATTAAAGGGATGATGGAACTTCTTCTCGGCATGGATCGAATCGCCGCCCGTTAATTGCTTAATCAGATCTGTATGATTCAAATCCGAATAATCGAGCTCAGTGCAAATGTTGGCATATTTGTTATAGAGCTCAGCGCCCGAAAAGCGATTGTTCTGGAAATTTTTCATGGAGACATGGCTGATATTGTGCTTGCCGAGTATAGCCTCCAAGACCCGAGCGAAAACACCTTTACCGTTCGCCCCACGGCCATAGAGAAAGAAGAATTTCTGATAGGGGTAACTCCTGAACATGCAGTAGGCCGCAATTTCATACAAATCAATTACTCTATCCTCAGGCAGTAGCTGACTAAAAATTTTTTCTATCAATGGACATTGCCCATTTGGGTCATAGCTAACCGGCAACTTCGCGGTAATATAAAGTTTGGGGTCGTACTCCAAGACATCTCCGCTCTCGATGTCTACAACGCAGTCTGCAAAAGACACCCGCTGAGGAGGAGCCACGGGAAACTCTTTATACTTGAAGGAAAGGGACTTTACGTCATCAAGAATCTCATGCACTAGATGGCTAGATATTTTGTCACTAGGAAGTATTTGCTTCCTGATCAGCTGTTCTAGATGCATACGACTATCCTTACGCCAAAGTCCGTCCTGCTCATCATATGCCCATATATTCTCATATTTGTCGCAGGCTGTTGGGCATATCTCCATTAGTCTGGTTGAGCATTCGCGAACATATACCTTTTCTTTGCTCATCTCGCATTCTCCCTCATGGAGAGCATTTTTCCCCGCAGAGTCTTCACCGCGACGACGAAATCAGCCACAGGAACATTCGTGTTCATGTTGTACGCGGTGATGAGCTGGTTGGTCCGCTCCGTTGAAGGAAACACGAAGATGACCCGGCCATTGCTAACCGTGAGGGTCGGGGCTACCTGATGGAGGGAGAGGAAAGCGGCAAGATAAATATCGAGACTGGTGATGCGTTGTTCTTCGCTTCTTTTCATGTCCATTTCATTCCTTTCCATACCGCGCTGGCAAATGCGACGGCCTAAAAAAAGCCGAAGAGAAGTTTAATCTCTTCGGCCTAAACATAACCCCTAAAAGCGAGTTTCGGGAGATGGAACTTAATTCAAATTAATTTGCCTCCTGACTTTCACTTAAAACAATAACTTATTGTAATCATTATTAATAAGTCTTTTTGCCTGCTTGTGGTATTCTCTTATCATTTCTTTCGCCTGTTGAGGATCAGACTTGGAACTTCTTTCTTTATGCAGAAGGGCTGCTAATTGAGCCGTCGTGTCACCTTTTTCTCTGCGATCGAAGACCTGCAAGTACCTTCTCCAAACATCAGCCCTGATCTGAGGGCTTCTCCGCTTTTGTTTACCAACGGACCTTGATATTATTCTCGCGACTTTCTTCTGTACTTCGTTTCTGCGTGCCCGTGTTGAAATTCCGATGTAAATTGAATGACTATGTTGAACCGGAGCCAAGAAATACCTAACCGCAGCCAATATCAAGTCATTATCCGAAACTTGCCCTGTTTTTAACGCACGTGTGTTCAACTTCGATACTCTTGTAGCTAATTCCTTATCCGATAATGAGATCATCTCGTCTTGCCTGAGTATCAACGGCTTTCCTGTTTTTGTTATTTGGTCATACCGCAAGCTAGGGTCAGGGATCCATTCGGCGTATTTGCTGCTTAATTCTTCCTTCGGATCCGCAACCCAGATTACTGGTACTCCGAACTCTTTTTTGACTTGCTCCAATATCTTGCTGGCTCTACCTATCTCGGCGATTGTCAGCTTTCCGTGTACAATTTTCTTAAGTTCACAATGAGCCTTTCGGTAATTTTTATTCCTTCTTATAAATTCCCAGAGCCATCCATCGATCCACTCGCTCGACACCATCTTTTTCATGTACGCGTATTCTGGATCGTCGAAAAATGACTCCTTAAAGTCGCTAGCTTTATCTACAGATTTACCCATGTCCTCCCCCGATGCACAGCAAATTCGTTTTGGCTGCTTGCAGTAGGACTGTTAACTATTTCAACAAATCAGTTATAAGCACCACCGTGAATTAATCCCGCATTAATTCCCCTGTCATAGAGCATTAATGCATAATTTCAAGATGTTGAATGCAATTTGCCGGCCAAGGCGATTACGGCCTTGCTAGTTTGCCTTGGGGTTTTGATGGTAGTTGGCTGGTGTCAAGATGGATCAAATTGCGGATTGAAGGGAATTAGTTGAGACAAAGCCACTTTACGTTCTTTTACATGTACATTTTTGGTTCCTCGCTGTTTCAAGTGGGTAACCGGAAGTCGAGCTTGCCGCTGATGAGATAGATCATCGTGATGAAGTTCTTCACGGTGCGGTAGCCCCGGGCCCTGGCTTTGGCCGCTTGGATCATGCTGTTGATGCCTTCGAGGATGCCGTTGTTGACGCGAGACTCAAACCAGTTGAGGATCCCTTGCCAGTGTTTTTTGATGGTTTTCGCGC
>Ga0209506_1003016_pt1 | contig 14102 bp, 15 predicted proteins | sample AD_JPNHG2_MetaG_FD_184409 | JGI IMG/M metagenome (GOLD analysis project Ga0209506, IMG submission 184409) | Active sludge microbial communities of municipal wastewater-treating anaerobic digesters from Japan - AD_JPNHG2_MetaG (SPAdes) (version 2) | ecosystem: Engineered > Bioreactor > Anaerobic...
GATGGGCTGCACCGACATCGTCGCCTCCGTCATGGCCCGCCACAGGGACTTCTACGCGCGCTTCCTGCTGTTCGACGAGGTCTCCCCGGAGCCCCGCACAAGCCCCAAAACGGGGGAACGGGTCCTGTACGCCCGGCTCAACCTCGAGACGATGAGGGAACGCTACGAGGCTCGCTACGGCCGCGCGAAGGGCCGGCGCAACCTCTACCGCTGGTTCTTCCAGAACGGGGACGAGCCGGCCACCCTCGAGTGGCTGCGCTCCGCCGGGCGGCCCATGACGACGGAGGAACTCTATTACTTCGGCGCGAAGCGGACGGACATCCTCGCCAAGGCCGGCCATGACGTCATCGCCGCGCTCGAGGAGGAGTATCGGAAGGCGGGCGCTGCCGGGATCTGATGGCGCGGCAGCCGGCGGAGCGGAAGGGCCGCTTCCCGGCCGGGGCTCGCGAGGTGCGGAAGCGAAGAAGAGCGCAAAAAGGCAAAGGGGAGCTTGCGGAGGCATGTGGGAGCATCTGGTCGACCGGCAGAGGGGGATCGTCAACTTCACCGATGAGCTCATCGAGGCCATCGGTCGGACCAGGGTCCTCGTGGCGGGTGCCGGGGGCAACGGGGTCGTGCTGGACTTCCTGGTGCGCACGGGTTTCCAGCACTTCGTCGTGATCGACTTCGACGTCGTCGAGGCCACCAACCTCAATCGCCTGCCCTTCACGGCGGAGGCCGTCGGGAAGACCAAGCCCCAGGCCTGGAAAGAGTATCTCCGGGCGGTCAACCCCGCCTGCGAGGTGACCGCCCACTGCCGCAGGGTCACGAAAAACGACGAGGTCTGGCTGGCCGACGTCATCGCGGGGGTGGACATCGTCGCCCTGGGGATGACCGACATCGAGGCCAATTTCCTCATCCCGCGGGTCTGTCACCGGCTGCGCAAGCGCATGATCGTGGGCCCCGGCACGTCGAACTGCTGGGCCGTGAGCACCTTCACCCACGAGGGCGACGTCTCGCTCGAGCGCGTGGGCGGCTTCGGGACCGAGGGCATCGACGCCCGGGACATCGACTACCAGGCCGTCCTGCCCGCGTTCATGCGGATCTACATGTTTCCCGGCCGCGCCGAGCGGCTCACCCCCGAGACGCTGCAGAAGGTCCAGCGCGGCGAGATCGCGCCGCGCAACTGCAAGATCTTCGTCTCCATGGTCAACGCCGCCGCCTGCTGGGAGATCGTGAAGAACACCGCCGTGCTCAACGGCCTGCCGCTTCGGAACACGAGGGTCGTCGAGTTCCCCCTCGTGCAGGTCTTCGACCCCTTCCGCGGCAGCGCCTACTACTGGGACGCCGCGAAGAACCGGATCGGCATCCCGAACTGGCTGACGGGAAAGATCCGCTGGCGGCGCCTGCCCTGACGGGGAAGGCGGGGCGGGAACGAAAGCCGTCGCCTTTTCCCCCGGATTCTGGTATGAGAATCCTGACGGCTCGAGCCGGGACGATCGTTTGTCTCTCCCCCATCCAACCATGCACCCGCTGCAACGGAAACGGGAGGAAGGTGCGGACATGGACTTCGCCGCCATGGGAAAGATCCTGAACGTGGATCTCTCGACGGGCGCGATCCGCGACGAGACGATCCCCGACGAGATCTACCGGACATACCTCTCGGGCACGGGGCTCGCCGCCCGGCTCCTCTATGACCGCATCCCCGCAGGGGCCGACCCGCTCGGCCCCGACAACCTCCTCGGCTTCGTCGCGGGGCTCCTGACGGGGACCCCCAGCTACTTCACGGGCCGCTGGAGCGTGGTGGGAAAATCCCCCCTGACGGGATGCTGGGGCGATGCCAACTGCGGCGGGAACCTCGCCCCCGCCATCAAGAGAAACGGCGTCGACGGCATCTTCTTCCGCGGCATCAGCGACCGGCCGGTCTATCTGCACGTCAAAAACGGCCGCGCCGAGCTGCGCGACGCCTCGCACCTCTGGGGGAAGGACACCACCGAGGCCGAGGCGATGCTCCTTGCCGAGCACGGCAGGGGTGCGCGCGTCGCCGTGATCGGGCCCGCGGGCGAGAGGCTCTCGCTCATCGCCGGCATCTTCAACGACCGGGGCCGCATGGCCGCGCGCTCGGGGCTGGGCGCCGTCATGGGCGCCAAGCGCCTCAAGGCGGTGGTGCTCGACGGCAAGCTGCGCGTCCCCGTCCGCGACGCCGGGGCCATGAAGCGCCTGAGCCGGACCTGCAACCGGTGGGTCCAGATGCAGCCGCCCTTCCTTTCGGGCAAGGGGATGGCGTACCTCGGCGCCCTCATGCGGGTTCTCCCCGCCCAGATGGCCCTCGACGGCATGCTCTACAAGATCTTCCTGCGCAAGTGGGGCACGACGAGCATGAACCAGATGTCCGTCGAGATGGGCGACGCCCCCGTCATGAACTGGAAGGGCACGAGCGCCGACTGGGGCATGGGCCGCTCCGCCTCGGTCAACCCCGACAACATCCGGGCCGTCGAGAAGGCGAAGTACCACTGCTACGCCTGCCCGCTGGGCTGCGGCGGGATCTGCGTGCCGAAGCCCGGGGCGCCGGAGGTCCACAGGCCCGAGTACGAGTCGGTCCTGGCGCTGGGCGCCCAGTGCATGAACGCCGATCTCGACAGCATCTTCCAAATCAACGAGTTGCTGAACCGGGCCGGGATGGACACGATCTCGGCGGGGGGCACGATCGCCTTCGCCATGGAGTGCTGGGAGCGGGGGATCCTCACGAAGGCGGATACGGACGGCCTCGAGCTCACCTGGGGCAACGCGGAGGCCATGGTCGCGCTCGTCGAGAGGATGATCCGCCGCGAGGGCATCGGCGATGTCCTTGCCGATGGGGTCCGCAGGGCGGCAGAGCGCATCGGCAGGGAAGCGGGGCTGTTCGCCATGCACGCGGGCGGACAGGAGCTTCCCATGCACGACGGGCGCAACGACCCGGGCTTTGCCGTCCACTACTCCGTGGAGCCCGCGCCGGGGCGCCACACGCTCGGGGCCTGGATGTACTACGAGATGTTCCAGCTCTGGAAGCGCGTGCGGCACCTGCCGCGGCCGGCGCTGTTCTACTTCAAGGGCCGCAAGTACGTCGCCGACGAGGAGAAGGCCGTCATGGCGGCGGCCTGCAGCCGGTACATGGCCCTGGCCAACGCCTCGGGGCTCTGCCTGTTCGGGCTCTTCCTGGGGGCGTCCCGGATCCCCGTCTTCGAGTGGCTCAACGCCGCCACCGGCTGGAACCGAACGCCCGAGGACTACCTGGCCGCGGGCGAGCGCATCCACACCCTCAAGCAGGCCTTCAATGTTCGGCACGGCATCGACCCGAGGGCCAACCGCCTCAGCGACCGCGCGGCGGGCATCCCCGCGCAGACGCGGGGGGCCAACAGGGGCCGCACCGTGGCCGTCGCGAAGATGATGAGCGACTACTGGCGGCAGTTCGGCTGGGACCCGGAGACGGGCGTGCCGCCCGCGGAAGACCGGAAGAGCGGAAGCGGGGAAGAGCAGAAGAGCGGATCGATTTCATTTCTTGTCCGCTCTTCCTGAGTTCTGCTCTTCCGATGTTCGTGGGCATGGAAGGGTAGACAGGCACCAGGAAGACGACAATGCCACACATGATTACCGACGGTTGTAATGGCTGCGGTGCGTGCCTGAAGATGTGCCCCACCGGCGCCATCCGGGGAGAGAAGAAGGCGCTGCACGTCATCGACCCGCCGCTCTGCATCGACTGCGGCACCTGCGGCCGCGTCTGCCCCGTCGAGGCCGTCCGGGACGCATCCGGCGAGGTCTGCGCGAAGCTGAAATACGCCGAGTGGCTCAGGCCCGCCTTCGATCTCGGGATCTGCACGCCCTGCCGGATCTGCGTCGACACCTGTCCCGTCAACTGCCTCGGCCTCGGGGAGCCCGCCGCCGGTCCTGAACCCCGCGCCTGGCCCTTTCTCGAGGACCCGAAGCGCTGCATCGGCTGCAGTCTCTGCGCGACGGATTGCCCCGTCGACGCCATCGCCATGACCCCGCGCGGACCGCGGGCCGCGGAGACGGTCCCGTGAGTCCCCCGCGGAAGGCTGCCGGGGGGCTCGTCTGCCCCGTGTGCGGCAGGCCTATCGCCGGCGGCCCCAGCGCCGACCGCCATCACTGGCTGCCCCGGTCCCGCGGCGGCCGCGACGCCGAGGCCATCCACGTCGTCTGCCACCGCAAGATCCACAGCGTCTTCACGCCCCGGGAGCTTGCCTCCGAGTACGGCACGCCCGAGGCCGTTCGTGCCCACCCGGCAATCGCCGCGTTCATCCGCTGGGTCCGCCGCAAGCCCCCCGGGTTCGTCGACAGTCATGCGAAGCCGAAAAAATAGGGACAGCCGTTTTCGGGCTGTCCCGGTTGCATGACCAGTTGACCGGAAGCGCGGCCCGGGATCCCTACGGGCAGACCTGCTGAAAAAGCCGCTCGTGCAGGGTCTCGGGGACCAGGGTACCCCATGCCGTGCCCCCTTCGGGGCTCCCGGCGATGCGCCTGCCGTCGATATCGTAGATGACCATGGAGAGGCTCCGCGCCTTCGCTTCCTTGCAGTCGAATTCGCTCAGCGTGACGACATGGTCCGGCTTCTGCCCCTTGTACTCCCCCGTGCCGGCGAGAAACTTCTGCGCCGCCCGCTTCCCCCCCTCGCTGTAGACGGTCTTCTCCCGCACGCGGACCGTGTTGCCGGCCTTTTGCAGGGTTTCCCTGTCGTAGTAATGGGTCCCACGTGCCGTCGTGGCGAAATAGACCCAGTCCGCCCCCGACGCCGCGGCCGGGAACCCGGCGAGCACAGCGGCGGTGACTGCGAGCGCCACCGTAACGGACAGCCTGTTTCTCATGATGCCCCCTCCTGGACGTGGCAATGCGATGCTCATCACCTATAGCATGTGCGGCACAAAATACAAGAGGCCGGGAGAACGGCCGGCCTCCCGACTTCGGCGGGGCGTGCGCGGGGCTTCGTCCTTCCCGGCGAAAGGGGGGAAACAGGCCCCCGGCCCCGGTGTTTTGTGGTCAGAAGGAAGCAGAACCGGTTCCGGACGATGCACCGGGGTGTAAACGCATGAAGACGATCTCTCTCTATCTCCTGACCATTCCCGTATTCTTCGCGATCGACATGGTCTGGCTCGGCCTCGTGGCCCGGCATTTCTATCGCAGAAACCTGGGCCCGCTCCTCAGGCCGGAGGTCAACTGGGCTGCCGCGATCACGTTCTGCCTGCTTTACATTCTCGGGATCCTGGTCTTCGCGGCCCTGGAGAGGAATGCGCCGGCCCATGCGGTCCTGTTCGGCGGGCTCTTCGGGTTCTTCGCGTACGCCACCTATGACCTGACCAACCTGGCGACGCTGAAGGGCTGGCCGGTCAGGGTCGTCATCGTCGACATCCTCTGGGGCGTCGTGCTGACGGCGACGGTTTCGGGTGCGAGCTTCCTGATCGGCCGGCGGCTCACGCCGTGAACGGCGGTGACGGCGCGGCTGCAGCGGTTCAAGGGGCGATTCGATGGCACTGCGGGATCCCCTTCTCGCCGCGGCGCCGATTGTGCTCGTCCGCATGACGGCCCTGTTCCTGCTGGCCCTGTCGGTGCCCTGGGGATGGGCCTCGATCATCGGCCCGCTGACCCTCAGCGACATCATTCTCTTCGTGTCCGGCATTCCCATGACCGAGCGGTTCATGGAGGGCAATCCCGCCTTTGCCGCGTACAAGCGCCGCACGAGCCCGTTCATCCCGTGGTTCCCCGGGAAGGAGTAGGGCGATTTCTACTTCTCCCCCGACGCGGGTACGCCCGGCTGCCCCTGTTGGCTGAAGTCCTCCGTCAGGAATTCTCCCGGCGATTCCCCTTCGGCATGGGCACCGGATTGTTTTTGGAGATCCCGCGGCTTCGAGAGCCGCACGGCGATCTTGACGGCGGCGACGGGCAACAGGACGACGGCGGCAGCGGCAATGGCCGCGGCGCAGACAACCCCGGTGAGAAGCTTTTTCATGGTTCACCCTCCCCTCGTCCATGCCGCCTGTCGGCGGGTTGCCGTGCTTCCCGGCCTCGGGTTCTTCAGGAGTGATACCACTGCTCGATTGCGTCAAAGATCGCGGAGACCCTCAGGGCATGCTCCATGAATTCGTCATAATGCTCGGGCAGCGGGACCCGCGTGTCGATGAGGATGCCGTAGTTTCCGTGCTGCAGGGCGTGCCATTCCCCCCGATCCTTGAGGTTCTTGCAGTATTGCTCGATCTCTGCGGATCGGATCAGGGCGACAAAGACCCCCTTGCGGAGCAGCGTGGCCGCGAGTTCGTGCTTGCCGCAACGGTCAAGGGTCACCAGGACGGAATTCACCGTTTTTTTCACATGCTGGTCGGCAGTCGTGCTCATGGTCTTGATGCAGGGCGAGTCGGGCTTGCGCCCGTCCGGATGATCTGCTGCGCCCTGCTGCCCCTAATCTCGCTATTCCGATCGCTTCTGTCAAGGTCCGCGGCCCTGACCGCCGCACCGGCCCCCGGCGTGACCGGACTTCCCCGGTCGAGGCGGATTCGCGATTCCGTGTGCAGCGGGCCGGAAAGCGGCGGGCGAACTCGTGCATGGCCGGAGCGGGACCGAACGTCAAACCCATGGGACGTCCTCTCCGGGCCGACGAAAAAGGGGCCAGCCGAAAACGGCTGGCCCCTTCGTTCATGGCGGGCGATCTGGGGCTCGAACCCAGGACCTTTGGTTCCGGAGACCAACGCTCTATCCTGCTGAGCTAACCGCCCGTTGCGCGCCGGCGAATGGAAACCGGGCCGGACCGGTGACATCTCTGCCGGGCCGCACCCGGAAGACGCCTTGTATCACGTCCGGTCGAATAAGTGAATACCCGAGCGAGAAATTTTTTGCAAATCCTGATCGGCCCCGCCCTGCCGGGGTCTCCGGGGCCCGGTCCGAAACGGACCGTCCCATTTGGGCATGCCGAAGTGAACCCGCTGAAATCCATGAAGAAGTTTCAGGACGGTACCCGAACGGGACGGCCGGACGCGCAGCGCGGCAGGGACTCGAGAAGGGCGGATCGTGCATAACCATTTGAAAATACGGGTTTCATGCAGTCGCCGGGGCTCGCATCCCCCTGCGGCACGCAAGGTGCTCACGAGGGGTGCAAACACAAACGCGGATTGCCGCCGACAAAAGGAGAGAACACGATGGGCCGAATCCTCCGCAAAGAAGAATGCAGGCTGCAGCTGCTCCAGGTCGTCCGTGAGATTCCCGACATCAGGCAGGAAGCGGTGCAGCAACTGAAGGACCGGATCGGGCAGGGCCGCTACACCGTCGATGCCGACGCGCTTGCCGAGCGGATGATGGGCGAGGCCCTCGCGGACGCCCTCCAGAAGTCCCGCAAGCCCCGCCACTGAATCCCGCCTGAGGGCCTACAGGCCCAGCTCGCGGACGATCTTGCGCGCCGCGCGGCTCTGGTTCATCGTGCAGATGTGCAGGCCGCAGACCTCGTTGCGGATCAGGTCCCAGGCCTGCAGCTGGGCGTACTCGATGCCGTACTTCTCCACGTCCCCGGGCTTGTCCTGGAGCCGGCAGAGCCTCTCGCCCAGCGCCGGCGGGATCTTCGCCCCGCAGAGCTCCGTGATGCGCAGGATCTGCTTGTAGTTGAGGATCGGGAAGATGCCCGGGATGATGGGCACCCGGATCTTCATCGCCGTCGCCCGGTCGCGGAACCGGTAGAAGTCGTCGTTGTGGAAGAAGAGCTGCGTGACGATGAAGTCGGCCCCGGCGTCCACCTTGCGCTTGAGGTTCTTGAGGTCGTCCTCGAGGCTCGGCGCCTCGGGATGCCCCTCGGGGTAACCCGCCACGCCGATGGAGAAGCCGTTGTGCGCCTTGATGAACGCCACCAGCTCGTTGGCGAACCCGAAGCCCCCCGCGGGCCGGACGAACTTCTCCTCGCCCCTCGGCGGGTCGCCGCGCAGGGCGAGGATGTTCTCGATGTTCTGCGCCTTCATGTCCCCGAGGATGCGGGCGATGTCGTCTTGTGACGAGCCGACGCAGGTCAGGTGCGCGAGGGCCTCGCCGCCGATCTCGTTCTTCACGCGCGAGGCGATCTCGATCGTCTTGTCCCGCGTCCCGCCGCCCGCGCCGTAGGTCACGGAGATGAAGTCGGGCTTCAGTTCCTTGAGCTCGGCGATCGTCGCGAAGAGGCTCTCCAGGTTCCCCTCGCGCACGGGCGGGAAGACCTCGAAGGAGAGCGTTCTCTTTTTCTGCGTGAACAGGTCGCGGATCAGCATGGGGCCCTCTGCGGAAATTGCCTGTGTAAATGGCACTTCGGGCCGGATCTGTCAACAGATTTTCTCTCACGCCGGTGTTGTGCAACCGCCGGAAATCTGATAGATTCGGCACGGTTGAGGCATACCGGTACGAAATGACCAGACTCTGCAGAGCGATCCTTCCCGCAACCCTGCTCCTGGCGGGCCTTCTGGCGACCCCGGCCTGGGGGCTCGTCTACGTCTCCAACATCCGCCACTGGGCCGCGCCCGACTACACGCGCGTCGTCATCGACACGAGCGACGAGGCGACTTACGCCGTCGCGAAGGAAGGGCGACGTCTCACCCTCACGGTGCAGAAGGCCGACGTGGCCGAGGACGTGCCCCTGCAGAGCTTCCTGAACAAGCCCGGCATCGAGAAGATCGACGTCGCCGCCCTGCCCGACGAGAGCGTCCGCATCGAGATCGCCCTCACGCAGGACGTGGAGGCGAAGGTCTTCAAGCTCAAGAAGTTTCTCGACAAGCCCAACCGCATCGTCATCGACCTGCTGTTCCCCGAGGTCGAGGAGAAGGAGAGCCTCAGCCGCCAGGAGGTCAAGAAGCTCCAGAAGGCGAGGATCGTCGTCATCGACGCGGGCCACGGCGGCGAAGACCCCGGTGCCGTCGGCAAGATGGGCACGCGGGAAAAGGACGTCGTTCTCAAGATCGCCCGCAAACTCCGGGACAACCTCAACCGGCGCGAGGGCTACCGGGCCTTCCTGACCCGCACGGGCGACTACTACGTGCCCTTCAAGAAGCGCCTCAAGATCGCCCGGGACTACGGCGCCGACGTCTTCGTCAGCATCCACGCCGACGCGGTGCGCAACCGAACGATCCGCGGGGGTTCGGTCTACATCCTCTCCGCGGGCGGCGCGACGAACGAGGCGGCGCGGCTGCTGGCCCGCAAGGAGAACCTCGCCGACGTGATCGGCGGCTGGGCAAACGACGACGCGATCGACCAGACCGACATCATCACCCTCGACATGGTGATGACCAACACGATCAACCGCTCTCGCGAGCTTGCACAGCTTTCGCTCCGGAGCATGTCCGACATCAACACCCTCAAGTTCAACCAGGTCCAGGGGGCGCCTTTCCGGGTGCTCAAGATGCCTGAAATCCCATCGGTGCTCATCGAGACGGCCTACATCTCGAACCCCGTGGAGGAGAAGCTGCTGCGGACCCCGGCCTTCCAGGACGAGATGGCCGGCGCCATCGCGAAGGCCATCGTGCAGTTCGTCCCCGACGGGCGGCCGCCCGTCCCGGTGCAGCTCGCCAGGGCGGAAGAAAAGGCGGCACCGGCCGACAGGAAGGAGGAGCGGAGCGAGAAGCCGCGCCAGCGGGAGGGGAGGGCGGTCGAGAAGGCGAAGGGGGACGGCGACGCGCCGCCGGCGAAGAAGGCGGCGAAGCCCCCCGCGGTCGAGGAGCGCAGGGGCGACGCCCCCGACCCGTCCCGCGCGACGAAAAACGGGACGGTCACCTACCGGGTGAAAAAGGGCGACACGCTGGAGAAGATCGCGGCCCGTCACGAAACGACGGCGGTCGAGATCGCCCGGCTCAACAACCTGAAGCTCAAGGACCCCCTCTGGGTCGACCGCAAGCTCAAGATCCCGGCGCCCCCGGCGAAGGAGGAGGAGAAGCCGCCGCCCGAGACCGTCGCCTACCGCGTCCGCAAGGGCGACACGCTCGAGAAGATCGCCCTGCAGCATCACACGACGGTGCGCTCCATCCGGACCCACAACCGCCTGAAGGCCGGCGAGCAGCCGGCGGCCGGTCGCACGCTCAGGGTGCCCGTCGGGAAGCCCGACGAGGAGCTGGCCGCCGAGCCCGCACAGGCCCCGAAAGGGGCGGCCGCGAAGAAACCGCCCGCCTCAGGGCAGTCGCCGAAGACGGCGACCTACAGGGTCCGCAAGGGCGACACGCTGGAGAGGATTGCGGCCCGTCACGGCACGACGGCGGCCGAACTCGCCCGGCTCAACAACCTGAAGCCGAAGGACCCCCTCTACGTGGATCGCAGGCTGAAGGTTCCCGCCGTCGAGAAGGAGAAGGGCAGGAACGCCCCGGCCGAGAGGAAGCCGGCGGTGAAGGCGAAGAAGCCGGCGACCTACACGGTCCGCAAGGGCGACACGCTCGAGAAGATCGCCGAGAAGCACAACACGACGATCGCGGCCCTGATGAAGGCCAACAAGATCAAGCTCAACGATCCCCTGTACGTGAATCGAAAGTTGATAATTCCCGCAGAAGAGGATATTTAACATCAGCCTGCGTGACAACGCAAAGGGTGAAAGGGTTGAAGGGAGGGAGCAACCTTTTTCCCGCGGCTCGGTTGCTTCTCACCTGTTTACGTTCTTCCCTTCTGGACTTCTCAACTTCGCCTCTGTCGCCGGGGGTCTGTCATGTCGAATCGCCGTCTGCGGTCTGCGGGGATCCTCTTCCTCATCGCCCTGTTGTGCCTTGCCGGATGCGGCCCCGGTCTCACCCCCGACGAGAAGAAATACGTGCAGACTCACGAGGAGCCGGGCATCGCGGGGTTCGTGAAGAAGCTCCTGTCGCGCTACTTCTTCGCCTCGTCCCTCAGCAGCCGGCCCGACCGGGTCTTCCGGGGGCACACGTCGATCGTCTGGTGCGTGGAATTCAGCCCCGGCGGCCGGACCCTCGCCTCGGGGAGCGCCGACAAGGACATCATCGTCTGGGACGCACAGACGGGGGTCCCCGTGCACACGCTGCGCGCGCACACGGAGGCGGTGATGCGCGTCGCCTACAGCCCCGACGGCACGGTGCTCGCCTCCGGGGGGAAGGAGCCGGTCATCCACCTCTGGGACACCGGGTCGGGCGAGCACATCGGCACCCTTGCGGGGCATGCCGGGTGGGTGGTGGGCCTGGCCTTCAGCCCCGACGGCAAACGGCTGGCCTCGGCGAGCAGCGACCGCCGCGTCATCGTCTGGGACGTGGAAAGGCGGCGGATCGAGAAAGTCCTCGAGGGGCACGGCGACGTGGTCGATGCGGTGGCCTTCAGCCCCGACGGCAGGCGGCTCGCCTCGGGGGGTGACGACCGTGCGGTCATCGTCTGGGACGTGCAGAGGGGCGAGAGGGTCATGACGCTCGAGGGTCACGCCAGCTTCCTCAAGGCCGTGGCCTACGCCCCGGACGGGGGGACGATCGCCTCGGCGGGCCTCGACCAGAAGATCATCCTCTGGGATGCGGCCACGGGCCGGCCGATCCGGACGCTCGTCGGGCAGGAGGGGATGATCTTCTGCCTGGCCTGGAGCCCGGACGGCAGGCGGATCGCCAGCGGAGGGGACAACCTCCTCATCTGGGATGCCGCTTCCGGCGAGATCCTGAAAAACATCCGGAGCTTTTACGGGATCGTCAACGGCGTATCCTTCAGCCCGGACGGCAGACATCTGGCCACGGCGAATTATGACCAATCGGTCCTGCTCTTCGACAGGGTACCCTGAGCGGGGAGCCGGGGATTTGCATTGATTTTCCCGGCACCCTCTGATATAGAGACCCATGCCCTGGATCCATTCTCCATAAAATGCAATGATATCGGGGTCGTGCGCGCCGGGTGCCCCGACCCCGCTCTTTTGCCATCCAGCCCTTCGAGGAGGAACGATGATGGAAAAAGAAAGGCAGCTGGAGAAGCTGACGGTCAAGGAACTCAGGGAAATGGCCCTGGCCATGGGCGGCATCACCGGGGTCACGGCGATGAAAAAGGATGAGCTGCTGGCCGCCATCCGCCAGGCCAAGGGGCTCCCCGTGAAGGAAGTGCGGGAGAAACCCGTCGACACGGTGCTGGAGGTCAAGAAGAGGATCCGGGAGTTCCGGCAGCGGCGCGAGGAGCTCCGCGAGGCGGGCCGGCGCGCCGAGGCGGTGCGGCTCAACCGGAAAATCAGCCGCCTGAAGAAGAAAACCCGAAGGCTGGCGAGGAAGGCCGCGGCCCCGAAGGCCTCGTGAGAGGAAACGGCCATGTTTGTCGGGCGGCGAATGACGCGCAACGTCGTCTCGGTCACGAAGGACGCCAGCGTCCTCCACGTCCGCAACCTCCTGCGGGAAAGGGACATCAACCAGGTTCCCGTCGTGGAGGGCGGGAGGGTCGTGGGCATCATCACCGACGGCGACATCCGCGAAAACTCGGCCTCGCCGGCCAGCACCCTCTCCGTGCACGAGCTCAATTACCTGCTCTCGGAGATGAAGGCCGGGGACATCATGACGCGAAACCCCGTCACGGTGAGCCCCGGGACGCCCATCGAGGAGGCGGCGAAGATCCTCAACGAAAAGGGGATCGGCTGCCTGCCCGTCGTGCAGGACGGCCGGCTGGTGGGGATCATCACCACCTGCGACATGCTCAACGTCCTGCTCGAGGTGATGGGCGTGGGGACGCCGAGCTCGCGCATCGAGCTCTCCATCCCGAGCGACATGGGCGAGATCTGCAACATCGCCGGCATCGTGAAAGACCTGGGTCTGTCGATCATCTCCATGGTCTCCACGGTGAACCGGACGGACCCGGGGACGCGCTTTTCCGTTCTGCGCGTCAACACGGACGACATCCGCGGGCTCTGCAGGGCGCTGCGCGCCGCGGGGTACAGGGTCACGACGGACTATGAAGAGCGATAAGCATCGGGCAGGGACGGCAACGGGGCAGAAGGCGACCGCAGGGGGGCTTTCAGCCCTTTTTTTTGTGCAGAGAGCAAAGATGAAAGGGGAGGTTTTATCCGTATGAGCAACGAGAATCTCGAAAGCAAACGCTGGATCATCGCAGGGGCTGCCATCCTCATGCAGCTCTGTCTGGGGACGGTCTATGCCTGGTCCGTCTTCAAGCTCCCGCTGATGAAGACCCACGGCTGGGGGGAGACATCCGTCCAGGCCACCATGATGATCAACATGGCGGTCATCGGCCTGGCCGCGGCCTTCGGCGGGACCCTCGTCGACAAGAAGGGGCCCCGGTTCGTCGCCACGATCGGCGGCATCCTCTTCGGCTCGGGCGTGCTGATCGCCGGTTTCGCCGACCAGATCGGCAACCTGTTCCTGCTCTGGCTGGGGTTCGGCGTCATCGGCGGCCTCGGCAACGGCTTCGGCTACGTGACGCCCATCGCGACGCTGATCCGCTGGTTCCCCGACAAGCGCGGCCTGATCACGGGACTGGCCGTCATGGGCTTCGGCGCCGGCGCCTTCTTCATGGGCAAGATCGCCCCCGGGATGGTCATCAGCATGGGGGTGGCGCAGACGTTCTACATCTGGGGCGTGATCTTCCTGATCGCCGTGACGGGCGCCGCCCAGTTCTACAAGAACCCCCCCAAGGGCTGGCTGCCCAAGGGCTGGACGCCCCCGGCGACGAGCGTGTCCGCCGCCGACTCCTTCACCTTCGACGAGGCCATCAAGACGCCCCAGTGGTTCATGCTCTGGGGGATGCTGTTCCTGAACGTCTCGGCGGGCCTGGGCCTGATCTCGCAGCTCTCGCCGCTTGCCCAGAACGTCGTCAAGGCCTCATCACCCGGGATTTCAGCCTCCGAGCTCGCCATCGCCGGCGGCACGATCCTCGCCATCGCCTCGATCTTCAACGGGCTGGGGCGGCTCTTCTGGGCGTCGCTCTCGGACAAGATCGGCCGCAAGATGGTCTTCATGACCATGTTCGCCAGCCAGGCGGCCCTCTACATCCTGCTGCCCCAGATCAGCAACCAGATGATGTTCACGGTCATCGCCTGCTACCTGCTGGCCTGCTACGGCGGCGGGTTCGCCACGATGCCCCCCTTCGCGGCCGACTCCTTCGGCCCCGGCTACATCGGGAAGGTCTACGGCATCATGCTGACGGCATGGGGTGCCGCCGGCGTGGTGGGGCCGCTG
>Ga0209506_1003025_pt1 | contig 14085 bp, 12 predicted proteins | sample AD_JPNHG2_MetaG_FD_184409 | JGI IMG/M metagenome (GOLD analysis project Ga0209506, IMG submission 184409) | Active sludge microbial communities of municipal wastewater-treating anaerobic digesters from Japan - AD_JPNHG2_MetaG (SPAdes) (version 2) | ecosystem: Engineered > Bioreactor > Anaerobic...
GGCCGGTGATGACGACATCGGCCCCGTCCTGCAGGGCCTCGACGATGGGCTCGGCGCCCAGGTAGGCATTGGCGGAGACCATCCGGTCCCTCAGCATCGAGGATTTTTCCCCTGTCTCCTCGATGTGATAGTCCCCCTTTTTTATGATCTCCAAAATGTCGTCGCCCGTCACGGCGGCGATCTTCAGGCCCCGGATGCCCAGCTGTTTTGCGACTTCCTTCACCTTTTCCGCCCCGGCCGGGGGGTTTGCGGCCCCCATGTTCGTGATGATCGTCACGTGGTTTCGGCGGCACACGGGCAGGCAGGCCGCCATCCGGGCGGCCAGCAGGGAGTCATAGCCTGCGCCGGGGTCCTTCATCCTGGCCTGCTGTGCGATGGCGATGGTGCGCTCGGCCAGGCACTCGAAGACGAGGTACTGGATTCCGCCCTTTTCCGCCAGCTCGACGGCGGGCTCGATCCGGTCGCCCGAATAGCCGGCCCCGCTGCCGATTCGTATTGTTTTCATGTGATCCGTCCTCCGTTCATTACAGCGGGTAGAGCCCGATGACAATCGATGCGATGGCGATGACGATCGTGGTCAAATACGCATAGAGGAATGTAAACTTCTGATGTTCCCCGAGTTCGATCCCGGCCAGACCGATCAGAAGGAACGTCGCAGGGGTGAGCGGGCTGAGAGGAAAACCGGTCGTCATTTGTCCTATGATGGCGGCCTGCCCCACCTGCAGCACCGGAACCCCAAGGGTCTTGGCCACCTCCGCCACTACGGGAAGGAAGCCAAAGTAGAATGAATCGGGGTCGAACAGCAGGCTCATGGGCATCGAGATGACCGCCATGATGACCGGGATGTGGGTCTCGAGGCCCTGCGGGATGAAATTCACGGCTGCCTTCGCCATAGCGGTGATCATCCCCGTTCCTTTCATGATTCCGATGAGACAACCGGCGGCAAGGAGGATGCTGGCCATCATCAGGGCCGCTTTTGCATGCGCATCGACCCGGGCCCGCTGCATCGCCACCTCTGGGTAATTGACGATGAGGGCAAGTGTCACTCCGACCATGAACAGCACAGCCGGCGCCACCGTTCCCCAGATGAGCGCCGCGATTACGGCGGCGGTCAGAGTGATATTGAACCAGAAGAGCTTGGGCCTGCGAATTTTCTTTTCTTCGTCTGTCAGCACCCTCTGATATACGAACGTCTCCGTCCCCTCGCCCGAGACGATCCCGAGACGCCGGGTTTCACGCCTTCCCAGCCAGAAGGCCACAAGCATAACAAAGGCGAGGCCGCAAAGCTGTGCCGGAATGATCGGATTGTAAAGGTCCGTAATCGAGACTTGAAGGGACGTGGCCGCTCTCAGTGTCGGCCCGCCCCACGGTACCATGTTCATGGTCCCTGCGCCTAGGGCGACCACGCAGGCCAGAACCCGCTTATCCATGTTCAGGCGCTCGTACAGGGGTAGCAGTGCCGGGATGGTGATCAGAAAGGTAACGGCGCCGGAACCGTCCAGATGGACGAGCATGGCCAGAAGAGCACTGCCCATGACGATCCGCGTCGGGTGGTTGCCGACTACGCGTAAGATCTTGCTGATGATGGGATCGAACATTCCGGCATCCGTGAGAACACCGAAAAAGATGATCGCGAATATGAACATCGCAACGACCGGAGCGATATTTTGAATCCCCTGAACGATAAACTTCGCCGTTCCGAGCCCGAAGCCGCCGATCAGCGCTCCGATGATGGGAATGGCAATGAGGGCTGCCAGCGCCGACATTCTTTTCGCGAGGATGACGCCCAACAGGGCCAGCATGGTAATAAGTCCCAGCAACGCTAACATAGTTCCCCCTATAGGATAAGCTCTTTGACCGTCCCGTTGCGGTCGAGTCTTTCCATGTATGAGCAACAGATATGCCGTGAGAGCATTGGCATTCCTGCATGTCATGACCGGGACGGCCCCTTCAAGCGGACTTAGCCCACTCAAGTTTTCAGGATGTGAGGGGAATTCAGCTCTCGGGGCATACTCTGTACCGAGCGCCAAGAGACTCTCGCCGGCTGGTGAGCGCTTGTTTTTGGAGTTCGGGAGTTTCCGAAATTGTGGAAATAGGATTGCAAAAGGTATGGAGCACGGCAGCCGAATGCAGCGATTGGTCACGGTTTCCAGATTTTCGGAAGCGACAAGGAAGAACTTCCGAAAAACCGGAACTATTCCTCTTTGCCGGGCTCGATGCCGAGTGACTTGATCCTGGCGTAGAGCGTGGACAGCGAAAGTCCGAGTTCACGCGCTATTCGTTTTTTCGCCGGCAGCGACCACCCTTGGCTATTGAGCCTGCCAAGGATGGTCCTTTTTTCGACCTCTTTCAGAATGTTTTCCAGGCTCGCTCCAGCGGGGGTGGAGGCCATGCCGTGAAATACTCTCGGAAGGTGCTCAGGCTGAATCAGATCCGCCTCCACCATGTTTGACGCGTATTCCACGGCGTTCATGAGCTCCCTCACGTTCCCGGGCCAGTGATGCCTGTAAAAGGCCTCGTAGACTTCCGGGGAAAAGACCAGGGCGCGTCCCAGGCTCTTGCCACTCTGCTCAAGAAAGCGGTCCGCCAAGAGACGGACATCCTTGATGCGGGTGCGTAATGCCGGCAGGTGAAGATTCACGACATTGAGCCTGTAGTAAAGGTCTTCGCGGAAATGGCCGGACTTCACAATCTGTTCGAGGTCCCGGTTGGTCGCGGCTATGACGCGGACATTTACGGCGACCTCTTCGGCTTCGCCGACTCTCCTGATACGTCGCTCCTGCAGGGACCGGAGCAGCTTGGCCTGCATTTCCTTGCCAAGCTCTGCCACTTCGTCAAGAAAGACGGTTCCGCCGTCCGCGATTTCGAAGAAGCCCACTTTGCCCCCTTTACGCGCCCCTGTGAACGCGCCATCGGCATAACCGAACAGCTCGCTTTCGACCAGAGTTGGGCTCAGGGCCGCGCAGCTGAAGGCGACGAACGGCCCCTGCGCACGCTTGCTCCCGTTGTGGATGGCCTGCGCGAATACCTCCTTCCCGGTTCCGCTCTCGCCGGTGATGAGTACATCGTTGTCGCCTCGGGCGATACGCCTGGCAAAGGCAATCGCCTTCTTGATATCGTCGCTCACTCCGATGATATCATCGAACGTGAACCGGGCATGGAATGCGTGCTGAACGATCGAGTGGAGACGATTTGCCCTGCTGACGAATTTTTGGAGTTCCTGGGACAGGCGCTGGACTTCGGTGATGTCCTTGAGAACCGATACGCCCCCGACAATCACGCCGCCTCTGACGATCGGCGCCATGTCGACGACATATTCGATATCCCCCTCCCGGCGGAACACGCCTGCGCGAGGGATGCCGGTCCGGATGACGTCGGGGAGGATGGCCCCGGGTCTCACTTCACGAAGGGGCCGTCCTACGATCTGCTCCGACCTGACACCGGTGATCCGGGTGTATTCCGGGTTGACGTATCGGACGACCGTCGACGCATCTGCCACCAAGACCCCGTCATAGATAGCATCCAGGATATTCGAGCACCATTGTGCGACCATCGCCGCGGTTTGCTCCGCGCCGGCACCCTTTGACTTCCGATCATCCGAGGTCATGAAACCCTCAATTCCAGCAACATCGCCCGGACTGCTAGTGTCCCCTTCCCCGGATGGCCCGCTCCATCTCGCGCCTGTCCGTCCTGCGCTTGAGGTCCTCTCGCCGGTCGTGGGTCTTCTTGCCGCGGCCCACGCCGAGCAGGATCTTCACCTTGCCGTTCTTGAAGTAGGCCTTCAGCGGGATGACCGTCTGGCCCTTCTCCTGGGTCTTGCCGTAGAGCTTTCGGATCTCGCGCTTGTGCAGCAGGAGCTTGCGGACCCGCAGGGGGTCGTGGTTCATGATGTTGCCGAAGCTGTAGGGGCTGATGTTCATCTCGTAGAGGAACACCTCGCCGTTCTTCACCCGGGCGAAGCTGTCGGTCAGGTTGCCCTTGCCCTCGCGGAGGGCCTTGACCTCGGTGCCCACCAGGGCGATGCCCGCCTCGAAGGTGTCCTCGATCTCGAAGTTGAGCCTCGCCGTCTTGTTCTGGCAGATGGGCTTCTCGCCGGTTTGCTTCTTAGCCATCGTTTCGGCCCCGGGGCATGTAATCCCTCTTGACGTTCTTCATGGCCCGAAAGAGGTTGTCGCGGACGAGCCGGTTGTCCTTCTCCAGCGCGTCGAGCAGATCCTTGACGTAGCGCCGGCGCGAGTTGCGGCTCGTGGGGCAGCGGTTGGCGATCACGGGGAACCCCCTCTCGCGGGCGAACTTCTTGATGAGCTCCTCGCGGATGTAGGCCAGCGGCCGGATGATGTGGAGCGTCCCGCCGAAGATCCGCTGCTTGGGCATCATCGTGCTGATCTCCCGGCCGTAGAACATGTTGAGCAGCAGCGTCTCGATCATGTCGTCGCGGTGGTGGGCCAGGGCGATCTTGTTGCATCCCCGCTCCGCGGCGATCTCGAAGATGCGCCGGCGCCTCAGGCGCGAGCACAGGAAGCAGGGGTTCTTGCGGTTGACCTCGCTGTGGGCCACGGGGCCGATGTCGGTGCGGTCGATGACGGTTTCGCAGCACGCCTGCCGCAGGGCCGCCTCGAGCCGTGCCACGTCCCGGTCGCTGCCCTCAAAGCCGAGGTCGACGTGCACGGCCGTGACCGTGTAGTCGCCGGGGATGACGTATTTCGGGGTCTGCAGCAGGTCGAGGAGAACCATGCTGTCCGTCCCCCCCGAGACCCCGACGAGGATCCTGTCCCCCGGCTCGATCATGCCGTACTCGTCCGCGACGGTCTCGAACCACTTGTTGAGGTGATTGTGGAGCCGGGTTCGCTTCCCCCCGTTCGGTTGCCAGTCGTTCACCGGATCGTTCCCCGTCCTGCATCCGCGTTGCCGCCATGGTATACCACATCGGCCCCCGGAAGCAAACCCCAATCGGGCGCGGCCGGGCGCAGTTCGGCTTGCAAAATGCCGACGTATACGCTAATAGACGGCAGAAAACGAGTCGAACCGCGTCATTCCCGCGCAGGCGGGAATCCGCGGGGGATGGATGCCGGATCACGTCCGGCATGACAGGCCGCGGAGCGCAAGAGAGGAATATTCACCCGCACCCCGGCCCTCACCCGTGGAGGGAGAGGGAAGCCCGGGAAGCGGGTTATTTCGAGGAGGAGACATGAGCGAAATCATCCGGGTCCATGCGCGGGAGATCCTCGATTCGCGGGGCAACCCCACGGTCGAGGCGGAGGTCATGCTGTTGTCGGGAACCATCGGCAGGGCGGCGGTGCCCTCGGGGGCCTCCACGGGGGAGCGCGAGGCCGTGGAACTGCGGGACGGCAACAAGAGCCGCTACCTCGGCAAGGGCGTCCAGAAGGCGGTGCAGAACGTGACCCTCAAGATCGGCCCCGAGCTCGTCGGGATGGACGTCTTCCAGCAGCGCCGGATCGACCAGGCGATGATCGAGCTCGACGGGACGGAGAACAAGCGCGTCCTCGGGGCCAACGCCATCCTCGCCGTGTCGCTGGCCTGCGCGAAGGCCGCCGCGCAGAGGCTGGGGATGCCCCTGTACCGCTACATCGGCGGCGTCTCGGCGAAGGACATCCCCGTGCCGCACGTCAACATCCTCAACGGCGGCATGCACGCCCCCAACAATGTCGATATCCAGGAGTTCATGATCATGCCCGTGGGGGCCCGGAGCTTCCGGGAGGGGATCCGGATGTGCGCCGAGGTCTTCCACAACCTGCGCGCGGTCCTCAAGGCCAAGGGCTACAACACCGCCGTGGGGGACGAGGGCGGGTTTGCGCCCGATCTGAAGTCCAACGAGGAGGCCCTCGCCCTCATCGTCGAGGCGATCAGGAAGGCCGGCTACGAGCCCGGCGGCAACGTCTGCATCGCGCTGGACTCGGCCGCCAGCTCCTTCTACCGGAAGGGCAAGTACATCATGGCGGCCGAGAAGAAGCCCGAGAAGACCGCCGAGGAGATGGTGCAGTTCTACGCCGGTCTCATCCGGAAGTACCCCATCCTCTCCATCGAGGACGGCCTCGCCGAGGGCGACTGGGACGGCTGGAAGCTCATGACGGAGGAGCTGGGCGGAAAGATCCAGATCGTGGGCGACGACATCTTCGTGACGAACAGGAAAATCCTCGAGAAGGGCATCCGGCAGGGCATCGCCAACTCGATCCTGATCAAGCTCAACCAGATCGGCACGCTCTCGGAGACCCTCGAGACCATCGAGGCGGCCAAGACGGCGGGCTACACCACCGTCGTCTCCCACCGCTCGGGCGAGACGGAGGACACCTCCATGGCCGACGTGGCCGTGGCCATGAACTGCGGCCAGATCAAGAGCGGCTCCACCTCACGCAGCGAGCGCCTCGCGAAGTACAACCGCCTGCTGCGCATCGAGGAGGAGCTGGGGACCGCAGCCGTCTACCGGGGCCGCAAGGCGCTGTACAGCACAAAGCCGGCGTAAGGAAAACGGCATCAGGCAAGAATGAACGCCCGATTCAGCCGCGCTGAATCGGGCTTCTGTTTTTACCCCTTCAGCCCTGTGCCCTCTGCCTCAAGCCTGTCTTACAAGAACCGGAAGATCCGCTGCCGAAGCGCCTCGATCCGGCTCTTGTTTTCCGTGAGGGCGTAGAGGATCCTCGTCTCCTTTTTCTCCTTGCGCTCCACGGTCTTGAGGATCTCCTCGTCGATCAGGGCCTTCACGGCGTTCTGGTAGTTCGACACGCTCTGGGCCTCGCTGCGCAGGATCTCCCCCTTGCGGTACATCCGGGTCCCCAGCTTCTGCACCAGCCGGAGGAACTCCCTGTCGGTGCGCATGTCCTTCTTCAGATAGGACGAGCCGCGCGTGACGACCCAGTAGGACTCGATGTAGTTCTGGATGAGCCCCGCGTAGGGCCGCAGGTTGGTCCTCCCCCGGCCCTTGACCTCGATCCAGGCCTCGCCCCCCTTCTCGAGGCCCGCCACCATGCCCCGGTCCAGCAGGTAGGCCAGGGCCTCGTGGACCTCCTCGGCGTCCCCCTTGCGGTGATCGAAGATGAACTCGTACCGGAACAGCCGCTTGAAGAACTTGTAGTCCTCCATGAGCCGCACCAGCGGGACCGCGTCCTCGGTCGTCGAGAGGATGGAGGCCGCCACGAACGACAGGGGCACGAAGAAGTGCAGGATGTTGTTCTTGTAGTACTCCAGGTGCAGCCGCTTCTCCTCGTCCAGGGAGTAGACGATCTCGGCGAACTCGTCCTCCTCGCCTTCCTCGGCGCCCATCTCGGTGATGAACCCCGCGGCCTTGAACTGCTCGAGGGCCTCGTCGATGGCCCGCTCGGGGTTGGCGAAGGTGGAGGCGATGGACACGCCGCGCGCGGCCAGGTAGTCGAACAGCTCGTGGATGATCTCCAGCAGGTCGTTGCGGGTCAGGCCGCGCTTGTAGTGGCACAGCAGCGCCGCCGCCACGAGCGCGAAGGGGGTCACCACGGAGACGCGGCTGATCTCGCTGACGACCTCGTAGCTCACCTTGCGGTAGAAGCTGCGGCGCTCGTCGGTCTCCATGGCCCCCGGCGGCCTGTCCTGGGCCTGCAGGGACGCGCAGATGTGGATCGGCTCGCCGATGTTCAGGTAGACGCGTCCGTAGCGCTTGTTCAGCAGCCGGCTGCTCTTGATGACGGCGGTGGCCTTCTCCCGCTCCTTCTCGGCGCCGCCGAGCTCCTGGATGTAGGACTTCTCTTCCAGGACCCGGTCGTAGCCGATGAAGACGGGGACGATGGCCACGTCCCGGTGCAGCTCCGTGCAGGCCTGGATGACCATGGAGAGCATCCCGTACTTCGGCATCACCATCTTGCCCGTGCGGCTCCGGCCCCCCTCGATGAAGAACTCGATGGGGTAGCCCTCCCGCAGCATCGTCCGGATGTAGGTCTCCATGACCTGGCGGTAGACGATGTTGCCGCCGAAGGTCCGGCGGATGAAAAACGCCCCCCCCTTGCGGAAGATGTGCCCCAGGGGCCAGAACATGAGGTTCGTCCCCGCCGCGATGAAGGGCAGCGGGATGTTGTGCTTGTAGAAGACGTAGGACAGCAGCAGGTAGTCGATGTGGCTGCGGTGGCAGGGGATGATGACGCAGGGCATGCGCCTCGAGAGCTCCCGGACCCGGGCGAGCCCCTCCCGGTCGGCGATGACGCCGTCGTAGATGTTGTTCCAGAGCCAGGTGAGGGCCTTGTCGTAGAGCTCGATGTAGAAATCGACGTAATCCGCGGCGATCTCCTCGAGGTACCGCTTCGCCTGTTTCCGGACCGACTCGAGGTCCCTCTTCGCGGAGGCGGCGTGTTCCTCCATGAACCGCACGAGCGCGGGGTCCCGCAGCGCGATCCGGATGATCTCCTCGCGGGGCTTGACGCGGGGTCCCAGGGCCGCAAGCGTCTCGCGGTCGATCCGGCCGATCAGCTCGGCCCGCAGGCCGCCGGCGACTTCCTGCAGGGACACGCCGGCCGTCTCCTGCAGGATGCGCGACAGATCGATGGGCTCCGCGATGCTGACGGAGGTCCGGTGCTTGTACCGGATGAAGGCGATCAGCCGGCGCAGCGCGCCCGGGTGCTCCTGGTCGCCGAAGAAGATGTCCACCAGGGGGCGCTCCTTCTTCTCCCGCCGCGGGCCGTAGCTGACGGCCACGGGGACGACGCTGACGGGGACATCGAGGGCCTTCTGGGCGTTGAGGAGCTGCACGAGCGGGTCCTGCGCATCATCGCGCTCCGAGCCCCTCAGCGGGATCACGGAGCTGCGGCCCAGGCGGGTCAGCCGCTCGAGGGTGCCCGCGGCGCCGGGTTCGGCGGGCCGGCTTTTCAGCAGGGAGCGCACGGCCTTCGCCGCGTGCCTCCAGAGCAGCGTCCCCATCCCGTGGAAATAGATCGGCTGCGGGATGCTCGTCCGCAGTCCCAGGTCGTGCAGGATGAGCCCGTTGAGGCGGCTGGGGTACTTCAGGGCGTAGACGACCACGCCCTTGCGGGCCAGCTCCCCGACGGCGCGCTCGTACTCGGGGGCCAGTTCGACCCTGGAGAGATACCGCGAAAAAAACCGGTGGCAGGGGATGCGGATTTTCCCGCCCGCGTCGCCGGCGTGAGGGCCCCCGACGCCGGCAGGCATGCTGTGGGTGTCCGGGTTCATTGCCCCTCCGGTCTCAATCCGCGTCTTCGAAAACGTCCTTGAACTTCCGCCGCATCGCGTCCCGGACGAAGAACTCGATCTCGGAGGCCGAGTTGAAGGACATGACCCGATCGGCCAGCTTCCGGCACTCCTTCATCGTGACGGCGCGGATGATATTCTTGACGCGCGGGATGACCAGGGCGTTCATGCTCAGCTCGTCGATCCCGAGGCCCAGCAGGACCATGGTGTAGGCGGGCTCCCCGGCCATCTCGCCGCACATGGCGACCTCGATGCCGGCTTTTTTCCCCGCCTCCACGATCCGGCGGATGAGCCTCAGCACCGCCGGGTGCAGCGGTTCGTAGAGGTAGCTGACCCGCTCGTTCACCCGGTCGATGGCCAGCGTGTACTGGATCAGGTCGTTGGTTCCGATGCTGAAGAAGTCCACCTCCCGGGCGAGGTCCTCGGCGATGAGCGCCGCCGAGGGCACCTCCATCATGATCCCGATCTTCACGTCCTTTCCGTAGGGGATCCCGTCGCGCTTGAGCTCCCTCTTCACCTCGTTGAAGATCCGCTTGGTCTCCAGCAGCTCCTCCATCCCCGAGATCATGGGGAAGAGCACCTTCGTCCGGCCGTAGGCGCTGGCCCGGAGGATGGCCCGCAGCTGCACCTTGAAGAGATCCACCTCCCGCAGGCAGAAGCGGATGGCCCGAAGGCCCATGACGGGGTTCATCTCCGCCGCGAGCCGCGGGTCGGAGATGAACTTGTCGCCGCCGAGGTCGAAGGTGCGGATCGTCGCCCAGCGGATGCCCTTCGATTCGACGACCTTGCGGTAGGTGCAGAAGTGCTCCTCCTCGGTGGGAAGCCGGTCGCGGTTGATGTAGATGAACTCCGTGCGGTACAGCCCGATGCCGTCGGTGCCGTGCTGGACGGCCGATGCGATCTCCTCGGTGAACTCGATGTTGGCCCCGATGAGCACCCGGTGCCTGTCGAGCGTGACGGCCGGCTTGCGGGCGTCCTTGAGCAGGCTGTCCTCGACCGTCTCGTAGTGCCGTTTCTTGTCCTCGTAGCGGCGGATGATCTCCGGGTCGGGGTTGACGATGACGGCGCCCGCCGAGCCGTCGATGATGACCATGTCCCCCGTCCGGACCTCCGTCGTGATCTTCTCGAGGCCCACGACGGCCGGGATCTCGTAGGCCCGGGCCACGATGGCCGTGTGCGAGGTCTTGCCGCCCATGTCGGTGGCGAACCCCTGGATCTTCTCCACCTTCATCTGCATCGTGTCGGCCGGCGAGAGGTCGCGGGCGATGACGATGGCGTTGTCGCCGATCCCCGAGACGGACTCGTGGTGGACCCCGGCCAGGTTTCTCAGGATCCTCTGCCCCGCGTATTCCACGTCGCTCACCCGCTCGCGCAGGTATTCGTCGTCGACCTTGCTGAACACGTCACGGTACTTGTCCAGGGTCATCCGCAGGGCCCACTCGGCGTTGACCCCCTTGTCCTCGATGTTCTGGATCGTCTGGCGGATGAGCATCTTGTCCCGGAGGATCATGATGTGCACGTCGAGGATATAGAGGGTCTCGAGCCCCTCCTGGTCCTTGAATTTCCGCTTGATCTCCAGCAGCTGATTCTCGGAGTCCTTGATGGCCTTTCGGAACCGGCGGATCTCCTCGGCGAGAAGGCCCCTGTCCTGGATCTGGTAGCGCGAGATGGGGGCATCGATGCGCCGGACGAGATAGGCCGTGCCGATGGCGACCCCCGGGGACACGCCCATCCCCTGCAGGATCACGGTTCTGCGGGAATCGCCGGGGTTCATGCGTCCTCCCCGAACCGGCTGTCGACGAGCTTCTCGATGCTTTCGACCGCTTCCCGGGCGTCGTCGCCGTCGGCGCGCACCACGATGCGGCTGTCCTTGGGGCAGCCGAGGGTAAGGATGTCCAGCAGGCTCCTGGCATCGACCCGGACCCCGTCGCGCTCGAGGGACACCTGCGACCGGCACCCCTCGAGGGCGCGGACGATCATGGCGGCCGACCGCGCGTGCAGGCCCAGTTGGTTCTTGATTGTCAGGGTCTTCTGAACGATCATCGTATCCACACGACGACGGCGCAGAGAGCGACCGCACCGTAGAGAATCGCCAGGGCGGAAAGCCCCTTGTTTACGGCCACGTAACCGGCCAGGACGACGAGCAGGCCGGCCGCCTGCACCCGGAGGCCGGGCTCGAGCGGCGCCGGGAGCGGCCCGACCGACGTGGCCAGGACCGCCAGGACCGCCAGGAGGATTGTGCTTCCCCACCGGAGGCGCCGGGTCTTTTCGGGCAGATCCAGGCGGCGGACGAAGTCGATCCCGTCTTTCCCGTGCCGCCAGCCTTCCAGGAATCCCCGGATGCGCACCCGGAAGGGTACGGGGTTGTAGAGGAGAAGGAAAACGACCGGGGCCAGGAGATACCCCTGGATGGCGAGACACAGCGCCGCGACGGCCGAAAAGGGCTTGAGCGCGCCCCAGAAGAACGGATCCCCCAGCGCCGCGTAGGGTCCCATGAGGGCGTCCTTCAGCTCGGCCGCCTCCGAGGACCGGCCCTCGAGCTCGAGCCGGGTGACGGAGCCGATGATGGGGGCAGCCATGTAGGGGTGGGTGTTGAACCTCTGCAGGTGTCTGCCCAGGAACGCCCGTGCCTCGGGGCCTTCGGCACGCGCCTTCTCCCCCGCCAGGGGCGCCGCCGCGTAGGCAAAACCGAGGCCCTGCATCCGCGAGAAATTCCACGAGGCCTGGATCAGCAGGGACCTCAGCAGGATTTGTACAAGCCCTTTCCTGTTCAACACTTGACCGATGCCGGATCGTTGTTACATTGGGGAAAAACCCGCGCCCCGGGTACAGCAAAGCCGGCGCACCGTCCCTTGCCTGCAGAGGGCGGGATCGGCCCGGCTCAAACGGCAAAACCCTAACACGAACCGGGGCATTAGTCAATGCGTGTCGCCGGTATGCCCTTGAATTTTTCGGGGTTTTTGCCGTTGTTTTCCCTTGACAGGCCTTTTTTTTTCTGTTACTTACGCCTGCCGACAGGCGTAGAGGGCAAGGACGGTTCGAAGCCATCCCCACCGGGATGGCCGATTTTTTGCGAGCCGCCGACCCCGTCCGGTGACGGGGGTACGGGATGAAAACCGACGGGAGGTGTCACAAGTGATCTGCCAGACAATCAAAGCAGGGGTCGAGTGCGCGTTCATGACGAAAAACGGCTGCAGCTTCGTGGGCGGCAGCTGCCAGAAGATCGTGGAGCAGTGCGAGGGCTGCGGCAAAATCATCGAGACCTCGGGCGCGAAGTACTGCATGGTCTACCCGAACCCCGCGGGCAAGTGGTCCATGGGCGGTTGCCCCCAGGCCACGCACAGGAAGGTCGTCAAGGAGGAAGTCGCGCAGAAGATCAACCCCCTGAAGGCCGCCAAGCGATCGGTGAAGAAGAAATAGGCCCGGTATGCGGGCGATGCCGCCCACCGGCGAGGCATGAAAAAGCCGGCCCGAAGGATGCGCTCCCCTCGGGCCGGCTTTCTCTTTCCGATGTTCTTGCCCTCAGCTCAGCAGATCCCGGATCGCCCGCAACTCCTTTTTGATCCGCTGGATTTTCTCCCGGCATTCCCCGTCGGGCAGGCGCTGCGCCTCCGGCTCCCTGACGAGTTCCTGAAGCTTTTTTTTCGCCCCGGCGATGGTGAACCGGTCCTCGTAGAGCAGTTTCTTGATGAGGGCGAGCGCCTCGAGGTCTTTTCTTCGGTAAAGCCGCTGCTCGGACTTTGTGCGGATGGGTCGCACGGTCCGGAATTCCGTTTCCCAGTACCGGATGACGTAGGGCTCCACACCCAGGATCTTGCTGATCTCACCGATGCGGAAGTAGGTTTTGTCGGGGATCTCGATGTCCACGAGACGACCTCTCACCGGAAGATGCCCGTCGGGAACCTGCTGCCGCCCTCAGTGGAGAGAACCTGATCGCCCCGCCTACTTGTTGTTGAGGGCTTTCTTGAGAACCTGGCTGGACTTGAACGTGAGCACCCGCCGGGCCGAAATCTCGATCTCCGCGCCCGTCTGGGGGTTGCGCCCCCTGCGTGAATTCTTCTCCTTGACGACGAAATTGCCAAACCCCGAGATCTTGACCTTCTGTCCCCGGGCGAGCTCATCCTTCATGATGTCAAAGACCGACTCGACGATTCGGGCCGAATCCTTCTTCGAAAAGCCCAGTTTGTCGCAGACATTCTGAATGATGTCTATCTTCGTCATCGCCTTCCTCCTCTTTTCCTGCCCTCGGTGTCCTGTTAGCCTTCCCCCCTGATCCTGGCGCCGGTCGATTCGACGATCTTCCTCACGATCCGCCCATGTGCCTGGCTCGTTTCATCGTCGGTCAATGTCCTTGATGCCGATCGGTAGGTAAACCGCAGGCCAAGACTTTTCATGCCCTCGGGAATACCCTTGCCGCTGTATACATCAAAAACATCAACCTTTTCAAGCAATTCTTCCCCTGCCGAGACGGCCAGGGCGATCATCCCGGCGGCTTGAGTCTCCAGCCCGACCAGGAAGGCCACGTCCCGGACCATGGAGGGGAACCGGGAGAATTCCCGGTAGACGACCGGCCTTTCGCCCCCGCCCATCAGCGGCTCGGCCTCGATTTCGAGGACGAAGGCCCGGCCGCGCAGGTCCATGCGGCCGGCCACGTCGGGGTGGAGTTCCCCGAATGCGCCGATTTGCCTTCCGCCGATAAAGACGCGGGCCGCGCGGCCCGGGTGCAGCCAGGGGATGTCCGTGGCGGCCTCGCACCGAAGCCCCTCGACGCACAGCGACCCCGCGAGGCCCTCGAGGGCCCCCTTGATGTCGTAGAAATCCACCGAGAGGGACTGGAAGTGCCAGTTCTCCCCGTAGCGCGACCCCGTCATCAGCAGGGCGAACTGGCACTTCCAGTCCCTC
>Ga0209506_1003026_pt1 | contig 14085 bp, 6 predicted proteins | sample AD_JPNHG2_MetaG_FD_184409 | JGI IMG/M metagenome (GOLD analysis project Ga0209506, IMG submission 184409) | Active sludge microbial communities of municipal wastewater-treating anaerobic digesters from Japan - AD_JPNHG2_MetaG (SPAdes) (version 2) | ecosystem: Engineered > Bioreactor > Anaerobic >...
CGTCAGGCGCTGCGGAGCGGGGGGTTTTGCAAGAGCCTCAGCCAGATAAAACGAGGAGATGAAAGTTATGCGTAAAGAGACCTACAGACTGCCGGGGCTGCGGAGCTTCGGCGCTTGGTGTGTATGGGGTTTGTGCGTGATCGGATGCTTTGCCGGCGAGCGTGTCTGGCAGGGGTCTGCAAGCGCATTGTGGAATGAGACCGACCTGAACTGGCTGGAAGACGGCGCGGCCGTGCCGTTCGTCTCGGGGGCGGATGTCCGCTTTGACGACTCGACCGACGTAACGAATGTGACCCTGACAACGGCCGTGTCCGCCGGATCGGTCACGTTTGCAAACTCAGCATCCCATTACAGCCTGGAGGGCAGCAAGCTGAGCGCCGCGACCAACTTTGTGAAAAGCGGTTCCGGCACACTGACGATCAAAAACAGCGAACACACGTTTGAGGGCGATATCTTGATCGAGGGCGGGGAGTTGATCTCCGACGCCAACAACGATGCGGTGAACGCCACATACGGGACGCTGGGCAATCCCCGCGCGGCGCGGACGATCACGGTGACGAACGGCGCCGCGCTGACGCTCAAGAACTGCGGCACCTTCGGGGCCGGCACGTCGACGAGCCCCATCCTGACGACGCTGAACATCGTCGGCGGCACGCTGAACATGGCTCCGGATTGGGGCAACATCGTCGGTCCCGTGATTTTCGACAACGCCAAGCTGACGTATTCGGGCGGACAGCCCGCCGGCTATCGCTACTGGGGATCGGTGATCTTCGGCAGCAACGTCGTTTTCTGCGGGACGAACGTCTATAACTTCCCGGTCGTCGGCAACGAGAGCACCTGCGGCTTCACCTTCGGCAAGTACGAGCCGAGCGATCTGGTTGTCGCAGACATCACCGGAAACGCCAACTCCGACGTCATCTTCGGGCTCCCCATCGGCTACACGCCTTACGACAACGGCGTGAACACCCGCTTCACCAAGAAAGGGCCGGGCACGCTGGAGCTCAGCTACCCGAAGAATTTCTACACGGGGGACGTCAGCGTGGTCGAAGGCACGCTGTTTTTGAACGGCAGGCAGGTTTCCCAGACCAATCCCTTCTCGCCGCTGGGCAACCCCCGGGTGCCGCACCGCCTCTATGTGGGCACGAATGCGCTGCTGCACTTCAACCAATCCGACGTGATGGGGCAGGCCTATTCGCGCTCGTTGATCACCATCGAGATCGACGGCGGCACACTGAAGCAGACCGCGGGCAAGGTCAACTCGTTCGGGCCGCTGATCTTCAACAACGCGAAGCTGGAGTACTCCGGACATTCCGCCGGCAGCGCTTGGTACAAGCCCGATTACTATACCAACGCCGCCAACGTGGTCACGGTCTCCAACCAGGTCGTCAGCACGACCACCGGTGGTGAGACGACAACCGTGACCAATCAGATTTCCGCGAATACGGTCACCACGTACCTCGCCACCCCCATCGACGAGATCTCGGCGCAGTACACGAATACGATTTCTGTCGCCTTCACCAATTTCATTTACCAATCCGATGTCTATGAAGTCACCGAAGGTGGCGTGACGATCGCGACGAGCACAAACGCTTTCGAGGCGGCCTACACCAATGTGGTCACGCCGAATCTGTTGGTTTCTGGCAGATGGGGCACCTTCTATTTCGATGGCGATGTCACCTTTAAGGGCACGAACGCCTACACCCTCGCCAACAACAACACCAGCCTGCTGCGTTGCGGCATCAACGGCATGGTGTATTTCATCACAGACGACATCACCGGCAACGCCGATCCCGACGTGACGATCGCCATGCAGATCGACGACGGCCCGGTGCCGTATGGTAACTTCCAGTACTACCCCATTCCCAGCAATCTGGGCAAGAAGGGCGCCGGCACACTGAGTCTGGCGAACCACAGCTCTACCTTCTCCGGCGACATCGATGTCGCGGAGGGCGTGCTGCTCGTGCCATACGGCGGCTACGGTGAGAACAAGGTCAACAGCTGTGTGGGCAATCCCCAAGTCACGAACCGCACCCTGCTGGTCCGTTCGGGCGGCGAGCTGTCTTTCATACAGTCTGACACGCTAGGCCAGTTGGCGTCTTCTGTCAAAATGGCGACGGTGATCTCAAACGCCACGCTGCGCCTGGCGAATACGACCTGTAACGGCTTCGGCCCGCTCACGCTCCATAATGCGAAAGTCATCTACAACGGCGGCACGCAGAGCAATTACGGGGGTAGCACAGGCATCCGCACATGGGGCGTGATGGGTCTCGGTGGCCGGACGGTCTTCGATGGCACAAACGCCTACACCTTTGCAGTGATCGGCGGCAACTGCCGCTTCAGCCTCGGCTACAGTCTCGACTTTGCCATCGAGTACCCGACCGGCAAAACCAATTACGTCGGCAAGAGCGAGTTCGTGGTTCGCGACATCACCTCGGACGCGCAGAGCGACGTGACCTTCGAAGCGCCCCTGCAGGACGTCCCGACTTGGCCCAACGGTACGTTGAAGACGATCACGTTCAAGTGCGGCCTGCTGAAGTCCGGCGAAGGCACGCTGCGCTTGGCCTCCACCGACAACAGCTATTCGGGGCCGACAGTGGTCACCCAGGGCGTCCTGCGCGTGGACGGCTCGCTGACGACGAGCGCGGTCACCGTGAAGAATGGCGGCTTGCTGGGCGGCACGGGAACGGTGGCTAACGTCACGCTGGAGGCGGGTGCCGGGTTCGAGGTGTTCGCCGACCAGACAGCTCCGCTGCAAGTGAACGCGCTGACCGCCGCAAATGGCGGTGTCGTCCACGTCCGCAACCCGACCGGCATCGAGCCGACCGCGCTCAACGCGCCGTTCCTGCTGGTGCCCGGCGGCTTCGACGCTTCGAAGTGGAGCGTGGTCATGGATGGCGTCGAACCGACACCCAAACTGCGGGTCAGAATCGATACGGACGGCATTGCTTACGCGCGCTGGTCGCCGCAGGGCACAATGCTTTTCATGCGCTAGACAAACATGAGCAGAAGAAAGGAAGAAAGAATGAAGAAGGCGTTAATCGCTGGCGCTGTGATGCTGGCAGTGGCATGGGGAAATACGGCCGACGCGCCGCGGCTGCTGGCGCACCGGGGCGGCGGACGCGAGTACGATGAGAACAGTCTGGGCGCTTTCCGCGCGAGCTACGACAAGGGGCTGCGCGGTTTCGAGACCGACATCCGTTTGACGAAGGACAACGTGCTCGTGCTCCTGCACGACAACACGCTCGAACGCACCACCACTGGGACCGGCGCGATCGAGGACCTGACCGTAGACGAAGTAAAAGCGCTCAAGCTCAAAAAGTCCGGCGAACCAATCCCGCTCGTGCGGGATCTCTTCGAATATCTCAAGGACAAGACGGACATCTTCATCGAATTGGAGATGAAGACCAGCACCAAACTGTACCCAGAGGAACGGCTGGAAATCTATTGCAAAGCCCTGTACGAGGCGGCTACGACCACCCTGTCGCGCGGCACCTACATCTTCACCTCCTTCGACAAGCGCACACTGAGCACGATGAAGCGGCTCTATCCAGATGCCGACATCGGATTGATCGTCGGCGGAGGACTGGACGAGAAGGTGATCAAGACCGCGCTCGAACTGGGCTGCAAGCGGATCGCGCCGACGATGGACACGACCACCCGTAAAGCCGTTAGAGACGCCAAAAAAGCCGGATTCGGACTGACTGGCTGGCCCACGCTGTCCGAGGCGGACTATGCGCTGGGCGCGGCATTGGGCTTCGACTGCCTGACCACGGACTATCCGGTCAAGTTGCACGAGGGCATGAAAGCGGTCAAAACCCGGTAAAGAGAGCTTGAAGGAAAGTTGAGACACGAAAGGATAGACGAGATGAGAACGAGAAGCGTATTGGACAGGATTTTTTCAGTTGTGGCGGTTGCCATGATTCCTTTCGCGGCCCTTCCGGCCGAGTTCACCATCCATCCCGGCAACGGCGTGGCCACAAACGTCGCGGAACAGATCCGCGGCGGTGTGAACGTGTTGGTCAATCCGGGCACGTCGGGCGGCGGCATTGTCGCGCTCAATCCGAACAACACCTATTACGGTTCGACCATCCTCGGCTGCGGCACGCTGGTCGTGGACAATTTTGCAAATGGGTATGAGAGCAGCACGATCGGCGCGGGCAATACGCTCGTTCTGGGCCCCGGCACGCTCCGCTACAACGGGCCGGCGGAAGGTTCCACGGACCGCACCATCTCCAACACCGTGACAAAAACGCAGGTCACCGTGTTTGAAGTGAACTCCAATCTTTGGCTCAACGGCAGCTTTATCCAACCTGGCGGCGGCTTCATCAAGACCGGCCCCGGAACTCTCCATATTGCAGGTTCCGGCGACAACTATATCGCGTACGGCGAGAACATCTTCGCCATCAATGACGCGATCAACAAGAACCGCCTGAACATCCAGCCCAACGGCGACGCGCCCACCCTCGGGACGGCCGGCTTCATGATCGCGAACGGCACGGTCGTGCTCGGCGAAGGCGGCGGCAACACGTATGTCAACCAGAACTACGACACGCAGATCGGCGCGTGGACGACCTCCGACGGACTGGAAACCGCCGGCACGCTCGAAATCCGCGGCGGTGTCAACCGATTCCAATCCTGGTTCAACATCGGCAAGCAGAACGGCACCGCTGCGACCGCTCCCACGCCCGTACAGTCTGCCCTGCGCATCTACGGCGGAACGACAACGCTGAGCAGGGCGCTCGACATGGGACGCAACAAAATGGGACAGGGTACGTATCCCCAGCGGTGCGCCCCGCGTTTTGAGATGCACGGCGGCACGCTGAACATCATCGGCCAGTTCAAAATCGGCAACGACATCGGTGCCAACTCCACCGTGCTTCATGACGGGGGGACCATTTACTGCGGCGAGATATCTTTCGGCAATATGTCCGGCAAAACGACCAATCTGCTTGAAATTTGCGGCTCGGCCTATTTGCAGGGCTGGAACATGTTCAATGCCAACAGCTCAGTCAGCACCAACACCGTTCACGACGGCGGCGTTCTCGCGCTTAACACCGTGGTTAACAACAGCGGCACACTTGTCCTGGTTTTCGACGGCGGCTGTTTCAGGACGCGTCTCACCACGGGGACAGCGGTGAACGCGCTTGCCGCTTCGCTTTCCAGCGTCCAAATCGGCGCGAAAGGCATGACCGTCATTCTTGACGGCACCAACGCCGTTGCCAATTTCGCCGAAGCGTTGACCTCTTCTCCCGACCTTGGCCTCACGCCGGATGGCGGTTTGACGGTTTCCAACCTTTACGCAAGCACCTCGGCCACGCTCGGCCTCAATGCCGCGAACACCTACACCGGCCCCACCAAGATTAGTTCCGGCAAGGTGGCCGTGGGCCTGAACGGCACCCTTCCCGCAGCCTCCGACCTCACCCTCGCCTCGGGTGCGTCGCTCGCCATCACGAACACGTCGCAGACCGTGGCCTCCCTGACGCTTGGCACGGAAGGCGGCGACGCCACTTCTGTTGCTCTCGGGGTCGTCAAAGGCGTGACGCTCATTTCTTCAGGCGTGTTCACTAATCTCAACGACTCGCCGCTCAGCGTCTCGCTCTTTGAAAGCGCCGGCTCGTCCGCTCCGCTCACGACATCCGGCACCTACATCGTCCTCACCGTCCCGCTGGCGTATGCGGACGCTTTGAACGCCTTGCGCGTGACGCTCGCGAACCCGGCTTCCGGCACCGTCTGCACCTTCAGCAAGACCGCGGGCGCTTCTACGGCTTCCCTCGTCGCGACGGTCGCCGCCGCCGCAACGGTCGGCGACGTCTGGACGAATCCGGCCGGCGGCGACTGGGCGACCGGCTCGAACTGGCAGGGCGGCACGCCGGTCGACGCGGCCGGCGCCACGGCCACGTTCTCCACGGAATCGCAGGAAGGCGGCGCGACCGTCTCGCTCGCTTCGGGCGTGACGCTCGGCGGCCTTTCCTTCTCCGCCGTGAACGGCTACACCCTGACCGGTTCCCCGCTCGCCTTCAACAACGGTTCGGCCAGCGCGAACATTTCCGTTGCATTCGGCTCCAACACTCTCGCTTCGGCGGCAAGCTTTGCCGGCCCCGCGGTCTTCTCAACGACCAATGGCAGTTCCCTCACGGTCTCCGGCGCGCTCACCGGCCAAGATGAAATCGCCGCAAATCCCGCCGCGAGCGGCGGCGGCACGGTCGCCTTCAACAACGTCTCCGGTTTCACGGGCCGGCTCTCCACGGGCTGCGGCCGCACGGTCATCGACTCGCTCGCGTTCGTGAAAGATCCCGCAGACCTGGTTCTCGGCCCCGGCACGTTGCGTTACACCGGTTCGGGCGAGACCATCCCCGGGCTCACCGTCAACTCCGGCAGCGCGCGGGGTTCTGTCCTCGCCATCGACAACGACCTCACGATGCTTTCCTGCAGCCTCGGCACGGGGCTCTTCATCAAGTCCGGCTCCGGCACGCTCACGTTCGCCGGCACGGGAACCTTCCGCCTCGGCAACACCGGCTCCAACTATAACATCAATGACCTGACCGGCTATCCCGCAAACGGCGATTCCGCGACCTCCGGCATTCAGAGCGCGTTGATCGCGGAAGGAAAAGTCTTGATCGGCGCGGTCGGCGACGACGCCAACGCGCCGGTCATCGTGGCGAACGGCGACTTCTGGACCGGCACGCACACCACCGCCACAGGCATCGAGACGACGGGCGAACTGGTCATGAACAACGGCTTGGTCACGGTCGGGTCCACGTTCGGCGCAGGCTATTACAATGGCGACACCAACACCGCCCCGCAAGGGCTTGCGCCTAAAGTGACCATCAACGGCGGCACAATCAACAGCGCATCGCTCATGCTGGGGTGGGATTATCGCGGGATTCAGACCTGCCGACCTGAGCTGACCCTCAACGGCGGCACGGTCAACGTTGCCGGCACGTTCGGCCTGGGCGCCAATGCCGGCGTGAACGCCACCAACACCTTCATCATGAACGGCGGCACGTTGAACGCGCAGTACATTTCTTGCGGATTAAACAAGTCTGGCAGCATGACCAACTCGCCCGCCTATATCTATCTGAACGGCGGCGTGGTCAACCTGACCTATGACTTGCAGCTCGCCCGATATTCTTCGGAGAGTTACCTCTATCTCAACGAAGGGGCGACGCTTTGCGCCAGGAACATCAACAGCGGCGGCGGAACGTCCGAGGCCCATTTCAACGGCGGTGTGTTCCGGCCTGCAGGCTCCTTAAGCGGCATCACGCGCGCGTACATCGGTGAAAAAGGTTTCATCCTGGATACCAGCGCCTACCCGACTAACGCGTTTAACGCCAGTAATATGGGCTGGTGCGAACTCACGCAGAGCTTGGCCACAGATCCGGCGCTCAACGGCGCGCCGGACGGCGGCCTGATCAAGCGCGGGACCACCGGGTTCTGCATGCGGCCGACCTACGCTTTTACCTTCAATGGCCCCGTTCGCGTGGAAGAGGGCATGTTCGGCCTTCAGGGGGCGGCCGTTTGCGACAAGGAGGTTCATATGCTGCCTGGAACCGATTTGCGCGCCAGCAATCAAGATCAATGGATCGGCGACCTCGTCCTCGGCGCGGAAGGCGCGGAAGCCCCCGTCCTCCTTGATCTCGTCAACGCGACGGCTGGGAACGGCTATGTGGCATCCAATACCCTGAGTGTTCTTTCGCCCGTGCAGATCGGCATGCATCCGGGCGGCAACACGGCCGGCTGCATGAGCATGGCGAACGGGCCGCACACGACGCTCGTTTACCGGGCGTCCTCCGATGCGAATGTCGACCTGTCGAAGTTCAGCATTGCGGACGGCTTCCCGACCAAATTGGGCGCGGTCGCCAAGGTCGACATCACCAGCGGCGCCTACGCCGGCTGGAAAGCGATTGTCATGACCGTTTCGGATAATCCCAATCCCTCCTCCAAGGCGTGGGTTTCCACATCGGCCGGCGGTGCGTGGAGCACGGGCGCCAACTGGGACGGCGGAACGGTTCCGGAAAGCAAGCGCGACGCACTGGTCGCCTTCAATCCCGCCGCAGCGGCGAATGTGCCGGTCAATGTGGACACGCCGGTCAAACTTGGCAGCTTCACCCTCACGGCGGCCGATGCTGCCTCCGGCTACGCCTTCTCCGGCCAGCCGATGACGCTGGAAAACACGGACAACGTCAACCCCGCGACGATTACCGTCAATTCCGGCGACCACACGCTCGGCGCGACGATCAACGACCCGTGGGTCGCCAACACGTCGGGCGATGCGGATTCCGTCGCCGTCGTCACGGCCTCCGGTGCCACGGCGCGCGTCACCGGCGCCGTTTCCTGCCTGGGCGTGCTCCATGTCAACAAGACCGGCAGCGGCGGCGGCACGACCATCCTGAGCGGCGCGAATACGTACAACGAGGGCCTGAACGTCCGTTCCGGAACGGCCGTCATCGAGGCTTGGAACGAAGCCGGTGTGGCTGGGCCGCTCGGCCTCGCAGCCAACCCGACGATCGGCCCCGGCACGTTCCACTACAGAGGTCCGGATGCCGTCACGGCGCGCGGTCTGACGCTGAATGCCGGTAGCAACTCGCGCACCTGCATCATCCGTACGGACCGCGACCTGACCGTCAGCGGCGTCTTCAACAGTACCGCCGGCGGTTTCGTCAAGACAGGCCCCGGCACGTTACGCCTCGCCAACACGGGCACCAACAAACTCTGCACGGCCGGCGATAGCGCGAACTGGAACCTGATCAAGAACTGGCCGAACAACGGCGATTCGCCTGTACCCTCCACACAAACCGGTTTCGGCGCGGCCGTGGTCGATGAAGGCGAGCTTGTGATCGGCGCGCCGGGGCAGGTCATGAACTACGCCACAGCCGGATCCTGCGACTTCTTTGTCGGCGCGCAGACGCGCGGCTGGGCGTACACGACGAACGCGGCCACGCTCACCGTGCTGGACGGCCTGTTCAACTGCAACAAGTGGCTCTACATCGGCCACTGTTTCGTCCGCGACTACGATGCGGCGACCGGGTCCTACGCGCCGACCTATGCCACGTACAATCAATACGGCGGCACGGTCAACTTGGAAACGTTCGCCATGGCGTACGACCTCGGCCCTTACAATCATTCCTGCCAGTCGGTCGCGAACCTGTACGGCGGCCAAATGAACATCAGCTCCGTCTTCCGCTTCGGGCAGACCTACAACAAGACCGGCATCAACCCGCCGCATGCCACGATCAACCTGTACGGCGGCGTCATCAACCACTACAACAAGGCAAGCAAACCTTATGGCACGCACATGGGCTACTACAGCTCTGCGGCGGAAGGCAACAACGCCCAGAAGCGCGCCTGCGACGCGACGCTGAACATGTACGGCGGCGAGTTCTGCGACGTGCAGCGCATCTACATGGGCGGCAACGCCTCCACGTCCAGGCTCAATCTGCACGGAGGCAAGGTCGTCTGCGAGAACATCTTCCTGCAGAACACGGCCACAGGCACAGACTATGACTTCTTCGCGGGCGGCAAGGCGTACATCTTCTGGAACGGCGGCGAATACTGGCCGCTCGGCTCGAACAGCGCCAACCGCACTTTCGGCGACCTCACGCAGGTCATGATCTCGACCAACGGCGCGGTCATCGACACGTCGTACCTCGCCGCAGATGCGGTCTACACGGTCAGCCAGATTCTCGAACATGACGCCGCGCTCGACAGCGCGGACGGCGGCTTCACCAAACGCGGCGCGGGCACGCTCGCGCTCAGCGGCGCGAACACCTTCAACGGCTGGACGACGGTGGAAGGCGGCGCGCTGCGCGTGCGGAACGCCGCCGCGCTCTCATCGAACGTGAACGTGAAGGCGGGTGCCGCGCTGGACATGGATGGCACGGTCTACGACGTGGTCAATCTCTCCGGAACGGGCGCATCCACAAACGGCACGACGCGCGTGACGGGTGTTTTCACCATCGGCGAGACGAACAGCGCGGCCGGCGCGTCCTTCACCTTCGCCGACGTGACCTTCGCCAGCGGCTCGACCGTGAAATGCGACACGACCTCGGACGGTTCCGCAAACGACGCCTTCGTTGTGAACGGCACGCTCAGGTCCGAGGGCGTCGTGAATCTGGACTTCGGACGGACGGAGGAGAACCCGCTTTCTAAACCGTTCCTCATCAAGCTGGCGGATTTCGAAGCCTGCGAGGGCATCCGTTTCCGCGCCGTCAACATCGGCCTCCCGGGCTATCGGATCAAGACCCTTATCGAGAACAGCGCCGTCTATGTGACGCTAGCTCAGAACGGAACAGCCGTTTTGGTGCGGTAGGACATGCGGCAGGGACAAGCAACGCGCGATTGAGTATTGGAAATGACTGATATAGACTGCCTTTTGTGGTGGCAGAATATCCGGGAGATGACCGGTCATCGGTTTGACGGGGTGGCGTGGCATCTCTCGGATATCGGCCATTGGTTTGAGAGTTTCTTCATACCGGCCATCGTCTATTGGGCCATCGACCGGAAGACCGGCGTGTTCTGCAATCTGGCGCGGAACATGGCGCTGGTGTTCACGCAGTTCTTGAAGACCTCGATCTGCGCCTTTCGTCCGTGGGTACGCGACCCCCGTATCGTGCCGATCGCGGCGGCTCTGCCTTCGGCGACAGGCTTCTCGTTCCCCAGCGGACACACGGTCAATGCGACCAGTGTTTTCATCGGGTTGGCGATGTGCTGGAAAAACACGGCGTTCCGCTGGATCGCCGTCATTTTTGTGGTGCTGATCGGCCTGTCGCGTAATTTCCTGGGGGTTCATACGCCGCAGGATGTTCTCGGCGGCTTTTCGGTGGCCGTTTTTGCGCTTTTGCTGATGTGCGGGATAGCGCATGCGCTGCAGCGGCATCCCGAGAGAAAAGGCGCGTGCCTGGCGGCCGGCGTGGCGGCCGGTGTGGCGCTGCTCGTCTTCTCAATGATGCGGGAGCCTGTCATCCGCACGACCATGCCGAAGATCGATTCATTCAAGATCGTGATCGACGATTACCGGTGCGCCGGATGTTGGCTAGGCTCGTTGATCGGATGGTATCTTGAGCGCCGGTTCGTTCGTTTTGAAACTGCGGGATTGCTTCTGTGGCAGCGTGTGCTGCGCGGGGGGGTTGGTGCGGCGATCATGCTGTTCGCCGTTTTCCCTTGCTTCCATTGGATCGAGGGTGTCTTAGGGAAACACGGCGGAGGTACGGTGGGCATGTTTGTCATTCAGATGTACATCATGTTCGTCTGGCCGTGGGTGATGAAACACTTCGCGGTGTTTGGCACCGGCGATGGGAGAACGGTGGCATGAGTCGACGACTGGACGAGGCTTTGGCGCATGCGCGCGATACGCGCGCATGTGTCGTTGGGGAAGGTGTGCTGGCCGAGATGCCGGCGATCATGGCTGAACAGTTTCCGGGGGGCGGGGCGGCCGTCGTGGTGGCCGACCCGCGAACGTGGCAGGCCGCCGGCGCACAGGTGGCGGCGTTGCTGCGCGCGCCGCATGTGCTGCTTGAGGATGACGGCCTCTATGCCGAAATGCGCTACGTGGACCGCGTGGCGGCGGCGCTGGCGCGCCATCCGGACGCGGTGCCTGTTGCCGTGGGGTCCGGGACGATCAATGATCTGGTCAAACTGGCTGCGCACCGGCTGCACCGGCCCTATGCAGTCGTGGCGACGGCCGCATCGATGGACGGCTACTCGGCATACGGCGCGTCGATCACCGACCAGGGCGCCAAACAGACCTTCGCCTGCCCCGCGCCGCGCGCGATCGTGGCCGACCTGGCGGTGCTGCGCCGTGCTCCGCAGGACATGACGGCCTCCGGCTACGCGGACCTCTTCTCCAAAATTGTCGCGGGCGCGGACTGGATGCTGGCGGATGCGCTGGGGGTGGAAGCGATCGACGCGCGCGCCTGGCACATCGTGCAGGACGGTCTGCCCGCCGCGCTGGGCGATCCTGCGGCGGTCCGGGAGGGACGGAGCACCGCGCTGAATGACTTTGTGGAGGGGCTCATGCTGGGCGGCTTTGCGATGCAGGCGCTTGAGAGCAGCCGGCCCGCCTCGGGCGCCGAGCATCAGTTCAGCCACCTGTGGGATATGGAACATCACACGGTCGACGGGCGCGCGCCGTCGCACGGCTTCAAGGTCGGCGTGGCCACTCACTTTATCGCCGGCGTGTACGAGCGGCTCCTCGCCGTGCCGCTGGACCGGCTGGATACGGCGGCCTGCTGCGCGGCATGGCCGACGTGGCCGGAGGCGGAGGCGCGCGCGCGCCGGCTCTACGCCGGCACGCCCTTCCCTGAACTGGGTGTGGTCGAGACCCGCGCGAAGTATATCGACCGCGACGCGCTGGCGGCCCAGCTTGAACGGTTGAAGCGCATGTGGCCGGAGCTGAAGATCCGGCTGGCCGCCCAGCTCCTGCCGGCGCAAGAGGTGGCGCGGCGCCTGCGGCTGGCCGGGGCGCCGGTCGAACCGGATGAGATCGGCATTTCACGCGAGCGGATGGCCGCCAGCGTGCTCAAGGCCCAGCATATCCGGCGGCGTTTCACCGTGCTGGATCTCGTGCTGCGGACGCAGGCGCTGCCGATTTTCGGCGATGAAAAGTAGGAGACAGAATGACCGCTGAGCAACAGAAAAAATTCGCGTATTGGCAGAAGCGCACGATTATCGCGACCATGTTCGGTTACGCGCTCTTCTATTTTGTCAGGAAGAATCTCAGTGTCGCGATGCCGGCGCTGTCGGCGGATCTGGGCATCTCTAAAGCGGATCTGGGAATCTTTCTGACGCTGCACGGGCTGCTGTACGGCTTGTCGCGGTTTGTGAACGGCTACTGGGCCGACCGGAAGAACGCGCGGATTTTCATGACGGCTGGGCTCGTGCTCTCCGCCCTCATGAACATCGCGTTCGGGTGCCAGTCGCTGGCGCTGCTGCTGGGCGCGGCGTGGGTGTTGAACGGCTGGGTGCAGGGCATGGGATTCCCGCCGTGCGCGCGCCTGCTGACACACTGGATCCCGCCGGAACAACTGGCGACGAAGATGTCATTCTGGAACACCTCGCACTCCATCGGCGCGAGTCTGGTGGTGGTTTTCTGCGGCGCGCTGGTGGGCTTCGGCTGGCGGTGGTGTTTTTTTGTTCCTGCGGCCATCGCGCTGCTCGGCGCGGGCCTGCTGTGGCTGGCCCTGCGCGACACGCCTTCGTCGGTCGGGCTGCCGGAGCTGGGCGAGGACGTGGCGCGCGCGAAACAAAAGGAAGATTCCGCCGAGTTCCGCGCTTTTTTGCGCAGGCACGTGTTTCGCAACCCCGCCATCTGGTATCTCTCCTTCGCCAATTTCTTTGTGTACATCGTGCGCTATGCGGTGCTGGACTGGGGCCCTACCCTGCTGAAAGAGTCGAAGGGACTTTCAATCGTGCACGCGAGCTGGATCGTGGCCGCCTTTGAAATCGCGGGCATCGTGGGGATGGTCGCCGCGGGCTGGGCGACCGACCGGTTCTTCGGCGGCCGCGGACCGCGTACCTGCGTGGTGTGCATGACGATGACCGCGCTGTTCGTGTTTCTTTTCTGGTGGCTGCCCTCGCCGCCGATCTGGCTGGCGACAGCCCTGCTGATGGGTGCCGGCTTTTTCATCTACGGCCCGCAGGCGCTGATCGGCATCGCGGCGGCGAACCTGGCGACCAAACGCGCGGCGGCGACGGCTTCGGGCTTCACGGGCATCTTCGGCTATTTGAGCACGATCGTGTCGGGCTGGGGCTTGGGCTGGATCGCGCACCACCATGGCTGGAACGCGGTGCTTGTGACCATGCTGGGCGCGGCGGGTGTCGGCTGGCTGATGTTCGCCTGCATCTGGCGCGAGAAACCCCACGGATATGACGCGTAACGGATTAGCCCGCCGCGCGGCAGCGCCGCGAAGGGTCAAGGGGGTAACGCTCAACGCTCAACGTTCAACGCTCAACGTTCAAGTTTCAACGTTCAACGCTTCTATGAGAAGGCTTGTCAAGGGCATCCGCATGGCGGATTCCACTTTTCCGGAACGCATTGACGTCTCGCTTCTATCCGCACTCGTGTTGGACAACCTTTTGTCCGGTGCA
>Ga0209506_1003040_pt1 | contig 14047 bp, 9 predicted proteins | sample AD_JPNHG2_MetaG_FD_184409 | JGI IMG/M metagenome (GOLD analysis project Ga0209506, IMG submission 184409) | Active sludge microbial communities of municipal wastewater-treating anaerobic digesters from Japan - AD_JPNHG2_MetaG (SPAdes) (version 2) | ecosystem: Engineered > Bioreactor > Anaerobic >...
TGGTCAATAAAAAAAGAGATCCGAAGAAATTTTTTGCTTGAAAAACTGAGGATCGCCGCCCCGCCCGCTCCTAATCGCGCTATCCAGCAGCCTCGCAACTCGAAGAATTCTTGATTTGGAACCGCTGCACACGACCACATCTTGTTCCCGTGTTCCAAAACCGCAAACAGGTTTTGTGTCCCAGCACCCCTATGCGGCTGCCTTGTGCGATTGTTGCGTGCCCCTGCCCATGCCAACGGTTTGGGGACACAAAGCTTTTCAAACACCGGCTCCACACATTGAAAGGTGTGGATAACGATGAGTTATCATCCAACCATTTGGCGTACATGCCGTGTTTTAGCCAACAAGCGACGGCTCAGTTGTCTCGCGGCCGTGTTGCGCCAGCCAGGCGGTTCAGTCAAGGAGATTGCTGAACAGTCCAGAATCCCGGACGATCAGGCCAGCCTGTGCCTTAGAGCGTTGCAGGCGCGTGGTCTTCTCCATGCAACCCGGCAAAGCCGCTGGGTTCATTACTTTCCTTCGCCAGATCCGCTCGTGCCCGTGGCCGCTCCCATTTTGACTATTGTCAGCCGAGCGATACTCAAGGAAAACTGGTCAACCGCCAAATTGATCCGCACCTTGACCGCCTTCACACATCCGCGCCGGCTGACCGTACTACACTATTTATTGTTAAGAGGCCCCCTCTCCTTCTCAGTCCTCGCACAGGGAACAGGCATTTCCAAGCAGGCACTGGAGCGGCATCTGAAAAAACTCGCCTCACGGGAAATGATCATCTGCAGTGGCTCTGAATGGACCCTTCACCCCGACCGTGACTTCTTCATGGAAACATTCCTGACACTGATCGCTCAGCATTCAAAACAAGGGGCATCTTCCCCTTGATTCTCAGAAACGCTCAATCTCGTTCCCAAGACAGCGTAATAGCATACAGCAGTGTTCCACTTTTTGCCCGGACTCAGGCCGGCAGGTGAAAAGCCTGAATGATCTCGTCGATTACCGGCTGTCCCATGGGAACGAAGCCCCCGATCGGCAGGCTGTCCAGAATCGCCTCGGCCGAACATTCCAACACTTCCAGCAGATCAAACGCCGAAAGGATATCGCGCCCGAGCACCATCACCCCGTTGTTGCAGAGTACGGCGGCGGGGTGGCGCAAGGACATCTGTTTGACCATCTCCTCATAATTGTTGAAGGTGGTCTCGAACGGCAACAAGTTCACTTCTCGCAGGAAAATGTAACACTCCGGCAACGTGCGCGTGTCGATCGTCTTGTGACAGACGCTAAAGGCCAAGGCGTTCAGCGGACACGCGTTGATGATGGCGTTCACCTCCGGGTGCGCGGCATAAATCGCCTGGTGCGCCAGCACGGCGTGACTGGGCGTCTTCCCCGGCTCGCATTTTCCCTTGCGGATCATCACGATCTCCTCGGGCAATACGCTGAACCGGTCGAGCGGGCACGGCGTGATCAAAAACGAATCAGTATCGATCCGCGCCGAAAACGTGCCGGTTGAGCCGGTCAGCAGACGCTGGCGGTAGCCGCGCTCCACAAACTGGCAGAGCGCGTTACGCAGTTCTTTTTCGCGAACCGTCATCATCTCCGGATCATAGATGAAGGCCGGCAGACGTACATCCGACTTGCTTTCGAGCTGGAGCTGCTGGTCGGTCAGGAACTTCGGTGTGCCCAACGTGGACGCTTTGATCTCGGTCTTGCAGCACAGCTCCAGCGTCTCGAACCGCTGGAAGGCGTCTTGCAGGTTTTTGCCCCCGCAGCACACGCCATGACTCTCCAGCACCACGCTGTCAAAGCCCTCCGCGAATTTGGCGGCGATTTTCTGGCCCAGATCTTCGCTGCCCGGCACGCCATACGGCGCAAAGCCCACATGGCCGTTCCAGCGGTATGTCTGAGGAATCAGTTTGGTCTCCGGGATTTTCTTGGAGATCGAGAAAGCGACCAGCGCCATCGGATGCGCATGCACCACCGCACGGATGTCCGGGCGCGCTTGGTAAATCGCACGGTGGAACGGATACTCCGACGACGGAGCATGTGGCCCCACCACCGTACCGTCACGTTTCACGCACACGATGTCCGAGGGCTTGAGCGTTCCCTTGTCCACACGCGCAGGCGTGATCCAGATGTCGCCGTTTTCATCCAGAATCGAGAGATTGCCTCCCGATGTTGTCGTCATTTTGTACCGGTAAATCCGCGACAGCGTCAGCGCGATCTCATCGCGCGGATGCAGGTAAGCATAGTTCATGTCTTCGTCCCTTCCCGTTCGATTCGGAGCGGCCGTGAAAACGCTGCCGTCTTATAGCGGATTCCGTCTGTTGATACAAGATTGCTTTCCATAAGGCCACTATGGTTAAATCAACCGCGTTAAAACGCTAACTGTCAGAAAGCGCCCTATGACCTCATTTGAACGCTATCTCGCCACTGTCCAAGGCCGCCCCACCGACATGCTGCCGCGCGTGCCGATCCTCATGCAGTTCGCCGCCGAGCACATCGGCTCGAATTACGCCGCCTTCGCCTCAGACTGGCGTGTGCTGGTGGAGGCCAACCTCCGTTGCCGCGAACAGTTCGGCTTCGACCAGGTGAGTGCGATCTCTGACCCCTACCGTGAGGCCCAAGGTTTCGGTGCCGAGATTCAGTATGTCGAAGATCACGCGCCTTGTCTCGCATGCCCGCCGCTCACCGACATCCATGACCTCTCACCGCTACGTGATGATCCCGACCCGTACGCCTCCGAACGCATGCTCGACCGCCTGCTCGCCGTACGTGAATTCAAACGTCTGCTCGGCGGCGAGTGTTCGATCCTGGGGTGGGTCGAAGGTCCAGCTGCCGAGGCGGCAGACCTGCGTGGTGTCCAGGATTTCCTGCTCGACATGATGGATGACGCATCCGCAGCCTTCGCTTTGATGGAACGGTGCACCGCAACGGCCATCCGCTTTGCCCGTGCCCAACTGGCGGAAGGAGCGGACACCATCGGCATCGGTGATGCCATCGCCAGCCAGTTGCCGCCGGAGCTTTACCGCGAGCGGGTGTGGCCGCTGGAGAAGCGGCTGATCGAAGCGATTCAAGCCGACGGCGGACTCGTCAAACTCCATATTTGCGGGAACATCACGCACCTGCTCCCGCATCTCGCCGGATTGAACGTCGACATTCTCGACATTGACCACATGGTGGATCCCGCCACCGCGCGACAGTACCTGGGGCCGCGCACGGCCATTGCAGGCCGTATCGACCCCGTCGGCGACGTCCTGCAAGGCACGCCTGCAGGCATCCGGGCCGCCGTCGCTCAGAGCTATGCTGTGATCGGGAACCCGCACATGGTCATGGCCGGCTGTGAAATCCCGTCGGGTACGCCCCCCGAAAATTTGGCGGCGCTCTGCGAACCGCTGCCGTATGCGCCGTGATGCTGCCGTTACTTCGACAGTTCCTGGCGCAGTTTCTCCAAGAAGCCGCTGACCCGCTCGACCGCCTGTTCGCCAACGGCGTTTTTCAGCACGCTGCTCAACATGTTCTGCAACGCACGCGTATCGAGGCGCGGCTCGTCCACAGTGCCGGAGACCGGGATCTTGATGGAGGTGCCTCTGAGCATGCGGAACGCCGCCGACCCCACCAACCGCTCCGTCACCGGCACCTCAATCACATAATTCACAGCGCCATTGAAGGCCACCCAGCCGCCGATGATCACAGGTTGATTCTCGATCACCAGACGCACCGGGTCAGCCTGAATCCGTCCGTTGCGTACCGTCACGTGAAGCGGCAGGCGCGCGACTTCATACACGCGCGTCTTGACTTTGATCATGCCGAACAAATCGCGCAGCGACGGCCCCAACTCCAGCTTCAGGTTTTCGAACGTGATGTCCAGATCGGCAGCGTTCCCGTGCTCCGGAACCACGCCCGGTTCGACACGGCAGTTCCGCACATCCAGCGACACCGTCCCGTCACGGACGCGGCTTCCCTGAAACAACGGATTCAGATTCACCAGTAACGTATCGACCATTTCTTGCGTCAACGCGACGCGCTCCAGCATACGCGTTTTGGGCGGCACCGTCAGGACGCCCCCACCGCGACCACCGACCGCCATCTCGGGCACCAGCCGCAGGCGTCCTCCATTCAACACCGGCTCGTATCCGATACGCAACACCCCCTTGGACAAACGGAACAGCACATCCGCAGGGCCGGCCCGCAAACCGAGCCCGGCAAGTGACTTCACGTGCGCGGCCGCATCGAGTTCGCCCTCGGCCAACACAGTCGAAAGTCCACCCGCCAGCGGCGATGAAAATCTGAACGGCCGGAACTCACGACCGGTCAATGTCAACTCATCGATGCCCTTGGCCGCCAGCAGCCGTGTCACCGCACCGGCATCCAGCGCCGCGCGACCTTTCGCCGAGGCCAGGCAGCGACCGGACAGCTCGCTTAACGCGGCTTGTGATTCCATCGTGAACAGGCTGCTTGTCACATCCAGCTTAGAGACCGCCACGCCCGCGCCGTCTTCCGCCACGGCCGCTTCCACCGTCATGCGCGCCGCCGGCTCGGCAAACACCACCTCGCCGTCGCGTTCCAGTCTGGCTTCGCCATGTGCCGCCAGCGCGAGTGCCGTCCCGCGCACAGTGTGGTCGCGCGTCACGCTGCCCTCGACCCGCACGTCCGGCACCCGCCATACGCCGTCTTCCACGCGCGCAGTGAGAGCTAAACCGGCGGCATGCAGACGCGCCTTCACAGCGCCTCCCGCCGCTTCAGCCGTCGCATTGGCCGCCACGCGGCCCTGCCACGCGGACAGACGACGCTGCACGGTAACCGGCAGAATGCCGCCCAGCAAACGGCGCACAGAGGCCACCTCCATGTCGCTGGAAAGAGAAAACCCGCTTACCTGCAAGGGGCGCCCCTCGCCGGCCGGCACCAGACGCCGGCAGGCGCCAGAGGCACGGCCATTTTCAAGCGTCAACTCAAAAGTCACATCGTGCACCTCGGCCTGCGGTTCATCACCCTGCAGCGGCATGCGACCGGCGGCCTTCAATGTGCCCTGCGGCACCACCATGCGCTGATCCGGCCTCACCTCCACGGCCACGTCGGAGAGCTTCAGAAACGAGGCCAGCGCCACGCCTGCCCCGTCGCGCCGACTGGAGGCGTCAAGGTAAATCGATCCCACCATGGGCGGACAAACCTTGAAGATACGCGTGGCATCCCGGCCAAACCGCGTCAGATCAATCTGCGCCTTGAGGGTCGCCGCGTCAAAACGGCCACTGGCGTACACGTCGGCAAACGGGACTTTGAGATGCAGACGATCCACTTCGGGCCATGTGCCGTACGGGAAGCGCGCCTTCACTTGCAGCGCGGGCTCAGGCTTGAAGGTGATCGACTGCGTCCCGGCTTGCATCGCCAGATCCGCCGCCACGACACCCGCTTGCATCTGCAACGCCGTGTCGTTGCCCTCGATCAACAGACTGGCGCGCAGTTCGCCTCCACTCATCGTGAAGTCTTTGGACAGCCCCAGCGCGGATCCGAAATCGCGCACCAACGGCGCGAGCTGAACGGTGGCCTTGCCGTCTATCATTCCCGTCACCTTGCCTTTTTCTTCCGCGCCGTGCAATGTGCCTTTCGCTTCGGCACGCATCCACGGGGAGGCAAGGTTAAACTGGGTGATTGTGAAGGTCTTGCCGTCAACCCCGATATCCACCATCAACGCCATGTCGCCGGGCGGCGACGGCTTCTCGTCCCGTGCGCCGACCGAGAGACGGTTAACAGCCATTCCGCCCGAAATCTTTCCCTGCGCTGGACCGTGAACCGTGACGGTCAGTGCGCCCTCCGCCGTACCGCTACGGATCCACGCGTCACCGGTCGCAAACTCGATCAGCGGTGCGAATGCGGTGAGATCCACGCCCACGGCCTTGAACGTCATGCTCTCAGGCTGTTCCCAATCTGCACCCTTGTAGAGATCACGAATACTCTGAACGCGTCCCTCTAATGCCAACAAGCCCCCCCCCACCTGCATGCGCGTCTGAACCGAGATCGGCTTGCGGTACGAGGTCAACGTCACTCGCCCCTCCACCTGTTCCGTCATGCAGCGCCCCGCACCCCCGCCGTGAACGGAGGCGCGTCCACCCGTCACATTCAGGGCAATCGCCACATCTACGACCGGCAGGAAGAGGAATCCCTTTTTCCCCTCCCCCGTTTTTGCCCCCTTTTCCTCCGGCTTGGGAACAGGGGCAAGGTCAAGATCAAACACCGGCGCGTTGAGCGTCACCTCTCCCAAATCAAGCACCCCAACCGGCAGCAGGCGCAACAATCCGCGATCAAATGCGACACGCTCGGCTGTCAGCGAAATCCCACGCTGCGGGTCGCTGAAAGAGAAAGTCTCCAAGACCGGCGCACGGAACCAGCCCAGAGACCAACGCTCAAACGACACGTGCATCGGCGCGGCGGCCGCGTTGACTTTGCCAAGAACCCAACGGCGTCCACCGTCCATCGACAGCAACGTTGGAATCAGCACCACGACCACAGCCAGCGGCACCAGCAGGAACAGGAACAGGTTGACCAAACCACGCAGACAACCCTTCTGTCCCTCCGTCACCTCGTCCAGATCTTCATCACGAATCGTGTCAAATTCCATACGTTCACCATATCACGCCCACACTTTGGCGACAAGCGCGGGGGCGGGATTCACGATAGATGATGGGGAACGGCTTGACGAGCGACTTGCCGACACCGCGGACAAGGACATGGCTGCGGCCCTCGCGCTGGTGCTGTGCGCCATCGGGCGCGCCGCACCCCACGGCACACCGGACGGCTACCGCGAGACCGGGCGGACACGCTCTTCGGGCACGTGCGTTTCACCTGCGCCTACTACGGGCCTGCGCCGGAGATCATGACCAGACAGGCGCACCGGTCGGCGAGCGCGTCGGCCATCATGTCGCCCAGCCACACGACGTGGCTGGGGTTCGCGTGCCGCGTCTGGAACGTGCAGTTGGAGAAGTCGAGGTCGCATAGGCCCGTGCAGAAGAGGGTGCCCTCGCACGGCAGGTTGCCCGGCGTTTCATTGTGCTTGAGGCAGGGGTGATCACCGCCGACACCGACGATCCCGCACATGTTGAGGCAGTTTTCGCGAGGTACCGCCGACATAAGAAGAGCGGCGGGCAGACCTAACATCCGCCACGCCGCGTCCATGACCAGATCCTGGAGCCTAGCTCCTGAATCCTCATTCCTAACTTCCCGCTGCCGCTCAGGGCTTGCCGTACACTTCGACTTCGGTGTAATGGTTCATCTCGTTCGAAGTGTTGCCTTTGCTGTAGAAGCGGACATAGCGACCCTTCACGCCGTTGATGGCAAAAGGACGGCCCTCGTTGGTCTCGATGTACTCTTTCTCTTTGCCTTCGCCCAGCTTCGACGAATTGTCGTGGTCGTTGTTGAAGACCGTCACCACGCCGTCGATGAAGTCCGGATCATTGGAAATTTGGCAGATCACGTCACGATAGACGCGCGCCTCGCCGTGGTAGTGCCACACGCACGCGGCGTAGATTTCCTTCTCAGCGCCCAGATCGACCTGCACCCACTGCGTGCCCGGACCGAGCTCGACATACGTCGCGGCGTCGTGCTCCTTGTCGCCATCCGTGATGAACGACAGCTCGCCGATGATCGGCTCCGGATCGCTCGACGTCACCTTGCAATTCCTGGAGAGCACCTTGTCGGCGCCGGCCGGCACATCGATCGGGGGACGCGGCTTGCCGCCGCGGGCCGGCTCGAGGTTCGGCGAGCGGATGTCTTTAGGCGTACCCGTGAACTGCGGTTTCGGCAGCTCGATCTTCAACTGCACCTTGGCGCCGTCCTGAGCGCTGGCCACTACAGCGAGGCCCGCAACAACGGCCGCCAGCATCATTCCAGTGTGTTTCATGTGTTCCTCCTTGTTCCTCTGTTCGTGTTTGCCCAATCCGTCCGACCTGTCAGACCTGTCCGACCCGTCAGACCCAAAATCACTTGCTTCATTTAACGGCAGGAAAGGCGCCGTATTGCCTCACCGGGCTACGCACCCGGTCCATCCATGCAGGTTGCGCGCGCGCGACCAGCGCGCCGCACCCTTCCAACTCCGCGCACGCGGCGCGGATCTCGTTCCATCCCAGTCCGAGGCAGGCGGTTGAGAGCGCATCCGCCAGCGTGGCCGTCGGGGCGTATGACCAGGCCGCCGGATGTCGCGCGGCCGCCGCGCCGCGCCGCACGTCCACGACATGCGCGCCCTTCACCTCGAAGCCCGATCCGCTGATCGCGCCCTCGCTGAGCCGCACGTGCTGCAGACCGGCGCGTTCGCGCCAGTCGCCGCCCACATCCACCGGCCAGCCCGGCCGGCCGTCACCCATACTGCCGCGCGCGACCACCGTGCTGGTTCCGCTGTGCATCAGGAAATCGGTGAAGTCCCAATCCTCCGTCAGCATGCGGCAGGCCACGTCCAGCGCATACCCTTTGCCGATGGCGCCGAAATCCAGCTCCAGCGGCGAGGCGCGCCCCAAACGGTCGGGCCGCACCGCGATCAGCAGATTCTCGGTGTCGATGACCAGCCGGTTCATGCCGCACGCGGCCAAAGCGCTTTCGCGCTCCCGCGGCGTTAACGCGCGCCAGCGATGCTTCACCTCGCGCAAGGCGTCCATCACCGGGCCGACCGTCACGTCAAACGCGCCGCGCGTGGCCGCGCAGACGCGCGTGGCGGTCAGCAGCAGCTCCATCAGCTCCGGCGCCACGCGGAAGGTCTCGCCCGGCTTCAGGCGGCTGATCAGCGCCACCTCGCTCGCGTCGAGGTAGCGGCTGAGCAACTCCTCCAGACCGTCCACCTTTTTGAACACCGCGTAGGCCGCGCTCTGGGCGAGCTGCTGATCATCGGTCGCGATCAGCAGCTCGAACACCGTCGACATGGCTTGGTGCTCAAACCTGTGGACCTGAGATGTCATAGAACAACGCTGCGCTACTCTTTGCGTCCGCCGGTGAGCAGCATCCAGGCCGAGACGGCCAGGAACGACATGCCCGTGATGCGGTGGCCCCAGAGCATCGCCCACTGCCAGCCTTCGCCGAACCAGGTCATCATCGGCGCCACCGCCGTGAAGATCACGCCGACCCCCAGCAGCATGACGACCATCCAGAGCGCATTGCGCTTGGTGTTCACGATACGGCGACCGCCGCGCAACCAGATCAGCGCCAACAGACAGGCCGCGAAGAGTCCGCCACCCACCATGTGGAAGATCAGGATATAGCCGGTCATCAGGTGGAAGCACCACCCCAGCAGCCCCGAGAGGCCCAGATAGACGCTCGCCAGTGCCAGCGCGAACGCCGCCCCGCGGTCGATCAGCGCCATCAGACGCTCAGCCGGCTTGCCGTACGGGATGCCACCCTTGGCGAGCACCGCCGGCACCGCCGCCGCCGTGAAGGCCACCGAGACCAGCACCAGAATCGCAAAGACCGCCCAGAGGAATATCTTGAAGAACGGACGCATCAGGAAAGTGGTCCCGAAGACCTTGTTGTAGCTGCCGCTGAGGCCCATGAACTCGTTCTGCGCCTTGACCAGCTTGCGCGCGGTTAGCAGCGGTCCGGTCGACGCAACTTTAGCGAAGAAGAACGCAGAGCCCACCGTGTGGCAGTCGGCGCACTTGACCGGCTTGGCGCCGCGGGCCATGCGCGCCGGACGCACATCATGCCCCAGTGCCCAAGACACCGGCTCAGCGGCCTTCTCGATCTTGGCGCTCAGTTTGCCGTCTGCCGCCAGTTCCCAAACCTGGCCGTGCGCGACATAGACGGCGCGAGCGTGACCAGCCTCGGCGAGCCGCTTGAGACCAGCCGCGACCATCGTCTCGGTGATGGAACAGGCACTGCCGCCCAGCTCCTTGACGTTCGTCGCCGCGTAAGCGGAGACCAGTTCGGTGAAGGCACCCTCTTTGTACCAGCCAACCACCGGTTTTTCGGCCTTAGCCGGGGCATTGGTGCTGATCATGGCATCGCCGTCGCCACCGCGGAAAAACAGCGTGTCCCCGTAGACCACCGCACCAAAACCGTTCGTCATCGCCGCCGGCGAGGCATCGAGCGTCTGCAGCAGATTCGACAGCCACTTTTCACTGGCCTGGCGCGCCTCAAGCTGCTCGTCGCTCATCTTCTCGGTGTCGGCGTTCGGATCAAAGGCAGGAATGACAGCGATCAGGTTGGTGGCGGTCTGGTAGTAGATCCCATCCGGTTGCGTGGTGTCGCCGGCCGGTTCGGCATAACCGTCCAGATGCTTCTTGAAGAGCTTCCCGCCGATCGCCAGCACCGGCTCGCCCGGGATATTGGGATCGGTCGCCAGCGTGCCCAGAACCGCCCCGACCTGCTCGCGCACATCCAGCAAGCCTGCGCACGCCTCCGTCACGGTCTCGGGGCGGAGCGGCGTGATGGTGGCGGCGTCTTGTTCGTCACGCACGCCCCAGAAGGCCGGCCATGTCATGCGGCGCGGCTCGATCTTGCCCGCCTCGTTGCGCACGAAGACCGGCTCCAGAATGAACGGCTGAGGCGTCGCCCAGCGGGCGCGCCCGTAAACGCCCATGCGGTTGGCGCGCGAGGTGCGCACCTCCGCCAGCATCCCCTCCTCCGTCACGCCGGAGTGGCAGGCCGTGCAGCTCAGCTCCTTGAAGTGGGAGACCGGAATGCCGACATGCTTCGGCGCAGGGGCACCGTGGCGGCCGGCGCGGGCGGCGTCCGTGCCCATGTGGCAGCCCACGCAGCTCGCGCTGGCGCGGACCTTGTCCATCTTGCCGGTGTTGTCGCCCTCGTAGCCACGCGCGATGGCGTGGTCTTCGCCGTTGCCGTGGCAGTCCGCGCAGCTCATGCCCGCGCGCAGATGCACGTCGCCGTCGATGTCCTTGTGCGGCATACCCGCTTGAGACACCGAGTGGCAGTTCAGGCAGTTCTCGCTGCGCGGCGCACCGACCTCCAGCACCGTGCGGTTCTTGGCGTCGAACTGCCGCGTGTCATAGACCACGTGCGGCGGCACGGCGAAGACCGCGTCGTCGCGGTTCAGGCCGCGCAGCACGCCCCAGTAGTCGGCCACGCGCGACCCCATGCCGCGGATCTCGCCCAGCCCGAGGGCGCCCGTGGCGGCCCAGCGGAAGTTCTGGCGCAGGATCAGGCGCACCCACTCGCTGTGGTCGTAGGCCTTGCTCTGGCTGTGGCAGGCGAAGCAGTTGATTTCGATGGGGCCCGACACGTCCCAGCGGGCGTGCGGCCCGCCTTCGGCGTAGAGATCCGCTGGATCGGCACGGTCACCGCCCGGCATGTGACGGCCAAAGGTGTAGGTCCACTCCCAGTCGGTCATGCCGAGCCGCTCCGGCGTGTGCGTTCCCGGCCAGTTGCGCAGGCTCATCGGGATCTGCGACCCGCTGAGCGGATCGATCAGGAACCAAGGCTCGCCGCGTCGTCCGTGCGCCGTGTTCGTGCCGGACATGTTGAAATGCCAGCCGGACGCGATGGTGTCGTAGTCGTGGCATTGGCCGCAGGTCTTGCGCGTGCTGACCGGCAGGGCGTTGGGCGTGCCCGGCACGATCGCATCACCGAACTCATCATTCAGGGCGAGGCGGTGCACCGGCGTGTTGCGTCCGCCATCCCAGTGCGACTCGACCGTCGCGAACGCCGAGACGGCCGCGCAGGCCAATGTAAGAGAGAGAAGCTTTTTCATTCGATTACTTCCTGTTCGTCCAACTTGTCGGACCTGTCCGACTTGTCGGATTTACACGTGGAACTCTTCCGGCTTGAAATAGATGGTCTTGCGCTCAGCGACCGAGCGGTTGGCCGCCAGCACCGCCACTGCCGACTCGTAGGCGAGGTCGGCCGGGCAGGTCAGCAATTCGGGCTTGTTGCGGCGCACGGCGAGGAAGAAGTTTTCCAGGTGCGGCATGTGCGCGGGCTTGAGCAGGTCGACCGGCAGCGGCCAGCCGTCGGCCTCGGCGGTGACGCGCACGTCGATCGCGGCGTTGGAGGTGACGGTCGCGGCGACCGGCTTCTTGACCGGCAGCACCAGGCCCATCTTGGCGAACTGATCCCAGTTCGGCACGCCGTCGCGCACCTCACGCTGCACCGCGTTGCCGCGGGCCGCGATCTCGGAGATGGTGAGCGAGCCGTTCTCGCCCATGAACTGCTCGTAGAAGCCGCCGCGGCTGGAGGTCGTCAGCACCTGGTAGTAGGCGCGGTTGATCACCCCCTCCTTGGTCTTGAACTCGTAAATCGCCATCACGTTGTCGTTCATCTCGCGGTTGTAGTAGTCGTTGCCGCCCACCGCGGTGACCGAGACCGGCACGCAGTCCCAGACCCAGAAGAAGAGGTCGATCTGGTGCGAACCGAGGTCGACCATCGGGCCGCCGCCGTACTTGGCGAACCAGCGCCAGTTGAGGAACTGCTCCATATTCTCGTAGCCGTATTTCTGGAGCGTCTCGGTCGGGATATTCAGACGGTCGCGCACGGTCAGGAAGGGGGCGACCGAGCGGTTCCACTGGCCGTAGGCGTGGGTCACGCGGCCCAGCATCTTGGCCTCGCGGATCACGCGGTTGATCGCGTGCATGTAGCGCGGGTTGGAGCGGCGCTGGTGGCCGATCTGGAGGATCTTGCCGGTGCGGCGCTGGCCCAAGACCATCTCCTTGGCCTTCTCCAGACGGTTGGACATCTCTTTTTCGCAGTAGACGTGCTTGCCGTGTTCCAGGCAGTAAACCGTGTGCTCGGCGTGCATCCAGTCCGGCGTGGCGATGATCACGCAATCGATATTCTTGTCCTCTTTGTCGAGCATCTCGCGGTAGTCTTCGTAAACGTTGACCTCGTGCCCCAGGGAACGCAGGCGGCCACGGGCCATCTTGCGGCGGTAATCCCAAATATCGCAAACCGCCTTGAACCGCACACCGGGGATCTTCATCGCGGCATCCGTCAAAATCTCGCCCTCGGCGCCGTAGCCGATCACGGCCGCATTGACCTGGTCATCCTTGGGACCGATGGTATTGGCCTCTTGACTCAGGATATTGAAGGTCGGCAACACAGCGGCCGCCGCGGCCGTGGATTTGAGGAACGTCCTCCGATTGAATGTCATGCTCTCCATCGTCTTACTCCTTTGATCGTCGAATGACTGCGCCCGGGCGCCCATGCCCCCCTGAAGCATTGATTCACCGTCCTTCTCCGATTTGTGGCATGATTAAACCAAAAAAAGACCGGTTCGTCATGTCCACCATTCGGTTCTTTTCGGCCGGTTTCTGGCTACAGGTTACTTGTTGCAGGTTGAGAGTTGAGAGTTCTGCGTTCAACGTTCGGCGTTCGGAGTTTACCTAGCGGCAGACGTCCCAACACCTCTCACGCGAGATCGAAAGTTACGGCCACGTCCCGTTCGCCGACGCGGCAAACCAGTTCCTGCTTTCGTTCCTGGCTTTCGGCTTCGTTTAGCGCCATGGTTCCCGTGCCGCACGATGGACGCCCTCCAGCCGCGCAGCGATCTCGTAGGCCCACGCGACGTAGCCGATCGCCAGCCGGTAGACATCCAATCTTTAGTGCCACCTGTTTTCCGTCATCCCCGCTTCCCCCGACAAAAAACACCTGAAAAACGCCATCTTAGGCCGTTTTTTGGCTATTTTTTCATCGTATCACTTTGACTATCAATAAGTTACCGACGCTTAGCGTCGCGACCCCGCTTAGCGTCGCGACCCCGCAGACTATTTTCCTTGCGGACGTGGTTTTGACCCCCGGAATCCGGTAAACGGTTACTCACGGACGGGCTCCACGACGACTATTGGAAGGGGAGCCGCGACCGTGAGGCCACTGTCAGAGAGGCAGTCTTTGCGGCATGACCTCCGGAACGATGTCACTTTCCTGACACACACCCTTGCGTACAGGGCGTTTTTATTTGAACTGGGCTCGCGCGTTGTTTATCAGGGAAACACTTCGGGGTAGACGGAATCCGGCTTTTTTGCTTACATAGACTGCGGATGGAAGCATCAGCAGAGCAACCGGTCGGATATCTTGCGGAAAGGAGCGGGAGGGATGTTGACGATCAGAAAGATCAGGGGCAGTGAGCTGA
>Ga0209506_1003048_pt1 | contig 14021 bp, 6 predicted proteins | sample AD_JPNHG2_MetaG_FD_184409 | JGI IMG/M metagenome (GOLD analysis project Ga0209506, IMG submission 184409) | Active sludge microbial communities of municipal wastewater-treating anaerobic digesters from Japan - AD_JPNHG2_MetaG (SPAdes) (version 2) | ecosystem: Engineered > Bioreactor > Anaerobic >...
TTCTTGACTACCCAATAAAAATGCGATTCCCCTCTTCTACTGAACAGCCTCAGTACGATCAAACCAAGGTTATTGTTCGCTATAAATCGGCTGGTACAACTATTGATATGGAAGTGCCCAAAGGAAACGTACAAATTGTTAATGATACATTAGTTCAAATCACACTTCCACGTACTCCTGTTTACGGTGAAACAGTTACATTCAGCATTGCTGAGGGTATGTTCCGTAATTCATATGGAAACGCAAGTGCAGCCATTGCATTTGGAGCAAAGAGCTGGTTTATTTCATATGGTTATGACGTAAGCTTAATTACTGCTAGTTATAGTGTTGACCTAGTTGACAATAGTGGTAATCCTGCTGGTACTTATAACGCATCTATTGATGTTGCAAAAGGAGGGACAGAAGTTCTGATCAAAGATTTTGTTAAGAATTTCTATAGCTTAACTGAAGATGCTCCTATCAGCGGTACTTTTGATGGCGACTTTGGAACAATTTCAGTTCCTGATTGGCAGCCATTATTTAAAACAACTGTAAGTGGAAAGGAAGGCTGGGTGTATTTCGCTAACAGATACTCTACTGATGATGTAGTTGGGCACATTAGTTCAGCTGGCAACTTTAATTTAGATGGCTGGGGATTTTACTTTTTATCTGATGATGAAACAGTTGGTGGTTGGCTTAATAGGTTTAATACATCAGCTTGGACAAAAGGATCAAAGGGTACCAATAACCAGCCTAATGAATTATCAATAGAAACTTTTGGAAAGAGATTTTAATCATTATTAATTTGCAAAAGGGAGGAATATTCCTCCCTTTTTTTATTTTTGCAAAAAAAACATGAAACGATTTACTACGTTTTTAATTCTACAGGCATTGGCCTTAATAGCAGTTAGTAAGCCAGTTGATATGGCTACTGCTCAAAAATTTGCCTATGAGTTTATATCACTGAATGGAGGCAAAGCAATTAGCCCTGAAAATGTCAAAGTATTAAATGCTGGTAAGGTTCCCTTAACATATGTAGTAAATTTTATTCCACAAGGCTGGGTGCTTCTCTCAGCCGACGATAGAGTACAATCGGTGTTAGCATATTCTACTTATGGACATTTTAATGTTGAGGAGGTAAAATCGGTACCTTTTTATTTTTGGTTTCAGGGATATGCTGATGAAATAAGTCATGCTATTAGCTCAAAAACCGATAAAATGCATCCTTCATGGAGCATAAATTACTACCAAAAAAGCAAAGGTGAAAGCGTAGAACCATTAATTCAAGTTAACTGGAACCAGAGTGCAGGATGGAATGAATATTGCCCTGCCGATCCAAATGGACCTGGTGGTCACGCTTACGCTGGTTGTGTTGCAGTGGCTATGGCTCAATGTATGAGTGTTTTCAAATACCCAACAAGGGGATATGGTGAGCACTCCTACACCGATCCCACGTATGGAAACCAATACGTAAACTACTCTCAGCAAGAATACAATTGGGATTTAATGCCTGCAACAACTGCCAATGAACATGTTGCTAAACTACTATATCATCTTGGGGTTTCTGTAAACATGAACTATGGTGCAGATGGTTCTGGTGCTTACTCACAAAATGTTCCATATGCTATAAAAACCTACTTTGATTACACAAGCAGAGCCAAAATAGTAAGTAAATCATCATATACTGATGAGGATTGGAGAGCCCTACTAACCAGTGAACTATTGGCTGGTAGGCCAATATACTATTCAGGAGATGGTAACGATGGACAAGCGGGACATGCTTTTTGTCTGGATGGCGTCAATCAAAACGGGCTGTTTCATTTCAATTGGGGTTGGAGTGGAAGTTACAATGGATACTATTCTATTGGATCGTTGACACCTGGTAGCTACAATTTCAGCTATGACCAACAAGCAGTTATTTACTTTGAGCCCAGAAATCATTCACCATACGATATTCAAATCTCTAATAACACCGTTTATGAAAACAAACCTGCAGGTGAGTTTGTAGGTAAACTTGTGGCGTCCGATGAAACCCCTAACGATAGCCATACATTTGAGGTTCACGGCGCACCCGGGATTGATGGTGAGATTGGTGATGTTCCATTTGCAGTAAAGACGGATTCGTTAGTAACTACTAATGTTTTGAACTGTAGTCAAACTCCGCTATGGGAAATCGTGGTTAAGGCTACCGATTTATCTGGCTTAACTTTTGAAAAATCCCTGCTAATTCAGGTATTAAAGCAAACTTCCACCGATGATGTACCTTTGAATGTTAAAAGTGTTTTAAGTGCATTTGTTAATGATGGGTCTTTAGTTGTTGAGCTTAACCATGATGAGCCTGGTATTGGAATTATTAGTATAGTATCAATTGATGGAACTTTAGTAAAAAGTTTTAATTTCCAAAAGAATACAGGCAGTCATCGTATCTCACTTAATATTTCAGATATTCAAAAAGGAATTTATATTGTGCAAGTTGTTTTCCAGGGTAAAAACTATGCGCTAAAATTATTTATACCATAGTTTAATGTTGTTCTTAATAAAAAAAGTAGGTCTATGACCTACTTTTTTATTAAGTATTATTAGAAAAATTATCTGGCAGTACAATAGTTCATTAAACTTATCAAATCTTCTTTCTTGTTAATGTCAATGTTTGCAGTTTTTACATAAGTTTCCAACTCTTTTTTATCAATTTTAAAGATCTTAGAGAAATTTTTTAAGGTCGCTGGGTAAAATTTGCTTTTGTTTATTAAGTACCATTTTTCATAGTACCCCAGCTCAACTTTTTGGTTTACGGTTAAGCTTGAAGCAATAATCCTGTTGCCTGTTTCCAGTAACGAAGAGGCTTGCTGTACGCTAGAAGTTGAAGATGACATTCCGTAGGCTCCACCCTTATCAATGTTTACGGTTTTAAATCCACGAACCATTCCAAGCTGAATATCGTTTATATTTGCTACTACCTGAACTGTTCCATTGGATGTTTTAAAGAATAAATCTTTACCAATTGAAAAAAAAATTATTTGATCCTGATTGGCAACTGGGAGCAGCTCATTTTCCGGAGTGATGAATAGCACTTCATCTGTTAGTAGGTTGAGGTTTAGTTTTGCCTTAGCATAAGTTTTGTCGCTAAATGTTATTCTCCCGTCAAGGGGTTCATTGTAAAGAAGTACATAGCTCTTTTCGGCAGAGATATCTACAATATTCTCATTTCTTGAAACCTTAACATTGACGTTTTCTTGGGCAAAACAATTATTAATTACCATAAAAGTAATTAACAATGTTGATGAAAATCGTAGTGACTTTTTTATCATATTTTTACTCTTTTAAGTTTTTGCTAAGTTAATAAAAATAGCACGAAGATATTGCAGCTGATTTTAATTTGATATACCCAAATTCCAAGTTTAAGGCTATAGCTGTAAGCGACAAAAATTTATCAGGCCTTGCAAACTAATGACCATAATGACCTTATGGCAGATTTCAAAAAAGGTTTATCGCTCAACTATTCTTTAAACCAATGGATACAATTAAGTTACTTCTACTGATATTAACAACAGGAAAAGTTCACCTCTTAGTACTGTTGACAATATGGGGATGTAGCATTCTTTCGAATTAGTAGTTTCGTTGTATGCTTTCTTAGTGGTGGCATCATTCTGAAAAAGAGTAGCTATTAAAATATTTTAACCTACCGCTTGTTTTTTTGCATTCTTTAGCATATATTAGCCCTGTTGAAAATTTACTAACCTCTATTGTAAACCTAAAACTTGTTCTATGAAAAAACTAAGCGTTTTTCTTGCAGGTTTGTTGCTTGCCGGCTTAACCATTGTGCAGGCACAAACGGTAAGGATTACCGGAACGGTAACCAGTTCCGAGGATGGAATGCCCATGCCGGGTGTTTCAGTGTTTGTAAAGGGTACAACCATTGGTGCAACCACCAATGCCGATGGTAAGTATGAGCTTGCCGTACCCACCAATGCTCAAACCCTCACCTTCAGCTTTGTGGGTTTCAAAACCCAGGAAGTAGCCATTGCCGGCCGATCGGTTATCGACGTGGTAATGCAGTCCGAAGCTGTTGAGATGAAGGAAGTAGTTGTTACAGCTCTGGGTATTACCCGTGAGAAAAAAGCACTTGGCTATGCAGTGCAAGATGTGAAGGCTGACGACCTGAACAAATCGGGCCAAACCAACGTTTTGAATGCAATTACAGGTAAGGTAGCCGGTGTTCAAATTGTTGGTGCATCGGGTAACACAGGTGGTTCTGCTAAGGTTCTTATCCGTGGTGTAGCTTCGGTTTCCGGTAGCAACGACCCGTTATTTGTTGTTGACGGAGTACCCATAAGCAATGCAAACTACAACACTTCAACAGCAAATGTTGGAGCAGGTGGTTATGACTACGGTAACCTTGCTCAGGATATTAACCCTGAAGATATTGAATCGGTTTCAGTTCTTAAAGGCGCTTCTGCATCAGCTCTTTATGGTACACGTGCTTTGAATGGCGTAATTCTAATTACAACTAAAAAGGGTTCACAGAAAAAGGGTATAGGTGTTACCGTTAACTCTGGTGTTGCATTTGAAAAAGTAGCTTACCTGCCTAAAGTTCAAAAACTATATGGTGGTGGCGTAACCATCGACGACGCCGATGGTGGTGTTAACGGGTTTGAACAGGTTAACATTGGCGGAACAGATTATTTGGTTGTTAACTACCAAACAGACGAATCATGGGGGCCGAAGTATGATCCCAATATCAGGGTTTTACCATGGAATGCATTTGACGCATGGGATACCAAAAACTATTTAGTGCCCAAGCCTTGGGTTTACCCTAAAAATGACTTTAATTACTTTTTCCAAACGGGAGTATCGTACACTAATAGCGTAGCTGTTAACGGTACAACCGATAAATCTAGTTTCAGGTTGTCGTATACCAACATGACTGTTGACGGGTATATGCCTGGTAACGAGATGGAGCGCAATGCCCTTAACTTTAATGGAACCAGTAAGATTAGCAAGTACTTAGAAGCTTCAACAAACGTAAATTATGTTCGCAACTGGGCAAAGGGCCGTCCTGAAACTGGATACGGTGACAAGAACCCAGTAATGCGTATGTTCCAGTGGGGTCAAACCTCAACCGATTATAAAGACCTTGAGGCATATAAAAATCCTGATGGTACACAAAGAACTTGGAACCGTGTGGCATGGGATGATCCAACTCCTATGTACTCCGATAACCCATACTGGGCTTCTTACGAAAATGCTCCCGAGGATGTTCGTGATCGTTACTATGGCAACATTGGTCTTACTGCCAACATTACCGATTGGTTAAAGGCACGCGGTAAGATTAACATGGATCACTTCAACTATACCATTGAAGAACGTAGTGCAATTGGGTCACAAGCTCAATCGTTCTACACATTAGCTACCCGAGTATTTACAGAAATGAACTATGAGTTCATGTTAATGGCTAATAAGAACTTGACTGAAGACATCACCCTGAATGCCATGTTGGGTACAAACCGTATGGAACAAAAGTATGCCTTAACCGGTGGTTATACACAAGGAGGTTTGTTGCTTCGTAATTGGTATAGCCTTAGCAACTCTGCTGTTCCTGCAGGCGTATATGATAACAAGTGGCAGAAACGTATTAACAGTGTATTTGGAAGTGCAACCCTTGGTTATAAGAGTATGATTTACCTCGACTTTACCATGCGTGGTGACTGGTCATCAACTCTTCCTGAGGAAAATAATTTCTATACTTATCCAAGTGCTACAACAAGTTTCATATTTACTGAACTTCCAGTTCTAAAGGATCAAACTATACTATCGTTTGGTAAAGTTCGCTTGAACTGGGCACAGGTGGGTGGTGATACCAATCCATACTCAACTGCTACCGTATTTGTACCCCTCGACAACTTTGGAACTAATCCAAACTACCGTCTCCCAACTACTTTGAATAATCCAAATCTAAAACCCGAAAAGACAACCTCCTACGAAGTTGGTACTGAGTTAAAATTCTTGAATAACAGATTAGGTATTGACTTTACATACTACAACAACCAAACTGTTAACCAAATTATTCCTGTACCTACCTCAGCAACAACAGGTTATACACAGCAAATTATCAATGCCGGTAAGGTTACTAATAAAGGTATTGAGCTCCTCCTAACTGGTACCCCTGTACAAATGGAGAACAGTTTCTCATGGGATGTAACACTCAACTTTGCGATGAACGACAACCGTATCAATGAACTTGCTCCTGGCGTTAATACATATCGCTTGGCAGGTTTATTTGGTGTTGAAGTTCATGCACAGGAAGGCGAAAAGTATGGAACTATTAAAGGTTATAACTATGTAACCGATGCAAATGGTAATAAGATAGTAGGAACCAATGGTCGTTATATTCAAAGAGCTACTATTGAATCGGTAGGTAGCTACTTGCCTGATTGGAATGCTGGTTTAACCAATACATTCCGTTATAAAGGAATTGAATTATCGGCCCAGATTGATATGCAAAAGGGAGGCCGTATGTTCTCATTAACCCATATGTGGGGAACATACTCCGGTATTCTTGAGCGTACAGCAGCCAACAACATACGCGAGGATGGTATTGTAGTTGATGGCGTTTATGGTAAACTTGATGCTAATGGGAACATAGTTTATACAGATAAAACTGGTGCTACAGTTACTGAACCCGTTAAGAATGAGACTGTAATTTCGGCTGAACGTTGGGCTTGGGACCACTACTCTCGTGCTCGTGCAGGTCAAAATACCTTTGATACTGATTACATTAAACTACGTGAAGTACGAATTGGTTATAACCTGCCCAAGAAGTATACCGGACCTTTTAATAATGTAAAGATTTCTGCTTACGGACGTAACTTAGCTATTTGGGGTCGTGCCGAGGGAGTTGATTGGGATCCTGAATACGTTCATGGTTCAGGTAATGTTCAAGGTATTGAAGGTGGTGCATTGCCTTCGCTTCGTACCTTTGGCTTTAACCTAACTTTTGATTTTTAACAGTATAAACCATTTGATTATTAAAAAATGAAAGCTATGTTGAAAAAAATATTTCTTATTATCTCACTACCGGTGCTATTCATTGCGGGATGTACCGATAAATTTGATGAGATAAACAAGGATCCAAACAATCCTGTAGCAATTGAAACAGGATACCTGCTAACCTACTCGGAAAAAACCATAATGGATAATTTACGTGATGCATGGTTTGCAGGTCGAGGAACTCAGTTATTGTGCCAGCATTGGTCACAAAATAACTATCCCGATGAAGATCGTTACTTGATTCGTACAACCACCATTCAAAATGCTTGGAGAGCATTTTATAGGGCTGCTGCCAACTTGCAGCAAATCATTAAAATGAATACCGATGAGGCTACTAAGGCTGATGCTCGTGCTTCTGGTCCAAATGAACATCAGATCGCGGTTGCAATGATTCTTAAAGCTTACATCATCAGTATTATTACCGATACTTGGGGTGATGTTCCTTACAGCGAATGCTTCAACCCCGATATTCGTCAGCCTAAGTATGATGCTCAGGCCGACATTTATCCACAGCTTATTAAGGAGTTGAAGGACGCAGCTGCAATGATCGATCCAGCTAACGGTGACCTTACTAAGGGTGATATTATATACGGAGGAGATGTGGCTAAATGGAAAAAATTTGCTAATACCTTACGCCTACGACTCGCCCTCAGGATGTCTAAAAAAGACGCTGCTCCTCTTAATGAGGTTAAAGCTCTACCTTTAAGTAGTTTCTTTCAGTCAAATGACGATAACGCAAAATTTACTTACCTAGCAGCTAGTCCAAACGAAGGTCCTGTTTACCGAGCATTCTTTGTTGACAACCGTAACGACTTTACTATAACAAAACCTTTTGTTGAACTTTTGGCAGGTAGAAATGATTCATTAAATGTTTCAAAGGTTAATCCTTTTGCTGGTATTGAGGATCCCAGGTTAAGTATTTGGGCTTATAAAATTGGTGGCAAGTGGATAGGTATGCCTTACGGAATGGATGATGCTACCACAAAGGCTTTTGCACCAAATACTTGCAACTACAAGGATAATCCCTCTGTAGTTCATCAGCCAGATTTTGCCTACACATTTATGGATTATGCTGAGTTCTGCTTTATCATGTCTGAGGTTAATGGTTGGGATCAGACCTGGTATGAAAATGGTATTCGTGCCTCAATGGAGGATTGGGGTGTTGCTAATGCCGATATTACTGCTTATCTTGCTGCCGTACCAGCTGCTAATCAGGAAAATGTTCTTACCCAAAAGTATATCGCCCTGTACATGCAGCCCGAACAAGCTTGGTTTGAGTATCGTAGGACTGGATTCCCCAAAACCCTTATTAAACCTGGAGAAATTACCCATAGACAAGGAACAACCAACATTATTTTCACTCCTATTGTTGATGGTGTGACTGATATTCCAAACAGAATGTGGTATCCTGTAGAGGAGCAAGGAGTTAACGAACCAGGCTATAAAGCCGCTGTTGCTGCTCAAGGGCCCGATGATCTTATGACTAAGGTTTGGTGGCAGGAATAATTAATTTTGATTTCATTCAAAAACCGCCCCAGAGGGGCGGTTTTTTTATTTTACCTTTTTACTCAAAAAACATTTGACTGGTATTTCTATTTACCATAAATTAGCTTAGTGAATTAACTAACTAAACCTAAACCAAACTATTAACTTGTGTTTTATGAGGAAACTGTGTGCCTTTCTCACAGCTTTTTTGTTTATAGGTTCTTTGAATGTATTAGCCCAACAAGCTGTGAGAATTACGGGAACGGTAATTTCGGCTGATGGGGCTTGGCCCTTGCAGGGGGTTACTGTGGTTGTTGTTGGTAGTACAATAGGTACTGTTACCAGCATGGAGGGACGATATGAAATTACTGTTCCGGCCATTGCCAAAAAGCTTCGCTTTAGCTACATTGGTTACAAGACCGTGGAGGTTGATATTTCCGGCCGAACGGTGATAGATGTGGAAATGGAGGAGGAAGCAATTGAGGTAAAGGAGGTAACCGTTACAGCCTTGGGTATAATGCGTGCCGAGAAAGCAACGGGGTATGCCATCCAAAGTGTTAAGGGCGACGATATTGCCCGAACCCCTGAGCTGAACATAGTTAACTCCTTGCAGGGTCGTATTTCCGGGGCTATTATTACCAATACCTCTGGGGCTGTAGGTGCCTCAACCCGTATCGTACTTCGCGGGGTTAACTCGCTTAGCACCGATAACCAGCCACTTTTTGTGGTGGATGGGGTTGTGCTTAACAACACAAACTTTGGTGGTACTTACACCGAAGGGGTAAACCGCGGTAGCGGCATTGCCGATATCAACCCAAACGACATTGAGAGCGTTACAGTTCTTAAAGGGCCCAATGCTGCAGCGCTTTACGGATCGCGCGCTGCCAATGGGGTTATAATTATCAAAACACGCTCCGCCGATACCGATAAGCGCTTTGGTGTTAGCTTTAACTCAACCACAACGTTCGAAAGGCCTTTAAGGCTTCCCGATTTCCAGGATGAGTATGGGCAGGGTACAAATGGCCAATTTGAGTTTTACGACGGTAAAGGAGGGGGTATTAACGACCATGTGGATGAGAGTTGGGGGCCAAAACTCGATATTGGGCTGATGATCCCGCAGTGGAACTCACCTGTTGTGGGCGGTGTTCGTCAACCCACACCCTGGGTATCGCACCCAAGTAATGTGAAGAACTTTTTTGAGCTGGGCCAAACCTACTCCAATAATATTGCCATTGAGAGCGCAGCCGAAGATTATGCAGTACGCTTCTCGTACACCAACTCCATGCAAACCGGTATGATTCCCAATACCGACCAAGAGAGGAATAGCGTAAACCTAAACGCCACAGCATCGCCTTATAAATTTCTGGCTTTCACAGCCAATGCTACCTATATTAACACCTATAGTAAAAACCTTCCCGCATACGGTTACAGCGGGCAGAATGTGATGCAGCAGTTCATGTGGTTTGGCCGACAGGTTGATGTGGCCGATTTGAAACAGTACAAGTACCCTGATGGAAGCAAGCGTAACTGGAACTACAGCTACCACAATAATCCTTACTTTACCCTTTATGAGAACCTTAATGGTATTGATAGGGACAGGCTGTTGGGTCAAGCAACATCAACCATAAAGTTTACTGACTGGTTAAGCCTAAAGACAGGTATAGGAGTTGATTACTACACAAACTATAACAATGCGCGTTCCGCTTATGGCGATATCGAAAGTCCCTATGGTTTTCTGAGCGAGTCAAAGCGCACGTTCCGTGAGGTTAATACCGACTTTATGTTCATGATCAATAAGTCGTTTACTGAAAAACTTGCTTTCTCGTTCAATTTGGGGGGCAACCGGATGGAACAGTTCACCCAATCGCTGAGCGCCTACATTACTGAACTTAGCGTACCCGATGTTTACACTTTTGAGAATGCCAAAGTTCCTGTTGTTACCATGAACTACATTACCAAAAAGCGAATTAACAGCTTATACTTTAACGGTCAGTTTATTTGGAAAAATGCATTATTCTTTGATTTTACCGGGCGCAACGACTGGTCGAGCACGTTACCAGCGGGTAACAATTCATACTTTTACCCCTCGGTTAACGTATCGGCCGTTCTTACCGATTTGTTCGATATACAATCCAGAAAATTTAGTTTTGCCAAGCTGCGTGCCGGTTGGGCACAGGTTGGCGCCGATACCGATCCCTACCAGCTACAACCTGTGTATGGGTTCGACGATGGTTGGAATACCGGAACCAAACTGGCACAAATTTATATCCCTGACGATTTGCCAAATCCAAATCTTAAACCCCAAAGAACCAATTCGTTTGAAATTGGTGCCGACCTGCGGTTTTTCTTGAATCGACTTGCATTTGACCTAACGTATTACTCTCAAAGCACCTACGATCAAATTATCCGTATGCCCATAAGCACAACCACCGGTTATACCTCCACTATAGTTAATGCTGGTCAAATTGATAACAAAGGGGTAGAGCTGTCGGTAAACGGAATCCCCATTAAAACCCGTTCAGGTTTTGAGTGGAATATTGGTGTGAACTTTTCAAGAAACGTAAATAAGGTCAGGGAATTAGCCGAGGGCCTTGATCAGTACGTGCTAGGTGGCTACTGGAGCCTTGATGTTCTAGCAATACCCGGCGAGCCTTTTGGTGTACTTTACGGGTACGATTTTATGAGGAATGATGAGGGTAAGGTAATTCATATCGACGGATTACCCTTGCAGGGCGATATCAAAAAGCTTGGCAACTACACGCCCGATTGGGTTGCAGGTGTAACCAACTCAGTTCGTTATAAAAATCTAACCTTTAGTGCTCTTGTTGATGCACGTTGGGGTGGAGAGATCTACTCCATGACCAATACCTGGGGCCGATACGCAGGGGTATTGAAGGAAACTCTTAAGGGTCGTGAGGGAGGAATAGTAGGTGTTGGCGTAATGCCAGATGGACAGGGTAGATGGACTGAGAATGACGTGGTTGTCTCGGCTGAAGAGTACAATAAAGCCGCCTATAATAACAATATTGCCTACTCCAGCATTTTCGATGCAAGCTTTGTAAAGCTTAGGGAGGTTCAAATAGGCTACACCATACCCAAATTAGGTAAAAGCTCCATACGGAATATTTCCATTTCGCTAGTGGGTCGTAACTTAGCCATACTTTATGCAAGGGTGCCCCATATTGACCCCGAAACTGCATTTAGCAACTCCAATGTTCAGGGGTTAGAGTTTGGTCAACATCCTACAGCCCGCAGCATAGGAGTGAATTTGAGTTTTAAGTTTTAGCTTGATAAAAAAAAGAGGTATGAAATTATATAGATTATTTACGTTAAGCATAGCTGTACTGGGGGTAGTTGTCTTGCAGTCGTGCACAAAGGATTTTGATGAGATCAACAAAAACCCCAACGCAATTGATATCAACAAGGATTACCCCGATAAGCTACTGGCAAATGCCATTGAGGATATCGCCGATAGGGTATTTGATGTATGGCTGGGGCACGAGATAGGCTCATGCTGGGTGCAACACATGGCAAAGGTGCAGTACACCGATGAGGATAGGTATGTTCCCCGCAACGATGTTATTAACATGGTCTGGAACGGATTGTATGCAGGGCCTGCCATTGAAACCCAACGAATTTATGAGATGGGGCAGAGGTTAGGGAACCGGAATTACCAGGCAGTGGCGCTGGTGCTAAAATCTTACATTTTTTCGGTGCTAACCGACCTTTATGGAGATATTCCCTATAAAGAGGCATTAAAGGTTGACAGCACCTACACGCCCAAGTACGACACGCAGGAATCAATCTATCTTGCATTAAATGCAAAGCTTAAGGAAGCTAATGAATTATTTCTGGTTGGTGGCCCAAAGGTACAAGGCGATATTCTATTTAGCGGTGATATTACTAAATGGAAACGTTTTGCCAACTCGCTACGATTACGTTTGCTTATGCGAATGTCCAACAGGCCTGAATATCTCGAAACCATCAGAAATGAAATTGATGGCATTGTTTCTGATCCTGTTACCTATCCAATTATCAGCAATAATTCACAGAATGCTGCATTGATTTACCTTGGGACTTACCCCAATAACCACCCGTTAAACGAAACTTACAAAACCCGCGATGATCATAGGGTTAGTAAAACGTTAATTGATGCAATGTACAACCCCAATAACCACGATCATCCCGATTGGCGAATTGTAGTTTACGCTGAAACACCTCAGGCGGGAGGTTACTGGATAGGGTTACCCAATGGTTTGACATCGGCAAAGGCTGCCGCTTACCTGGGCAATGGTATTAAACGAACCTCTAAGCTGGGAGAATACTTCCGTAAAGCTGATGCTCCGGGTATGTTCATGAGCCGTGCAGAGGTTTGCTTCTTGTTGGCTGAAGCTAAACATCGTGGTTTGTTAACATTTGGAACTGAAACAGCTCAGGATTACTATGAACTGGGTGTTAAGGAGTCGTACAGGCAGTTTGCCAATGAAATTATTGAAAACGTGCCTTACTACTACGATTTGGGTGGTGCTTCACGAACCATTGACGATTATTTTAACGATTTTCTTGCAAATAGTGGTAAGTGGGAAGTTGGTAAGGAACTTGAGAAAATTTACACCCAGAAATGGGTTGCCATGTTTGATCAGGGCTTACAGTCATGGTTTGAGTGGCGGAGAACTGGCTATCCCCAGCTAACACCGGCCGAAGATGGATTAAATGGAGGAAGAATACCCCAACGCTTACGTTACCCTTCCGATGAGTATTCCCGTAACGGTACCAACCTGGCTGCAGCTGTTGCCCGCCAGGGTGCCGATAATTTAAATACCAGGGTATGGTGGGATGTTGCCGATAATAATTAGTTGAACTCTATTAATTGATGAGAATATGAGATTGTTTGATACGAAAGTCATAAAAGGGGCCTTGCTTTTGGCAGTATTTGCCATGCTTTTTAGCTCCTGCCTGATGAACGACGATTTAATGACTGCCGATGCCAAAACCGGTGGCTTGGTTGAATCGGTTCCGCTGGTTCAGCTAGTGCCCAAGAAATCAAATACTGTTGATATCGAGCTTAAGGTTTATTTGGGGCCAGCCATTCAAGAGGTTAAGGTTTACAAGCAGTTTTACCATAATGCAACCGACGAAGCCTCTAATGTTGAACTACTCGGCAGTTTTAGTGTAAGTGGCCAGAACTTGAACGATACATTGTTTCTGAACCAAACCTTTACCTGGGAACAGCTGAAACAGGGATTAACCCTTGATAGCTATACTCTACCCGATGACCCTTTAAACGCCGATATTGGGGACTATTTCATGCTTAAGTATGTTTCCGTAATGGACGATGGCAGGGAGGTTACCAGCAATTCACAAACCGAGGTATTGGTGGCTAATAGTTTTTCGGGGTATTACTTATCTGACATTACCTATATACACCCCAATTTAGGTACCAGGCAGTATCAGCTAATAAAGGAATTGATTACTGAGAGTGGTAATACCTGTTCAACAAATTTTGCAGT
>Ga0209506_1003050_pt1 | contig 14009 bp, 10 predicted proteins | sample AD_JPNHG2_MetaG_FD_184409 | JGI IMG/M metagenome (GOLD analysis project Ga0209506, IMG submission 184409) | Active sludge microbial communities of municipal wastewater-treating anaerobic digesters from Japan - AD_JPNHG2_MetaG (SPAdes) (version 2) | ecosystem: Engineered > Bioreactor > Anaerobic...
ATATGCAGCGAATGAAGGCCACAATTCTCGCCGCAAGCGGCAATATAGCTGAAGCCAGAAGTACCCTGCAAAACATATTGACTGCAAATGCTGAAGACCAGGAGAGCCTCTTGTTACTTGCCAATATCGAAGGCCTGGCTGGTAACACTAAAGAACAGAAACAGCTGCTGGAAAAGCTGGTGTCCATCAACCCAAAAAACACCCAGGCCCTGACAAGTCTCGGTGATGTGGCCTATGCTGCAAAAACCTACAAACTGGCCGAAGCCTATTATAAAAAGGCCCTGTCCATAGATCCCAATAACAGTGAAGCCCTGCTTGGTAAGGGAAAAGTAGACCGGTATAACCGGAACCCCCAGGCTGCGGAAGAAGCATTTAATCGGGTGATCAGTATGAATCCCGATTGGGCCTTACCCTTGCAGGAACGGGCCCGGCTTTACCGGGAAAACAACTTCCTCAGGGAGGCCCTGGCAGATCTGGACAAGGCGAAGGAACTTGCACCTCATGACTATTGGGTAGCCATGGATCGGGGTAATGTGCTTTTAGACCTGGGTAGAAAAGAGGAAGCCCTTAAGGAATATGAGCGGGCTATCGGTATAAACGGCGATTATTTCCTTGCCTATGTGTATAGTGCGGGTATTAAGGATGAACTAGAGGACTACAAAGGGGCAGTTAGGGATTATAAAAAGCTTTCAGAACTGAATCCCGATTATTATTTTGCCTTCGAAGCGCTGGGGGTATTATATATGCGGGATAAAAAGTGGGCCGATGCTAAAAATGCTTTCATAGAGGCCTACAAACGTTCACCAACACACAGCACCTATGCCCTCCTGGCGGCGATAAACTGGTACCGAAGCGGGAAAGCCCAGGAAGTAAAGGGCTTTCTTGAAAAGGTTATCCCCACGGTGGAACAGAACAGCATCGATTGGTACATGTTCAGGCTTTTCTATGATTTTTCAGGGGATACGGATATCGCGACCCGTGTCGGCAACGAGAAAAAGCTTGATACAAAGGCCCGCATGCTCTATTACCTGGCCCAATACTACGACATAAAGGGCAATACAAATCTGGCGAACAAGTATTTCATGCTAGTCCGGGACATGAACCGGAAGAACATGATTGAGTGGCGGCTGAACCAATGGGAGATTGAGGCACGAGGCTTACAAAACCAGTCATCCTAGGGGTATACTGTACCCATGGGTAGCAGCTCTGCCTTTGAACAATTTAATTACATCCTGGCCGCCCTACGGATGAAACAAACCGGTGACAGCATCCTGGTACAACCCCATGATTTTCCCGACCATGATGCGGTCGCCTCCGCCTTTGGCCTCGGACGGCTTTTGGAGCGGCTCGGCTTTAAGGTACGGCTCGTTCACCGGCATCCAATCCGCAGTCATTCACTGAACGCCATGATCCGTGAACTCCGTATACCCCTCGAACGGAGCGATGAACTGCTGCCAACAGATGTAAGTGATGAACCCTGTATAATCGTAGACGGAAGTCCCAATAATGCCAATGCCCATCCTCTCAGCTCCAACCTGATTGCAGTTATCGATCATCATGTAAATCCTGGCGAACTGGATGCCCCCTTTGTGGACATCCGTACAAGCTACGGGGCCTGCTCTACCATCATCGCCGATTACTGGCAGGAGGCGGAACTTATCCCCGACAGGCAAACCGCCACCGCCCTTCTTATGGGCATCCAGATTGACACGGACTTTCTCTCCCGCCGCGTAAGCCCCGCGGACCTTAATGCTCACCACCGACTGTTTTTTCAAGCCGACTGGCAGTTTGGAACCCAGGTAGTAAAAGCAGCCCTTTCTATTTCTGACCTGAAAGCCTTTCATTATGCCACAGAGCATTATATATCCCAGGGGAACCTCTTTTTTACCATGCTTCCCTTCGACTGCACCCAGGAACTCATCTCCATACTGGCGGATTTTTTCCTCAGACTCCGGGAAATTCTCGTTTCTGTGATTGTCGAAGCCGGTAGAGATCGGTATCATGTGTCGGTCCGCAGCCGCACACCGGACATATCCGCCGCCACGGTTATTAAGCTCGCCCTGGCAGGCATCGGTGAGGGAGGCGGCCATGACCACATGGCGGGAGGCATTATCCATGCTTCCGCCCATATTGATGAACAGGCCCTTTTCCGGCGTTTTGCAAAGGCCATGGAAACAGCCCAGGAGAACCAATGAACAAAGGAACACAAACACGACTCACCCTGCAGGACAGGGAAATAATACTGGTAGGAACTGCCCACGTATCCCGGGAAAGTATAGAAGAAGTAAACCAGGTCATCCGGGAAGAAAAACCTGGTATGGTCTGTGTAGAACTGGATGCGGGACGGCTCGCATCCATGACCCAGCAGGATTCCTGGGAAAAACTGGACCTGGTAAAGGTTTTTAAAGAAGGTAAAGGGTTTCTTCTCATGGCAAACCTGGTGCTTTCCAGTTTTCAGCGCCGGCTCGGCCAGAACATGGGAGTAAAACCCGGTGATGAGATGAAGGCTGCCATCGACACAGCCACTGAGTTGGGCATACCCTATAGCCTCTGCGACCGGGAGGTCCAGCTTACCCTGAAACGAGCCTGGGGGAGCTGCGGCTTCTGGAGCAAGAATAAACTCCTGGCAACCCTGCTTTCCAGTGCTTTTACTACCGAAAAAATAGACGAAGCCCAGATAGAAGCCCTGAAAAATAAAAATGAGCTGGACAATATGATGGGCGAACTTGCAGAGTATTTACCGGAAGTTAAAAAGGTTCTAATTGATGAACGGGACCAGTATCTGGCAGCAAAAATCTGGGCAAGCCCAGGGAGCCGTATTGTGGCGGTTATCGGTGCGGGCCACATGGGGGGCGTCTCTGCCCATCTGGTAAAAATCGCCCGAGGAGAAGGTATCATAGACACCAGCGAGCTGGAGCAGATCCCGCCGCCCTCTAAAATAAGTAAACTTACTCCCTGGATCATCCCCGCCCTCATTGCAACCCTCATCATTGCAGGCTTTTTTAAAAGCGGCGGGGCCGTAAGCCTCAGCATGCTCCTCCAATGGATGCTCTGGAATGGCTCCCTGGCAGCCCTGGGTACAATTATCGCCTGGGGGCATCCCCTTTCGGTGCTTACCGCCTTTGTGGGGGCTCCGATTGCAACCTTAAACCCCTTTGTCGGGGTCGGGCTTTTCGCCGGGGTCGTGGAAGCCACTGTACGCCGTCCCCGTGTTCAGGACATTGAGCATCTGGCAGAGGATATAACCAGCCTCCGAGGACTCTACCGAAACAGGGTGAGCAAAGCGCTCCTGGTGTTTTTTCTTTCATCCCTGGGTGGCATGATCGGGAATTTTATATCCATCCCCTTCCTGACCAACCTGGTGGTTAAGTAATCACAACAACCGTTAATAAAACACCGGCTTTCGCCCAATACAATCGACTTTCAGCAGGCTGGGTCTCTAAAATCAGGCCCGAGCCTAGCGTAGGCCCCGCCGTTTTGCCTCCTTGAGCAGGGCTGTTACGATACCTTCGAGTTCACCGGGGCCAACCATGTTCATGATCTGGGCCTGCAGGGGAAAATCCTTCCTAACAAGGCCCACATTTATATTTCGGACCTTTACCGCCTTACCATTTGGGGTATCCACTTCCTCCATAAACCAGCCCCCTTCTGAGCCGCCGATGGCCCCATCGGAATCGAGAAGGTGCCAGCGGATCTCCGCCCGCCTCAGGTCAGGGTACTGGATATATTCGTAGCGCATGTCGTATTCGGTTGGATAGGTGTAGCCGAGTATATGGATTTCGTAGCGCTGCCGTACCTCATAGAGCCCTCCCTCCTGCTTTAACATGATAATTTTGGCAAGCCGCGGCATATAAGCCACTTGGGATGGGAAATCCAGATAAACCTCTGCAAAGGACTTCATAGACAGGGGAAGCTGGGCCTGAATATCCTGATGGGTAAGAATCCATGTTACCTTCCCCTCCCTCGGCAGCGTGTCCAGGGTAAAAACCACTGTTTTTGCCTTTTCACTGAGGGTAAGACCCGGAATTGGGAACGCCCAGGGGTCCTGCTGCAGCACCGGGTCCTGAACTAGGGATGGCAGGGCATACACAACATGGGCTGACAGGCTGATACATAGAATTAAGGCAAACTTTCGCATTTTCTTAAATTTCCTCATTCATTCATAACCAAAATCGCTTTGAAAAACCAGGGCTTGGTTCAAGGGTGCACCCTCCGTTTCAAACGCTTCTCCAGGGAACGAACCGCGAGAGACAGGGAAATCGTGATGACAAGATAGAAAAAGGCCACCACATTGTAGGTTTCAAAAAACTTAAAGGTTGAAGCCGAATATACCTTACCGAGCTGGGTAATATCCTGTACCCCCAGGGCTGATACCAGGGAGGAATCCTTAACGATAGCCACAAACTCATTGGCCAGGGCAGGCAGAACATTACGGATAGCCTGGGGCAAAACCACCTTCCGCAGGGTCTGGCCATGGCTTAAACCTAACGCATGGGCTGCTTCCACCTGTCCACGGGGAACACTTTCTATACCCGCACGAAATATTTCTGCAATAAAGGCTGCGTAGCCCAGGGTCAGAGCCAGCACTGCCCTCACGGTAAAGTTAAAGGAACGGACCTCCACCGGAGCAAGCCATCCTAAATTGATGAAGGGCCGGAGGCACCAGTTAATAGCAGCGGCCAATGCTGGGGCCCCCACGAAGGCGATATAATAAAGGATAACCAGCATGGGAAGCCCCCGGACCACCTCGATATAAAAGGTGGCCAGTTCCCGAAATGGCTTAAAGGGAGAAGCCCTGAGGAGTCCCAGAACAAGTCCCAGTAAAATTGAAGTCCCATAGGCTATGAGGGATACCGAAATGGTAACCCCCAAGCCCTGGGCTATCGCAGCAACAATGACCCGGCTATCAGCTGAAACTGCGGCAGATACAATGATAGCTGCCGCCAAAAGGCCAAGCAAAAGCAGCCAACAGGGAAAGTCCCGATTCTTCATGAACTAACAGTTAGGGCTGGTATTCAAAGAACCATTTGTTGTTCAGCCTTTCCAGAGTTCCATCGGCCTTCATGGATTCTATCGCCCTGTTAAAGGGTTCTACCAGGTCTGAGCCTTTTTTAAAGATAAAACCAAATTCTTCTGTTCCCAGGGGATCTCCGATAACCTTCAGTTTCCCAGGATTGGCACCCACGTAGCCTTTGCTGGAAGCCGCATCCATCAGCACCATATCCACATCTCCAGCCAGCAGGGCCTGGACCGCCGCGCCGAAGGTTTCAAAGAGCTTAATCCGCGGATTGGACTCATTCCCATCCAGCACATTATAGACCGCTACATAAAAATTCGTGGTACCCGCCTGGGAACCGATGAGCAATTTTGGATTTGCCCCAAAGGTCTTCGCATCGTTAAAACGGTTCTCATCGGCACGGACCAGCATAAATTGCTGGCTGGTCATATAGGGGATAGAAAAATCGACCTGGGCTTTCCGTTCATCATTAATGGTAATACCATCCATACCCACATCAAACTGGCCATCCCGAACTGCTTGAATCATGGTATCCCAGGCAGTTACCTTCCATTCAACCTTTGCATGTAAGCGGCGGGCAATCTCTTCTACAGCATCGTATTCCCAGCCCATGGCCTTTCCAGTCTTGGGGTCCACAAAGTTGAGGGGCGTATAGGCATTTTCAGTAACCGCAACAATGGTCCGCCCCTTCAGGTCCGGCAAGCCCGCACTCAATGTTCCCAGCACCGGCTGAGCAGCGGAACTATCCGGTTTTTTAGCACAGGATGTAAAACCGCCAAGCAGCAGTACTGCCATGACTGCAATAGATACTCTATTTGCTATTCGCTTTTGGTTCATACTGTTCCTCCATAACCCTATTCTAGTGGATGATATACCAAATAATCGAGTACCTGAATACAGATCTCCAATAAGGAATGAGCCTCAAGCCCTCCGATTATTGAGATATACCAGAAACTGGGGTATTATATTTTATATGACTAGAACGAAAAGCACCTGCATTTTTATTAGTGTTTTAATGTTGATGGGATTAGCTTCCTGTTCAACCGTCCCTCCGTCACAAAATCCTGCCCGCATTCAGGGGCTTATTAAAGCCTTGAACACCGAGCCGGTAGAACGTCTCATGGAGCGCTCAAACAGGCCCTTTTTATTAGATGGGGAAATCATAATCCGGGAAGCGGATATGGAAGCCCTTTGGCAAAACCTCCGTAACGGGGGCTTTACATTTCTGAATGCAGAGATTCTTTCAGTTACTCCAGTCGGACCGGAAAGCTACCATTTGTTTGGAACCACCAAGGATGCAGAGTTTTTCTTTAAAAAATATGTGCCCAAGGACGGGGCTATTGCGGAAATAGGGACCGATTACGGAACCTTTTATATAATTACGGGCAGCCGCACCTGGTTTACACCTAAAATTATCGGTTTTACGAGTAAGGGGGTAAACAAATGAAACGCAGCATTCTGATATGGATCACGATACTTTTCATCATTCCTGTCGGTTTGCTGCTTGCCCAGAATACCACCGTAACCTACATCGAAGGAGACCCCAGAATAAAAAACAACCGCGGGACCATTGAGTCATTGGACTACGGAGCCCAGCTTGCTACGGGGGAATCGGTCATTACCGGCAAAAAGGATCTGGTAGAACTGGATCAGGGAAACAGCGCGACCATTCGTATTAAACCAAACACGGTTTTTACCATCCGGGAAATTGAGCAGGGAGGGCAGAAAGAACAGGTTCTCAGCACCATCACCGGTTCGGTATCCATGCGGTTTAATCGCCTGGCCGGTAAGGAACCTAAGATCGGCACCGTCAGCACCATAGCGGGAATCCGGGGGACCGAGGTAACCATTTTTGCCGGCCCCGATGGGAGCTCCCTCTTTATTGTAGAAAGCGGGCTTGTATCGGTTAGTGCAGCGGGCCAGACGGTGGAACTAGGGGCGCAGGAGGCGGTCGAAGTTCCTGCAGGCGGTCCACCGGGAGAAAAATTCTCCGTAATCGGCCGGGAGCTTGATTTTTCGACATGGTCCCAGGGCAAAGCGGAAGAACTACTGGCAGACCCCCTCTCCAGCCTGGATCGGAGTGCTGCCCTTCTTGCACAGTTCAAAGCAGGGCTTGAGGAATGGGTTGGTAAATATGAAAAAGCCCGAGTCGAATCCGAAGCAGCAGCGGAACAGATGAAATCAATGACCGATAAGGAAGCCCAGAACAAGTACCGGGACGAAGTGTGGTTTCCCCTGGCCCTGCAAACCGGCAACGCGATCCTGAATTACCGCTACTACACCCTTTCAGCCCTTTCTCTACGGCGTTTTGTGCTCGGTCCGCTGTATATGCAGGTCCGTACACGGAACATACTGCATCAAGATGGGAGCTATCAGGAATTTATGAACCGATACCAGGAAATTATCAAGGATTTCCAGACCACCTTTGAACCCTATACAAATAGTACCGACTACTGACAGGTCCTTAAGGACTTGTAAAAAACCAGGAGGAACCTATGAACAAGAAAAACACCCTTAAAACCAGCACAGCGCTTCGCTGGATCGCCCTATTGCTCGCAGCAGCTTAGTTTGCAGGCTGCAGTCTTACAGGTGAAACAATTCGCGACAGGATTGATAAATTTATTACTGCTATCAATAATCAGGACCCGCAGGGTATAAAGGACTGTCTGGATCCATCGGCAGCCAGTTACAACACAGCCGATTTAAATTTCTGGAATCACTATTTTAATAATAGACCCTATACCATTGCCAGTTTTTCTCAATCGGGGAATACGGCTACGGTACATTTTTCAGGATCCAATGGTTCAGATTTACCCATGGTCTTTGAAATGACCGAAAACCAGGGGACCCTTTTAAGCGGAACAACCTATTCAATCCGGCGGATAACACTTAACTCGCAGACTATTTTTGAATAAATGAGGTTGCTCTTTCAAAACTCCCTGAGTTTTGATAAAGCCTTTAAAAATAAAGAAGCAGCCCCCGGCAACAATACAGGCTTTTTACCCGCAAGATGTGCACCCATCGGCGCCTGTGAGGCGCCTAGCCGGGCGCACAAAAAAAGCCTGCCGGCTTACACCGACAGGCTTCTCTTACTTAACAGCCCTCTGGATTACCAGCGGCCGTAATTTCCTCCATTGTCCCGGTCACGGCGGGGTTTATCCATCGCTTCGTTTACCTTGAGCCGGCGGCCATCAAATTCAAAGCCGTTGGTGGCAGCGATTGCAGCCTGAGCTTCTGCATCGGTGCTCATTTCCACAAAACCGAACCCCTTGGAATAGCCCGTATCACGATCGGTGATAATTTTTACGGATTCTACATTTCCATAGGAGGAAAAGAGGTTGCGAAGACTGTCTTCGAAGGTGTTGTAGGAAAGATTGCCTACATAAAGTTTTTTAGCCATATTTGGCCTGCCTTTGCCCGATTGTTTCGGGTCTTTAAAAATCCGCCTATACAGGATAAGCGCTTTTCCCGGTTAATTTTTGTAAGCATTACGCTACAGAAGTCCGGGGCCGAGCGGAGAGACGGACTGAACGGACAGTACTTTTCACGATAACTTGATTTTCCGAGTCGGTTTTCTTGAATAGCGGCCAGGGAAAGGCAGGCATCAAAAACTTCGAAAGGAGCGTAACAGTAGAAAATGTAACAGTAGCGTTATGAGTTTCTCTCACTCTTTAACTAAGATATCCTATTCACGAAATAAGGTCAAGGGTAGCGGGAACCTTTCTTCTCAAGAAAGGCTCCCTGATTTTATTTTTAATCAGAGAGGCTCTTTTAAGAGCCTCTATACCTCACCCTTTAATTTGAACCGAGCAATCCCTTCATATATACGATCAATGGATTTTTTATTTTCTTCACTCAGATCATGCACATGGAGGGTTGCAGCCGTGATATCATCCAGGGCTTTGGAAGCTTCTGCCACGGCATTACGGATTTCTTCAGTAACATTAAGGAGATTTGCCATTTCCCCCTTAATTTGCTGGCTTCCGCTCTGTGTTTCACCGGCAAAATCCTGAACCTTAGTGGTAATCGTGGTAATTTCGTCTAAAGCAACAGAAACCTCTTTAGAAGCCGACTGCTGTTCCAACATGGCAAAGCGCATCTGTTCCCGGTTCTGGTTTACTTCTCTTATGCCCGTATCGATGATAGAAAAACTATCGCTCACCTTGCGGGAACTTTCTACCACATTGTTGATCACCTGCTGTATAGCCTTAAGGTTCGATGCAATACTTTTTGAATGACTTGCGGCGTTTTCCGCTAAATTTCGAATCTCATCGGCGACTACTGCGAAGCCTCGTCCATGCTCTCCCGCATGGGCTGCCTCTATGGCCGCATTCATGGCTAAGAGGTTGGTCCGGGCTGCAATGCCAGAAATAAGGCTGTTCGCTTCCTGCAAGGCCCGGGATTGTTCGGTTATTTGTTCAATCTGGACAATCAGGGGTTCCAGGGTACTCTTTCCTGCCTCACTGGCCTTCACCAGTTCCATAATTTTGGTATTCCCAGACTCCAGGGCTTCCTGTACCCGATGAATCGATTCGAGCATCTGCCTTATAGAGGCGGTTGATTCGGTGACCGCAGCAGACTGGGCTTCGATCTGCCCCTTAAGTTCCGCAATATTTGAGAGAAATTGTTCTATGGTCGCTGCACTTTCGGTAACACTGGCAGATTGATGCAGCACATTTTGATGAATACTCTTGAGGGTAGCCCCTATTTCTTCCGTTGCAGCAGCACTTTGCTCCATTTCCCTAGAAAGAGTATCTCCCAATCTTTTTAGTTGTACCGTTTCTTCCCTAATTCCCCTTAAAATAGTACTTAATTGGGTTGTAAAACTATTAAAATACTGGGCCATCTTTCCCAACTCCGATGAATCCCGAATTGAAATTTCTTTGGAAAGATCCCCCTCCCCCCGGGCAATGGAATCAAAGGTATCCATCACCTGCACTACTGGTGTCCGTATGGAATTCGCAAAAATAAGACCACTGGCGGTGATAGCGAGTATCATAATAATGACGAGAACAATAACTACAAAGAAAGATGAACTGTATTTTTTGTCCATCTGAACAGACCGATCGATAAGTTTCCCCAGTTCGGCTTTCACCGTTGTACTAAGATCATTTACAAGCCCGGTTCCCTTATCCCAAAGCACTTCGTAGGAGGTTGTATATCCCGTTCCCCAGTTACCGGACATATTTTTTACAAACACATCAAAAAGACTATTCTCTATAATTGAATAGGCTTCACTGCTCTTTAGATCTGTTATGGCCTTTTGAGTTTCCGAGGAGAAAATGATGGCAGGGCTATTCAGATTATTCTCAAAGCCCTCATAGGTTTCGATTAAATCCAAAAGACGTTTTTTATCGGTAATATGATGCTGGCCCGAGAGGATACTCCCCAATAGTCCCCGGGTTGCGGCAATCGATTCCTGGGCCTGCATCAGGATCCCCATGGAAGACATAACCTTACCTATTCCACCTATGGTGGGTTGGTTTACCGCCTTATTTGAGACCCCAAGCAGGGTATTAATCAGATCCGTATAGGCATCAAACACATCATAAAAGGTGGTAAAACCCCTGGTATCAACAAGGGCCCGCGCAGACTTAAGTTCTTGGGAAACCTGCTCCCGTTCATCGGTTAGATATGCAGCTTGGGACGCATCCTTAAGCCAGCGATCCAGTTCCGAATCAACCTTGGTCCGTTCTGCTTCTATCTTATCCCCCTCCTTTCCGGAACTGGCAAAGATACTGGAAAGCCCCCGTTCCCGTTGCAGGGCCGTTACCAGGTCCCCGGTTACACCCATGAGCCGGATGTTCTGTTGCTGACTCTTATACAGCTTATAATCGGAATAATTTTTATTAAAATTCATCCCTTCCCTGACCAAGAAAAAAGCGAGGGGCACCATAAAAAGGATGAACAAACGGCTGCGTATGGACAATCTCATAATTAAAACCTCCAAGGTTTTGTTTAACTCATTAAAAAATTACTATATAGTACCCCTATTTGCAAGCATCTGGACAGATGATTTTTACTTATTTATTTACAAATTCATTGGCCATCGACTATACTGTAAAAAGAGTTTTAATATGAAATCAATCGGTACCTATGTAAAAAGACCGCTTATCATTTCGCTTTTCACATTTATTTCAGTAATTTTGGTATTTATCAGCCTCTATCACGCCATAGAGGACTACAACAAGCTACTGATGGACAGTACCAGGATCTCTAATGGAATAAATCCCCTTTTTTCTCAGGGCATTATAAATAATGAGACTATCGAACTCGTGGATACCTATATACCTGGGAATCTGCTGGGTGAGCTTAAGGCTCGCAATGACATTCCAGCTCTGCAGAACGAAGCCCGCAGAATTATGAAAGAAATTCAGGACCTGCGAACCCAACATGTAAACACCCTTATAGTCTATCTGCGTTATGGTCTCTTTTCCATGATCCTCCTCTTTTTACTTTTGATTATCCTCATAATAATTACAAACAATGCGGTCCATAAGGTGATCCTTACATCAAAAAACATGGTACTCTATTTTGGCCAGACCATTTTAGGGGGAAGGGATCCTCTAGAGACATCCATAGATTCCCACTTTACCGATTTCTCCAAAGCAAGACATTACAAAGAAATCCAGGAAATAGAAGCCTTTTTTCAACGCACCCTAGATCGGATGAACCTTATCCAGGAACTGCTTACCATGGACCTGGGCTTTTCTATAGAAACTTTTATCGATCAGTTTGGCAATCTCTTCTGTTCAGATACCTATCAGCGGATCCTCCCCTGTGACCGTTTCTCCTTAGCCTTATATGAAGCAGATCAGAACCTGCTTGTGGCCTACCATGCCACGGTCCGCGGGAACCAGCCCATATTTCTCCAAACAGGATTCTGTCAACCCCTTTCCGAAACATCCCTTAGACTAGTACTGGAACAACGCAGCCCCTACCGGATTATCAATAATCTCGAAGAACGGGACTCAATGTCCGCACAGCTCCTCCTCCAGGAAGGGATCCGATCCAATCTCACCGTGCCGATCATCATTAACGAAAGGCTCTTTGGCTTTTTATTTTTTGCCCATAGAAAAGCGGATACCTACACCGACGAAATAGGGAATATCGCCACCCTCATATCAAATATACTCCGATCCCGTCTGTTCTATTCCCATGGAATTCAGAGAACCCTTTCTGTTTTTGGTGATGGAATTGTCAACATAGTCGAATTTAAAGACGATGAAACCGCGGATCACACCCGCAGGGTATCCCTCTACGCGGAACTCATTGCAGACGTACTACGGCAAAGGGGCCATATTACCCCACAAAAGGCCAGTGAGATCCGTGAATATGCGCCCCTTCATGATATTGGAAAGATAGGCATTCCCGATACAATCCTCCTAAAACCCGGCCCACTCAGTACAGAAGAATGGGCCCTTATGAAACAACATCCTGAAATCGGGGGAAAACTGATTAAAAAAGCCAATGAGCAACTGATACGACAACTAGGCTTCGGGCTCCTCCATTCGGCCTATAATATCATTGTAGATCATCATGAATGGTGGGATGGAACCGGATACCCTCGGGGTAAAAAAGGTATAGAGATTTCCATAGAAGGTCAGATTATTGCCATCGCCGATGTCTTCGATGCCCTCACTACACGGCGCCCCTACAAAGCAGCCTACCCGATCGAAACAGCTCTGGCCATGGTCTCCGAACAGGCCGGAACCCATTTTAATCCAGCGCTCATAGAGATCTTTACGAAGAAAGAGGAACAAATTGCTGCAATCTACAAGAAACACTATGTCACTCTTTAGTCTTTACTCCCCCTGCTCTCTCTGCCCGCGGAACTGCGCTGTAGACCGGAATGGGGGCCAGCGGGGTTTCTGCGGCGAAACAGCGGAACTCCGACTTGCTGTGGCAAATATACACCGGGGCGAAGAACCACCCCTTACCGGCCTCGGAGGTTCGGGAACCATCTTCATCACCGGCTGCACCCTGGGCTGTGCTTTTTGTCAGAACTGGCAAATTTCCCACAACGGCATGGGCCGGCCCGTGAGCGCCGGGGAATTCGCCGCCATCTGCCTTGCCCTGCAGAACGCCGGAGCGGAAAACATCAATATAGTAACCGGGAGCCATGCAATCCCGGCCATCGTCTCCGGCATTTCCCAGGCAAGAGAGGAAGGACTCCAGCTGCCGATTCTCTGGAATTCCTCAAGCTACGAGTCGGTCCAGGCCTTACAAGATGCGGAAGCTTATATTGATGTATTCCTGCCGGACCTTAAGACTCTGGACAGGGACTTTGCGGGCCGCTATTTCAGAGCACCGGACTATCCTGAGGCGGCCACTAAAGCCATCAGTGCGATGCTTGACATGAAGGAACTCCGCTACAGCCCCTGCCGCACCGCCCTTGAGGCAGCACAGCGGGGAGAACCCATCGATCCCGAGTGGCCCCTTATTCTGGAATCGGGGGTGGTCATCCGTCATCTCGTCCTGCCGGACCGGCTCGAAGACACCAGGGCAGTGTTGCGCTGGTTTGCCGACCATGCCCAGGGCAGGGCACTCCTCTCCCTCATGACCCAATATACGCCAATAAAAAGCCCTAAAAATCGTTTTGCCGATGAACTTCCCAACCGCTATGTGGATGAACATGAGTATGATATCATTCAAACCTGGCTTGAGGAATTCGGCATCGAGGATGGGTTTTATCAGGAACTGGTCCCCGATGATTCCTGGCTTCCGGACTTTACCAGGACCAACCCCTTTTCATCCGAACTATCGGTCCCCATCTGGCACTGGAAACATGGATTCATCAAATTGTAGTGCCGTAAAACAGATCTGTTCCCTGGGTCATTGTACGCAATAGGAAGTTAGGGTCCAATATGCCAAATTACAGACTTACGCAAAAACATTACTTTTTTATTTACAAAACCGGTTTAACAATCTTATACTCATGGTATACTGTGCAGCGCATAACTATAGAATCTACATCAATCTGGAGGGGTCA
>Ga0209506_1003092_pt1 | contig 13864 bp, 11 predicted proteins | sample AD_JPNHG2_MetaG_FD_184409 | JGI IMG/M metagenome (GOLD analysis project Ga0209506, IMG submission 184409) | Active sludge microbial communities of municipal wastewater-treating anaerobic digesters from Japan - AD_JPNHG2_MetaG (SPAdes) (version 2) | ecosystem: Engineered > Bioreactor > Anaerobic...
CCCGATAGGGGTGCCAAGAACCTTACCCTCTTCAGGGCCGATGCAAGGGCCCGGTTTGTCCGGCGGCCCAACCGCTTTCTTATCATCGCAGAACTGGAAGAAATCCTTCATAATGATGCCGGGCCCGCCTGGTCTTCCGGGAGCGGAGGTCCTCAGCCCGGGGATGAAGTCGCCTGCCATTGCCCAAATCCGGGTCGGCTCCTTGAGTTTGTGATCCCCGGAACAGAACTGCTTCTGGAACGGCGCCGCGGGAGTAGTGGCGATGGCCGCGCGAGCCGCGGCCGGGCAGATGGTGTCGGAGGCCGAGGATGTGGCCAAGTGGGAGACGCCGGCGGCCAAGGGGACAACGCCAGCGAAAGATCTGGAGGCGGCCAGGCGGGAGACTCAGGCGGCCAGGGTAGCGGCAAGGCGGGGCCCAAGACCCAGTGGACCGCGGTGGCGGTTCGGTATGAAGGCAGGATGGTGCCCCTCTTTTCAGCCCGGGCCAATGGGGTGGTGGAGCAGGGGGTGCTCCCGATCCTCTTTCCCCAGGCCCGGAACATCCAAGCCGAGTATACCCTGGCGGACTCCCGCTTTGACTTCATGGTTCAGGATGGAGATGGCAACACCCACCTTATCGAAGTTAAGGCCTGCTCCCTGGTGGAGGAGGGTATCGCCATGTTTCCCGATGCTCCCAGCGAGCGGGCGGTAAAGCATATAGAAGAACTGGCGGAGCTTGCCAGCCGGGGCTACCGTTGCCATATCCTCTTTGTCATAGTTCATGGTAATCCGGAGCGGTTTATTCCCAACCTGCATACGGACCCGGCATTTGCAGCGGCCCTCAGTAAGGCCGCCGCCCGCATCCAGGTCCACGCAGTGACGCTTGAGGCGAACGAAAACGGCGAGGGCCATATCATCAATATGAATGTTCCGGTGGATCTTTCCTACGGAGGTCTTGCGGAGGAAAATCGGGGTTCCTATCTTGTGGTACTGGAGCTTCCAGATTCAGTTCAGGTTGATGTGGGGAGCCTGGGGCCGGTCGCCTTTAAGGCTGGCTGGTATGTCTACTCAGGCTCTGCCCAGAAGAATCTGACCCAACGGATTGGGCGGCACCTGCGACATGTACGCAAACAGCCCCACTGGCACTTGGATTACCTTACTCCCCATGCGGGGAAAATCGTGGGGCTCCCGATAGCATCCTACGAAAATCTTGAATGTGAACTTGCGGCAGAACTGGAAAAAATCGGCGGCACCGGGGTGCCCCGGTTTGGCTCAACAGATTGCAGCTGCGGCAGTCACCTCTTTTATTTCTCCTCGCCGCCCCTTAAAAACCGGGCATTTTTAAAAGTGCTCTTTACGTTCCGGCACCGGCGGGCGCTGAATTTGCCCGACTGGAACTAAAGCTCCCCGGCGGGCGCTGAAGCTGCCCAGCGGCGGCTAACACTGCCCACCGGCGGGCGCTGATGCTCCTGCCCAACGGGCGCTAAAGCTGCCCACTGGCGGCTAACACTGCCCAGCGGCGGTTAACATTGCCCGGCCGGAACTAAAGCGACCCGGCGGGTGCTGACGCTTCCCGACATGAGCGGCACAGACCGGTAAGGTAGAGCACATGGCGCTGTACCGAAACCTGCTTGGTTTCTTCGAAGGAGCGAACCATGGCAGAGACCGTGCAGGATCCAAGCTCAATAAAGGCATGGCACCGGATACAATGGAACCAGTGGCGGTGGGGCAGGGGAGCTCCATCTGAGCCCTGTACCGCGGTGTAATACCGTTCAGTGCCGTGTTCGGTGCAATGGAGAACAAAGGATTCTGCAAGGCCCTGTTCTTCCAGGTAGTGGAGGGTCCGGTACACCGTGGCTTGGTCACAGCAGAGGCCAAGTTCCTGATGAACCGCCGCTGCCGAGAGGGGTTCCTGAGCCCGCTGTAACACCATGAGGACCTGTTTTCGTGAACGGGTCATGGGGTAACTCCTCGGCGTTTCTGATACCGGAGGACCAACATCCTAATGGCGGTTGTCCCTAAAAACACCGCTCCGGACAGCACCACCACCACAGCCCCCGAGGGGAGGTCATAGTGCCAGCTCATAGCCAGGCCCGCAAACGAAAAGATCGATGAAAAGATCCAGGAAAGGATCATCATGCCTGCCAGGTTTCGCCCTATATACCCGGCGGTGCCTGCCGGAAGGGTTAGCATGGCGATGACCATGACGATGCCGACAAAGGTCTGAAGCAATACCACCGCGATGGCGGTGATCCCTAAAATGATAAGAAAGACAATATTGGTGGGAACACCCCGAACCCGGGCAAATTCTTCGTCAAAAGCGGAGGCTTCCAGCTGGGGATAAAAACGCCAGACTAGTAATAACACTACCACATCCAGGATTGCGAGCAGTATCAGATCCTGCCGGGATACGAGGAGTATATTACCGAAGAGGTAGCTTGTGGGGTCCGTATAGCCCGGCGTTTTCGCGAGGAACAACACCCCGAGGCTCATGCCAATGGCCCAGATAGCGTTTATCACCGTGTCTTCCCGCTGTTTTGCCTTAAGGGATACGATGCCTATAATGAGGGCTGACAGTACTGCAAAGATGATAGCCCCTGCCATTGGGGTTATAAATGGCACCAATCGGGTGCTTGATAGATAGAGGGCCATACCGATACCGCCGAGGACAGCGTGGGAAATGGCTCCCGCAAGGCCGGCGATTCGTTTAACCGTAACTATGGACCCAAGTATTCCAAAGAGCACCGACGCCAGGAGACTCGCGAGAAGGGCATTCTGCAGAAAGGGAAAGGCCGGATTAACAAGGGCAGTAAAAAAGCTGTTCATGGTTGTATTCCTTTCTGTATAGTTCTGGTGTCAATGCAGCAGCGATCCTCCGGTTCAACCTCATCATGGAGCACCTGGAGGGCGGCACCGCCGAAAAGTTCTGGTGGCGCATGTTCTGCCGGAGCTGCCTTATGCTGTACGAGGCGGTGGGCCCGCTTCTCAGCACCGGTCCGTTCACCGATACAGAGGACCCGGTCTGTCAGAGCGGAGACAAATTCAGTATCATGGGTGACGATCAGTATAGTGGTCTTTCCCTTTAATTGCCCCAGGGTTTTATAGAGCCGTTCTTCGCTTTCCGCATCCATATTGGCGGTCGGTTCATCCAATACAAGAATATCCGGCTCTGCTGCAAGGGCTCTTGCTACCAGGACCCGGCGCCGCTGGCCCCCAGAGAGGGCCCCATAGGGCCTTCTGGCCAGGTCCAGAATTTCCACCTGTTCCATCGCCCTTTGAACCGCCAGCTCATCAACCTTACTCCATCCGCGTTTCAGGGGCTGAAGCCGGCCCATCCGGATCACCTCGTAGACTGAAATGGGAAAACTCTTATCATAGTCCGCATGCTGGGGTACATAGCCAATGCGGGACCGGCCCTCTTCCGGGCTCTTGCCGAGTACCTGTATGGTACCCTTGCCGGGTTCTTCCAGGGCAAGGAGCAGTTTTAAGATCGTTGACTTTCCAGCCCCATTGGGGCCTACCAGGGCAATAAATTCGCCCTGGTGGACATGAAAATTAACATGTTCCAGCACCGGTACGGAACCGTAGGAAAAGGCAACCCCTGAGAACTGAATAACCACTGGAGCTGTGTTGAGCATCAGAGCCTCCTATTTTGCGGCCCTCCGCAGGGCATCACCCATCAATTTGATATTTCCCATCCAGTCTGCTGCAAGGGGATCCAGGGCTGCGACCTGGGCCCCGAGGCTTTTGGCAATCGTCTTTGCCGCAGTGGTTGGGAATTGGGCCTGGACAAAGATTACCTTCACCTTATCCTTACGGGCCTCTTCCATAATGGCTGCCAGGGTCTGGGCATTTGGTTCCTTGCCGCCGGTTTCTATGGCTTCCTGCTGGATGCCAAATTCATCGAAGAAATAGCCGAATGAGGGGTGAAATACAAACACCTTGGTGCCCCTGAGTCCCGCGAGGTCCTGGTCAAGCTGGTTAAAGACCTGGTCGATTTCCGCTACAAGTTTAGTGTAGTTCGCATCGTAAAAAGGAGCCTGCTGGGGAAGGAGCTTTTTCAAGGTATCCCGCACATGGGCGGCCAGTATCTTGGCATTATCCCGGCCTAACCAGGTATGCCGGTCCAGTACCATCGCAGCCGCTTCGGTCCCTTCTGTGTGGGTATCTTCTGCATCTTCCCCTTCATGGTGGTGTGCCTCCATCATACGGAACTGAACCCCTTCAGTACCGTCGACCATTAACAGGGAGGGATAGAGGGATGCAATCTTGGGTCTCAGGCTGAGTTCAAAATCCGTATTGGAAAGTATCCATGCGGAAGCCCGGGAAAGGTCCTGCATCTGCTTGGGCGTGGGCTCATAGGTGTGTGGATCCTTACCTGGGCCTACCAGTACCATCGTTTCTACCGTGTCAGCGCCGATCTGGTTTACAAAAAATGCCTGGGGGAGGATGCTCACTACAACAATCGGTTTGGCACCCCTGTCGGTGCTTTGCATGGCCCTTGTCGTATCCTTCTGTGTACAGCCAGCGATTGCGATGAGCCCCATGAGGGGTATCAGGTTGATGAACATCTGGGAGGTATGTCGACCTTTCTGTTTCATATTTTGCTCCTAAAGAATGCAAATGATTTGCAATTATTTTGTTATTAATATACGGAGCAGGAGTATAAAATGCAAGTGGTTTGCAAAAAGAAAAGGGCCGTCAGAGTTAACCCCAACGGCAAAGACTCCCGTGTTCTGATTTCTGATGTATCGTCAGTAATAGCCCATATTTTACTTCCAGACAAACCAAATAAACAGGCTTGCGGCCCCTGTGGTAAGGAGGGTAAAGGGAAGCCCTATTTTTAGCCAGTCGCTGAATTTCATCGGGTAGCCCTCTTTTTTAAGAATGCCTACGGTAACCACATTGGCGGATGCTCCAAAGGGGGTTAAGTTGCCGCCCATACAGGAACCGATCAGTAGGGCGAACATATAGAGTTCCGGTTTTAAGGATAAGGCGGTTGCCAGCGATTTAGCCACAGGGAGCATCACCACAATATAGGGCACGTTATCTACAAAACCGGAAATAAGTATGGAAACTACCACTATAACAATAAAGCCAAGCAGAACGTTTTGTCCGATAAAATGTTCCAGAACCTTGGCAAAGGCTTCAAGAAGCCCTACCTTGGTTACCGCACCGACCACGATAAAGATGCCGATGAGGAAGAGCACCGTATCCCAGTCGAGCTCCTTAACCATGGAAAGGGTTACTTCCCGGCTTTCGTGCCTGACCAGGCGATACCAAATAATGCCTATTAGTGCCAATACAACCACGATGAGGCCTGCGGTCAGTGATACTCCGGAATGGAGCCAGGATGCCAGGGCAAGGCCCGCAATCATGAGGATAAGTAATATCGACGGAAAATAGGATCGGATTGCTTCCCGTTCAATTTCTACTTTTCCGGTTCCAGCCTTTTTAAAATAGGCGTAAAAGAAAAGGGCTCCTGCCAGCATACCGATCTGGACTGCAAAAAAGATAGAGAGTTTTCCCTGGTAGATAAAGAAGTCGTTAAAACCGTACTTTGCAAAATCTGCAAAGATCATGGAAGGCGGATCCCCCACAAGGGTGGCAGTTCCCTGGAGATTTGCCATCACCGCAAGCCCAACCATAAAGAGTGTGGGGTTCATTTTCAGTTTTTTGCTTAAGGCGAGCGCTATAGGTGCCATGACAAGAACCGTGGCCACGTTTTCTACAAAGGCAGAAATGATACCGGTCATCATAAGAATGGCTACAATTGCAAGTCCTACGCTGGGTGAGCCATCGATAATATCATCCGCAATTCTTGCGGGCATCCGGGAATAGATAAAGAGTTCCGCAATAACAAGGCTGCCTACGAATATCATAAGGATATTCCAGTTTACCATAGTAAAGATTGCTTCCTGAAAGCCGACAACACCCAGGATCATCATGATGATTGCCGTGCCTAATGTGATGTAGGACTTAATGTTCGGCAACAGAATGATGAGGACATACATTAAAACGGTGAGTGCCAGAACGATCCATTGCATAATGCGACTCCTTATATTTTTAAGGTTGCTTTATCAAAACTTTCTGAGTTTTGAAAGAGCCTATTGGCATAAAAAAAGACCTTTCGCGTCGAACCTTGCGAATATGCAAAGCCTTACGCGAAAGGTCTTGTTTCTCCGGTTTTCCGGAGCCGCGGTACCAGACGGGTCGAAGGATCCCTCTCGAATCCCACACACCGCCGGCTGTTGGTAGCCGCGAGGATAACTACTCCCCTTTCAACAGGGCTAACCATATTCCGTTCAGGCACTTTCGTCAAGCATTTCATCCAGCATTCTAAATTATAACGGTTTGCGCTTGTGTCTTTCACCAAGACCACAGCCACGCTTATATTGGCCAAGATCCCGCTCCGGGGCGCAGAAGCACCACATCACCGCTGGTAAAGTCCAGCACGGTAGAATAGAGCCGAGGTAGTTCTTCTCCGGTATCCAGGATAAGATCGAGGCCGGGGATATCCTCTAATTCCCAGCCTCCTTCAAAAAGTTCTTCTTCCGGTATGGGCGGCAAGGCTGCAGTTTCTGATTCCTGGGCCTGGTCTGTACTGGTTGTCCAGGAATCCTCATCGGCACTCGATATCATGGACCGTTTTGCGGTAATTGAATAGAGCGGTTCGCCCAGTTCTTGAATAATCTTGGCAGATACCGGATGGGCAGGAATACGGACCCCCACTTCTTTCCTGCGGATATCCAGGGCCTTTTCTGTGCCCAAAAGGGCTTTTAAAATAAATACATAGGGGCCTGGGGTGAGCTTTTTGATGAGCCTGAACTGGCTGTTATTCATGGAGCAGTAGTCCCCTATCTGGGAAATACTATTGCAAAGCAGTGTAAAGTGTCGTTCATCCCGTTCGCCAGAAAGGCGTCGCAGTTTTTTAATTCCCTGTTTGGAAGAAAGGGCACAGGTGATGACCCAGCTTGTGTCGGTGGGTAGGGCTATAAGGCCCCCCTCAGAAAGCAGCTGGGCAGCTCGTTTCAGGACCCGGTCATCAATATTTTCTGGCGCAATATATGCAATCATGATGGTACCAGTATAACCTGAAACGGGGGAAAAGGGGAGACGGGGTCCCGTCAGGCCAGGCTGTCTAGCCGGGAGGCCATCGGACAGTCTCCGAGTTACTCTCCGACGCGGATATCCTGCCAGGCCTTGTTGTAGAGTTCCAGAGCCTCTCCCAGATCTTCCTTAAGTTCCGTATTGGCCAGGTCCTCTGCCTTATAATAGGGGGTGACCTTTTGCAGACTTCGGGCTGGTATATTAGCCGTAGCGGGGAACCCGAAGGTGTCGCAGAATTCGGCATAAATTTCAGGCCGATGGATAAAATCGATAAACTTTAGGGCCAGGTCGTAGTTTTTGGAATCCTTCAGAATGCACATACTGTCGATATAGGCGGGGCCGCCCTCTTTAGGGATAAAGAAGGCCACATCCTTTTTCTGATCCTCCTGAATTTCTGCGTAAACTACCTCTGCATAGCCCTGAACTACCCAGAATTCACCGGCAGCAAAACCCTTACCAAAGGCTTCTGCATCAAATTTGATAAGGTTTGGTTTCCATTCATTGTTGATGAGATCCCGGGCTTTCTGGATCTGGGCCGGATCCTTGGTGTTAACTGAGTAGCCCAGGTAGACCAGAGCGTCTCCCATGACTTCACGCATATCATCGAGCATGGTCATCTTGCCCTTCAGGTCCTTGCGGCTGAAAATAGACCAGCTTTTTTCAAAATTTGGAACCTTGGCGGTATTCACTGCGATTCCCGCAGCGCCAAAATAATAAGGAACACTGTATTCCATTTCAGGGTCGTAGGTAGCTTTTTTAAGAACCTGTGGATCTATATTACCCAGGTTTTTAAGCTTCGTTTTATCAACCTTCGCCAGCATTCCCTCCTTTTTCATGATAGAGACATAGTCTCCAGAGGGGAATACAATGTCATAGCCGGTACCGCCAGCCTTAAGCTTGGCGAACATCTCTTCGTTGGATGCAAAGGAATCGTAGACTACCTTTACATTGTATTCCTGCTCAAATTTCTGGATTACCGAATCTGGAGTATAGTAGGTCCAGTTATAAATGTAGAGCTTTTTGCTGTCCCCACCGCTTGCTGCAGTTCCGGATGATTTTGAGCACCCCATTACCAGAATACCCGCAACCAGGGCAGCCGCCATTACCACCGACCAGTGAAATTTCTTCATGTTTCGCTCCTCTGTAAAAAATAGAATTTTCGCTGGAAACTCTGAATCCGGCCATCCGCTCCAGCTTCGGGATGTCCGGATTCCGGCCTTGGGTGCTCACCGGATACACGGTCGCCCATACCCCCGCATCTATACTTTGCAGGGAGGGCGCCCCTGTTAGATGGCTCCGAAGCTGCATTTCTGACAACCCGGAGCGGCCAAAACCTATTTTGCAGCTATATATTTTAAGAAATTACGCAGCGAGAAGGCCAGCACCACCGTTCCCAGGATCATAATAACCGAAAGGGCATTAATAACGGGGGATACCCCGAAACGGATCGCCGAATAGACATAGAGAGGCAGGGTGGTGGATCCAGGTCCCGAAACAAAGAATGTAATGACAAAGTCTTCCAGCGAAAGGGTTACGGCGGTGAGGAACCCCGATACGATACCGGGCATGCTCATCGGTATGATTACCTTAAGCAGGGTTTGCCGTTCATTGGCCCCCAGATCATGGGCCGCTTCGATAATGGAATAGTCAAATTCATCGAGCCGGGCCATGACCATGAGGTACACGAAGGGAAGATTAAAGGTGGTATGGGCAATATAGATGGTAAAAAGGCCGAGCTTAAGTCCCACACCGGCAAAGAAAATCAGCAATGAAACGCCAATGATGATTTCCGGCAGTATCATGGGAAGGAAGGTGATGCCCTGGATGTATTTTTTAAGTTTAAATTCATACCAGTTTACCCCGATAGCCCCCAGGGTGCCAATAACGGTTGCTGTGGCTGCCGAGGCAAGGGCAATTAAGGCACTGTTACCAAAGGCCCTCCAGAGATCCGCAGAATTAAAGAAAAGTTTTTCATACCAGACCAGGGAAAAGCCGGTCCACCCCATGCCCTTCGACCCGTTGAATGAGTAGAGGATCAGTACAAAGAGGGGCAGGAACAGGAATACGATGGTAGCCAAAAACATGGTCTGTGAAAAGGAGAACCGTTTGCGATAGGCCCGGCGGGCATGTTTTGCGGCTTCACCGGTAGGGGTGCCTTTTCTAAAGGCAATGATACCGCTCATTGGGCACCTCCAGTCGCTGCCCCTGTACCTGCGGGGATTTCAGAGGCTGAATCGATCTCTTCCATAGTGGTAACGTTGCCGGAGAGCTCATTTTCCTTCTGCTGTTGGGCTTCCCGTTTCTGCAATGCAAGCATGATCATCACCCCGGCGGTGGTAACCACCGTAATAACCATAGAGATAGATGATGCCAGGGGCCAGTTCCGGGTTTTAGTCAGCTGGTCCGCAATCACATTGCCGAGCATGTAGGAATCCTTGCCCCCGATGAGGAGTGGAACCGCATAGGCACCGAAGATGGGAATAAAGGTAAAGAGAACCGCGGTAAAGAGCCCGCTGCGGATATTGGGTAGCAGCACCTTGGTCATGGATTGGAACTTGGTAGCACCCAGGTCCCGGGCTGCCTCCAGGAGGGAGAAGTCAAATTTGTCGATTGTAGAAAAGAGGGGCAGAATGGCATAGGGCAGGTACATATACACCAGGACCAGAATAACCGCTTCCTGATTGTACAGGAACTGGATATAGTCCTTGACCAGGCCCAGTTTGAGCAGCATATCGTTCAGAAAGCCGTTGTTCCCTAAAATGGCGATCCAGGCGTAGACCCGGATTAAGAAGTTGGTCCAGAAGGGGATGATCACCAGCAGGAGCAGCACAGTCTGATTCTTGCTTTTCGCCATAAAGTAGCCGCACGGGAGGGCTATGAGTATGGTTAAGAGGGTGGCGACAATAGAGGTGAGCAGGGTCCGGATTGTGATGGTGACAAAGTTCGGGTTTGCCAGAGCCTTATAGGCATCGAGGGAAAACACATACTCTACACCGCCATAAAGCCCCTTTTTCATGAAGCTGTAGGCTACGATGATGATGATGGGTGCTGCAAAAAACAGGGTAAACCAGAGCGCTATGGGCCCCGCATAAAGGGGGCCGTAATTCCGTTTGGAAAGGGCCGGTTTCACGATTGTTTTACCTCAACAATATAGCCATCATCGGCACTCCAGGAGATGTACACCGAATCCTTCCAGACAATGTCGGGACCCTCATCGGAATAATTGGAGTGTTGTTTCATCACTTTGAGCACCGCGTTTTCCGAGATCCGGACATAAAACTTGGTCTGGAATCCTGAGTAAATTGGTTCATCCACAATGCCTTCGAACAGGTTAATGTCATTCCTGTTTAGGGTTGGTTTTTCTGTGGAGATTGCAATCTTTTCAGGCCGGATTGTAAAACTCACCTTCATGCCCGGAGCTACATTGTCTACCGTAGTAACTTTTATACGGCCCAGTTCGGGTATATCCAGGGTGACCATGGTTTCGTTTTCTGCAGCCTTTGGATGTTCCATGGGCTCTACCGAAACAACGGTGCCATCGAAAAGGTTTGTTTCACCTATAAAGCGGGCTACAAAGTCGGTGGCAGGACTTTCATAAATTTCATGGGGGGTTCCAACCTGCAGCACATCCCCCTGACACATGACTGCCAGGCGATCCGAAACAGAAAGGGCTTCCTGCTGATCGTGGGTAACATAGATGAAGGTAATACCGATTTTATCGTGAATTTTATCAAGCTCAATTAACATGTGCTGCCGGAGCTTGGCATCCAGGGCGGAGAGGGGTTCATCGAGGAGCAGTACCGAAGGCTCGTTGATGAGAGCCCGGGCTATGGCTACCCGCTGTTTCTGGCCACCGGAAAGCTGGCTGGGCTTTTTATGGGCATGGTTTTCCAGCTCTACAAGCTTGAGATAATCCATGACCTTAGTCTTAATTTCTTTGTTTGGGACCTTTTTAATCCGCAGGGGAAAGGCTACATTTTCAAATATGGACAGATGCGGAAACAGGGCGTAATTCTGGAACACCGTATTCGCATGCCGCATATTTGGTGGAAGCGGGAGTACATCGACTCCGTCAAAGGTTACCAAACCTGTATCGGGGGTTTCGAACCCCGCGATAATCCGTAAGAGGGTTGTTTTACCGCAACCCGATGGACCTAAAAGAGAGAAAAATTCTCCCTTTTTTATTTGCAGACTTACGTCTTTAAGGGCCTTAAAGTCCCCAAAGGACTTAGAAACCCCTTCAATATTGACATCGCTCCCTTTCAATTATGGTCCTTCAACCTCCTCTGACCCTTACTTGAGTCTACAAAACCGATTTGCCCGCGGAACCCCGGATTCGCTTCGGTCGAATGAAAATACATGCAAACAATGCGGTTTTTGACAAGTATTGTCAATCCATTTGCAAGCCTTTTTCATCCTTTCTGTAGGGTTTTTAAGTATCATATGAGACTGGATATATTAGAGATAATAAAAAAAGAACTCGACCATTTATAAGTTATCTGATATACTAGTTACACTAGCTTATGATGCTCAATTTGATACCAGCGCCAGCCTATGTAAAAAACCATGAAGGTACATATATTGGCTGTAATGAAGCATTTGCAAAACTCCTCGGCAGAAACCCGGATGAAATACGGGGCTTAAACGATTATGACCTTTTTCCCCGATCTATCGCAGATAAGCTTTTACAGCTGGATAGTGAGCTCTTAAATGCTAGTAGTTCTGCGAACCCGCAACAGCAGGTCGATGCCAGACTCGTGAAGGCCGATGGCACCATGATCATGGTGCGGTTGCAGCGGATGCTCCTAAATCTGGATGAGCAGAACGGCCCTGTTATTTCCGCGGTGGCAGTGGACTTTACGGAGGAGTTACAGCAGGAACATCAGCGCTCTGTATCACTTATTACTGCCGCCGCAGCAGAAATGGCAATCCAAACCATCGAAGGCATGCTGGATCCGGTCATCATCTTGAATGATCAAGGCCTGGTTGAACGGGTAAACAAGGGCTATATCGATGCGGTAGGTCCTGCTAAGGAAATCATTGGCAGACATGTCAGCCGTTTGTTTCCCGATTTAGGGGTAACTGCAGTGGCCGATATGCTCATTCAATGCAAGGAAATAGGGCGAATCAGGAATCTGGAAACCAGGTTGATGGATGCCCAGGGACAGCTGCTGCCGGTACTGGTTAATATTTCTAAATTGCGGGATTCTCAGCAGGCCATAAACGGCTTTGTGGTGGCTATACGGGATGTGTCTTCCCTTGTTGCAGCCAGTGAACAGCTCCGAGAAAAACAGCGCAAACTGGATGCCCTTTTAAATGCGGCTGATGATGCAATTCTGCTTCTGGATCGGCATGGTATTATCAAATCGGGGAACCGGGCTTTGTCTGATCGGTATCATAATACGCTGGACACCATCCTTGGTCAAAACTACGCAGATATTACTAATCCGGCAGGTCGGGAAGAACAGCTCTTTTTTATTGATGAAATCTGTGCGCATGGAAAACCGCGCCGAATCGAATTTGAACATAATGGAAGGGTGTACTACAACTCTGGGTATCCTATTTTTAATGATGCAGGCCAGGTTGATGAAATAGCAGTCTTTTCTTACGACATTACGGACCGAAAACGGGGCGAACAGTTACAGCGGGCCCTATACAGCATTTCTGAGGCTGCCTATTTTGCTAAGGATGTACAAAGTTTATTCACCATAGTACATAAAATTTTAAGCAAGCTCGTGTCTATCGATAACCTGATTATTCTTCTCCGTGATACTGTCACGGGTTATCTTGAATGTCCCTATTACAAGGTCATTGCTCCCGGCTCTAAGGAACATGATCCTGAAGAACGGGCCTTTCATGCAAGTCTGGTAGATAATCTTTTGAATAAGGGAAAAGCCCTTCTGCTAAATCAGGAAGACTTGCAAAAGATTCTGGATACCAAAGATTTACCCCGACCAAAACAGCTGCCTCAGCAATGGCTTGGGGTGCCACTGATGAATGGGGCAGGGGTTAAGATCGGTGCCCTGGTAACCCATAGGTACCAGGATGACCAGCTCTATGGCGAAGAGGACCGGAAAATCCTTAATTTTGTCTCCTCCCAGATTGCCATGGCCATTGAACGTCGTTTAAATGAAGATGAGCTTCGTACTAAAAACAGACAACTGCAGCTCTTAACTGAAGGGACGATCCTCGCCCTGGTCCGTTCGGTAGAAATCCGGGACCCCTATACGGCTGGGCACCAGCAGCGGGTAGCCCTGCTTGCCCGGGAAATTGGAAAGAAACTGGGGCTTCGGGAAGACCGGGTAGAGGCGGTAAGGATCGCAGCACTCCTCCATGATGTGGGAAAGATTTCCGTACCGACCGAATTGCTTTCTAAACCGGGAAAACTTTCTGAACTGGAGCTGATGCTTATCCGCCAGCATCCGGTGGAATCCTATAATATTTTACGCAATATCCAATTCCCCTATCCGATTGCCCAGTTTGTACTGGAGCACCACGAAAAATACAATGGTTCCGGCTATCCTGCAGGACTCCAGGGTGATGCAATTAGCCTGGAAGCGAAAATCATCTGTGTAGCCGATGTGGTCGATGCAATCTCATCCCATCGACCCTACCGCCCATCCCGGGGTATAGAGCAGGCCCTCGCCGAAATTCGCGAACATGCGGGTACCCTCTATGATCCAGAGGTCGCTGCTGTTTGCATCAGTCTTTTTAAAGAAGGATTTTCCTTTGCAGACTATGAGGTACCCCAGGCAGCCCAGCAACTCCCGCTTCA
>Ga0209506_1003093_pt1 | contig 13864 bp, 9 predicted proteins | sample AD_JPNHG2_MetaG_FD_184409 | JGI IMG/M metagenome (GOLD analysis project Ga0209506, IMG submission 184409) | Active sludge microbial communities of municipal wastewater-treating anaerobic digesters from Japan - AD_JPNHG2_MetaG (SPAdes) (version 2) | ecosystem: Engineered > Bioreactor > Anaerobic >...
TTGCAGAAGCAAGAGGACTATTGCCTACCTCCTGTGCCTGGGGTTGCAAGAAAAACTCACAAGGGAACCTCACTTACTGGAAAGGCTATAAGCTACACTTAGATGTGACAGAAGAAGGGATTCCAGTATCGGCGATAATAACTGGAGCGAATGTCCATGACTCGCAGTGTGCAATCCCTCTTGAGCGTATGACTGAACAAAGGATCAACTTTCGCTATTGCCTTATGGACAGCGCCTATGATGCGAAGAGTATCTTTCAGTTTGTGCAGGATAGAGGTAGGACTCCAATCATCGATCAGAATCCAAGAAGAAAGCCTTCACGAGAGGCTTTTGATGTAGTAACCAAGGAACACTATAAGAAGCGCTCAGTTGTAGAGCGAGCGAATTCGCATCTTAAGGATTGGCTCTTACCGGAGAAGCTACTGGTGCGTGGGAGGTAAGAAGGTGAGTTTTGAACTCATGTGTGGAGTAATCTGCCTTGCCGCAATCAAGATTCTTGAGCAGTTTATTCTACCTAGCCTCATCTAAAGACGAATATCTTAAGCCATAACTCTCATGACCCATCGAATAGAGCTATAAGCTTTTACCTCGCAAAAAGCTCACTTAATGCCCTTTTTCTTACTTTTTTGTACCTGTTAATCCTGACTTCATGGTTTATCCTGCAAAATCCTGTCTCTATTTCTTATTCCTACAATTCATGTCAGAATATTCTTGGACTTTTAAAAGAAGCTCATAAAGATAAGAAATAATCCCTTATTTTTCTGGACATCAATTTACGCCTAATTTCTAAAAAATCATTGTAGTCGCTAGCGGTCATCTGAAATATCTCCAATGGGATACAATGAATCTGCATATTTTTCATTAGATCTTCCTCTGATTGTATGCCTCCATATTTCAACTGTCCTCCCCTACACTGTTCTAAAACATCATTAAGATATATAGAAGGGGCAGAAGCGCCTATAGCAATATTTATTTCACTTTGGGCCATAGCGTAGTTAGCTATTTGATTATATATTGAACGATTGAATCCTTGTTTTTTTAAATACTCTTTAGGAAAAATATGATGGGAATCACCTTTCAATTCGACGAGATCTTTGACTGCAACATCTCTTGAAAGAAATCCTTTATCATTATTCTTAATCTGAGCGGCAAGAAAAACATTAAACAAAGGGCTACTCGTAACAGAGGTATCCATTTGTAGAGGAAGGGCTATTTCCCAATAATTTTCAGGAAGTTGCGCAGCAATTATGTCATCAATATATTTTTTAGCACCATCATTATTTATATGCTTAATATCGTAATCAAATACCGATTCTGGCGAGCCTGAATAGCGGCTGGTAAGTACTGATAAAACAAACCATTTGCGTACAAGAGATTCAATTTCTGCCTGTGATACTCCAGATTCTCTAAGAGAAAGATACAAGATATATGAAAAGTTTAGTGCATTCTGAGATCGAATGAGGGAAGAGGTAGTGAATCCAGCGGAGCGTATAATCATGACAAATTTCTTAAAGTTATTCTCATTTATATAGGCTTTAATTCCTTCTGATAATTGATAAAAGGATTCTTCTGCTATAGTTTCTTCATATTGTTTTGTCTCGAAATTTCTTCCGGACAAAAGGGCAACAAGATCTTGAAGTCTGCCCCGCTTGAATTTATAAGTAAATGCAACTCTAAGAACATCTGTATATGACGGATCATACAAATCATCAATTTCATCTTTTAACCAAGACATCTTTTGAAAATATTCTGTTTGAGCAAATTCTTTATCTATTTCTTTGAGCTGCCTGTAAAATGATGGTTCAACTGCTAGATGACAAAAGTAGTCAATAGCCTTTCGCAATAAATTCCCGCTATAGCTCTCATTTGCTGCTATCTTAGACATAACAAAATCAGCTTGGCTTAAAACAACGCCTTGGGAATTTATTCGAATAAATATCTCTGTGACAGTATCTATATCCAAATCGGAATTGAGTTCAATGAGGCCAATACTATTATTTACAATACCTTTTAATAATTCAACGCTCTTGAAAACAGCATTTTTGTCAAGCTCTTCATTCTGATCACAATATCTTTCAATAAAGTCAAGAAGAGAAAAGTCAGGATGGAATACATCAGATATATCCGAGATCCACTTCTTATCTTTCTTTATTGCAGCATCAGAAACGGCAAATTCCTTTCTTACTGGATTAAAAGCAATAGTGATTTTTTTCTTGATATATTCGCTATTAACAATCTCAGTAGATAAAAGTGATGCCATAATTGCAGTAACTCTTTGCTGGCCATCTATCAGGATACGTTTGCCAATAGAGATTGTGCCATCCTTAAGGCGAACATTTGGATTGCGCCAAATGATAAAATATCCTACAGGATAGCCATAATACAATGAATCAATAAAATCTCTAACCTTTGTTGCATCCCATTTGAAGGGTCGCTGAATCTCAGGAATAGCAATTTCATTAGATTGAATCCAGCTGATGATTGTCTGAATAGGATATTGATTTACAGAATACCTTTGAATTGTCATTTAATAGGCCTCCATACGATCGTGTCAAGTTATGTTCGCAATTTGGTTTCAAAGCAGTCATAGGAGCTTCCCTTCCCTTATGTTACTTGATATAGCAAAGTTTGCTGCTTTGCAAGCGAAGCCTCTGAAATATAACACCGCCCTGTCTGCCAATCCTCTTCGTATTCCATGAGGTACGAACATAAGAGTCGCAGATATGAATCGACGCTTGGAAATATCCCCAACACCTTTTAGCGCCTCCGAATCTCAGCATTCAGTCGCTCAATGCTATTTGTCGATGATATCTTCCGTGCATCAAGTTCTCCAAATGCATAGAATTGCAATGAATCCTCTAAGCCTTCCTCCAGGACACGAATTGCTTCAGGATATCGTGCTGCATACTCCTCGATAATCTCATGTACATACCGAATGGTAGAGTCTCTATCTGGCTGTAACCAAATTGCTTTAAGCTTTTGGCCGAATGCTACCTTATCCTTCTGCGATACTCGGGCTAAGATATTGCGCATAAAGTAGACCTTACACCGTTGCCAGCTTGCTCCAGGAAATTCTTTCTGGATCGCAGCCTGCAAGCCTTTATGGGTATCTGATACACACAACCAAACCTTCTTGAGCCCTCGTATCTTTAGGGAGGCAAAAAGTGCTGGATAGTTTTCTTCAGTCTCCTCTTCAACAACCTCTACTGAAAGAATTTGTGGCATACCAGCAAGCGTAATCCCTTTTACCACCATGATCGCCATATGCTTCGATCGTCCTTTATCCCGTATCTTCTCATATAGAGCATCAATCTATACAACAGGATGCTCTTACTCTAGCGGTCAAGTTCGAAACTCCTTTACCATCTCGTCAAGACCCTTAATGAGCTCACTCACTTGAGACGCACTGATATTCTCTATCCCTAAACTCTTTGCAAGCCTATCGATCTTCCATGTCGAAATCCCATTCACAAAAGGCTTCTTGCACTACTTCAATCAATGCCTCTTCGCTTCGCTTCTTTTCCGTCACAAAGAAGGGTATATACCTTCCTTCCCTGAGTTTCGGGATCAAGAGATACATCGTGCCAAGCCTCGTATCAAAACGTCGTAATCGTGTCCCACAGCGATACGTAGTTCGTTCGCTGCTGTGTACTCCTTTCTCCGCATTCACCTTCTTGGATACAGATACATCGATTTCCATAAGTTGCTCGCTTAGCCATTGTATCATTGCATACAGTGGATCTGGCTTTGGCAATAAAATCCAATACCTTGTTTTCAAAGAACGTGCTATCCTTGGTAGTGGTTATTGGTTGTCTCCTTTGTGTTTGTGGTACAAACCACATTTTTGAGCTTCCAATGACCTTTTTCAATTACCAAATTGCGAACTCGATTATACACTTTTCGACTGAGTATGCTGGATTTTAATTTTGACATTTTCGTAATTGTAATACAGATTAAGGCTTCAGAAGTTGATGAATGATCTTCTCTGAAATCATTTCTCATATCCTAGATAGCAATTCAGTAAGGAAGTACCGCACATCCCCTCTCTTTAAATTTGGATGTGCAAATTGATTTCTATAGTTGCGTAAGCAGCCATAGCAGCTTGTATCTTCGCCGCATCCACAGCTACCGTTTACTCTCTCAAGCGAAGCCTCCAGACATTTCTTGAATGTTTCAGGCTTTTCTATCTGCGATACTAAGCCGGCACCCCCTGGCACGTCATCGTACATAATAATAGAAATTTCTTCAGTTTCAGTGAGCCTTCCCACAGTTATGTTTATATCATTTTCCGGTATTTCCAGAACCTGAGCCGTACCCGCAAGAAGCGCATATCCAAGAGAATATGCAAACCATAATCGATCGCTAATAACTCCTAATAATTTTTTAATTTTAATCTGAACAATATCTGTCACAAATTCATGCCCAAGATATACCCATTCAAGTTGTCCCGTGCAAGGCTGCTTCATACTTGTATTGTGCGGTTTATGAAAAACTGACGGTCTTTCTCTAAATCCTGCTCCGCACTGTTCACAGATATAGAATCCAGCACCTTTCTTTCCTTCACACAGAACAACAAGTTTACCTCTTATGGATTTTGTTATCTCAATAATCGGGTCATCTTTTGGTGTGAGGAATGATGCGATATCGTTCCCGAGTATCCCAACAAAGTGGGGTCTTGTAGAAAATACCTTTTCAACCCTTCCGGTTGGATTCTTGGGTGGATCTATACTGGTAGTAAAGCCAAACTGTGGGATTATATAATCAAATTTCTTGCCATTATCTTTACATGGCAGCTCCGGTTCCTGTTCTCCTGGATTCCAGGTCATAAATGCATTATGTTTTTCGCAATATTTATAGTGTACTTTCTGCAACTCTTTCTCTGGCACTCTTTTTATTCCGAAAGACGTCCATTCTTTCTTATTGGCAATAATAGAACTGGAAGGAGCAAATTCAGAGATTGCCATTGACAGATCTCTTTGCAATGTTACTTTCGAAGACTCTTGTCCAGTACGAATTCTATTCGTATCAAGCTCTACAACATCTACAGGAAAACCATATTTGGGTATTACTGCTTTGCGTGATAAGAATGAAAGTACATCTTCGTCAGCAATAGTCCTCTTTCGATCATTAGCCCATTGAGCAAGTTTATATCTTTTATCCTTTGTTGCCTGTTCTTCAAACAAGCAGGCAGATTTAAAATCGCTGGAAACTTCTACTTCCGCTAGATACAGCCTGCTTTCGTTCTGATTTTCTTCTCCAATACCAGATATGACTTTAACCCAGTTTTCATTATGTAGTCCCATTTGTGTATGCATTTCTATAGGGATAATCTTCATAAGATCCTGTGTCATTCTTGTTATGTTGTCGATGATAAATGTGTTGAAATCACTGGTTGCTTTTGGATTATCGAAATCAATAATGAATTCATTTACTGATCGGAATCTGTCAGGAAACCGATAGAAGAACTTGGTAAGTGCATATGCGGTCATATGCCTAACAAGAATCTTTTCATTTTGAAGAGAAATTGAAGGTGCTTTGATTTTACCATTTATCATGCGTTCAGGATTCAAGAAATAAAAAAGGTCATGAGATGCACGCCTGCAATAAGAAATCGCAAAACCAGGATTCCCAGGTCTTCTTCCACATCGGCCTACGCGCTGCGCATAATTGAAAGCCTCAGGAGGTATATTCCTTAGGAAGACATTGTCCAGATCACCAAGGTCGACACCGAGCTCAAAAGTAGTTGAGCAGCTAAGCACATCAATTTTTCCTTTCCCGAACTCATGCTGGAAGAATCTGGCTACGTCATGATCAAGTTGGGCGGTATGCTCTTCAACCCTCATTTTTGGAATCATCTCAGACTGGTATAGTTGTCTGTAGTGATTACGCTCCAAGGTTACTGCATCAATGAGTTCAAGGTCACCATTGCAGTGCGGTGAACTGCATATCCCGAACAAGCTAGATGCATGAACCCTACCACAAATATTGCATACAAATATATGAGACTCTTTATGTATAGGGAAAGCTCTATACCAATTTGGATTGAGCCTCCGAGCGTCGTTGATGGGATAAAAGATCCTATCGTTTAAACTTGCGTTTTCATCATATTCACGAATATTGTCCCAAATCTGTCTAAGACATTGAACAGCCTTCTCGAGAGCATCTTCTTCTCGGATTCCTTTTTTTATAAGAATTCTGCTTAGATATTTCGCTCTACCTCCTCGCTTACCATCCCAAGAGCGCATATTCCGATTTCCAAGTATCTCTCCTATTTTTATATTTAATTGAGTCCCTTTTATAGAAAGATCATCAAAATTAATTGGGGCATCCGGCAAAGAATTAATCTCAATAGCTTTATCACTTCGTAGTGTATCTAAGAGATATGCAATTAGGTTTCTTGCTTGAGTATCATCAAGTGACCATGGTGGATTAAGCATTAGTATTGGGACGACAAGCCCTTCAGGCAACTTAATTTTCCATTGGAGTAACCCAACTCCTTCTAGAGATATGCGCTTTTCATTTGTCATAAGCTCTCGATAGAAGGCAATCTGTATATTTTTTTTAATTGTCGATTCGTCAGAAGATTGTTGATCTTGAAAATAATTCTTTGACCTCTTGTATGCTAGGTCAAAAAGAGAAATCAGACTTAAACCATCAGAAGGATACTGCTCTATACCGCATAAAATTTTATTCATTGCATTTCTTCGAGCAATTTCCTGATAGGAATCCTCAAGATACCATGCAAAATAGGCAGCTTCCTGTCGATTGTCTGCAAATGCAAGAATTTTTCTCTTACCTTCAGAGAGAAGTTGGAACAATGAAGTTGCAATGACTACATTTGGCCCATCGGTACCATAAACAATTGATCGCACTGGATCTCTGTTTCCTCCAGTAAAACCGCAAAATCCGCATCGGCTTATTTGTTTGTTTCCATTTTCATTTGAACTATCTTCTTTAACTACAGTAATGCTTTTATTGTGACCGCATTTAAGATCGCCATTTTTCTCCTGAGCAATCGCCCCACAAATGAGACAGAGAGAGTATTTTTTTTGAGTATCTTGCTTTTCTGATTCATCTTCCTCTACATAAGAGCCTGCATTCTCGAGGGGGCGAAAATACGAAATGCCGAACTCTGTCTGGCTTGGATCCTGTACTGCTTCCACTAAATGCCCGTTCTTAATTTTCCCTATGATATAATGCTGGCCACATTCTCTGCATAAGGCAACCTCAAAAACCATTCCATTCCTATCAGTGATTTTCCTATCAATAAAAATGCGTTTTTGAGGATAATAAGAAATAAAAGCACCCTCGAGAGATCTTAGAAAAAAATGGTATCTCGCTGATAGAAGCGCAGTCCCTGATTCAGGATCTCTTGCTTTTATGAGTAATTGTACCAGCAGGTTTATAAGGGACTTCCTTTCAATAGATTGCTTTTCTGGAAAGAGCTTTTCCGCCAACTCATCAATCGTCTTGGTCGATTGCTCTAAAATCATTAATAATGAACATGCTTTCTTATCGCGTTTGAGAATCGCTCCGGCCAACCTTGGGATATCCACTAAGTCAGGTTGATCCCCTTTGATTTCGATATAAAGTGTATGAATTTTTTCAATAGATTTCTGATCATTTTCAGATAAAGCTTTTTGCAAAACCTGGTAATCTTCAGGTTCTAGTGTGTACTCCGATACTGCCCGTTTATTTTTTTCCGCGGTAATGATATTTTCTTTAAGAAATGGTTCCCCAAACAATTCAGTGACGAAATGTGATATTTTTAAATTTGATTCATTAGGATCACTTAGTGTTGCGCTTGTAGCTATGCATTGTAATTGATCTGTGCAACCTCCATCTCTTAACCTCAACTTTAGCCTGCGAAGGAGCATCGCCATTTCAGTCGCACGAGAACCATTATACTGGTGCACTTCATCTAGTACTATGAATTTAAAGAAACGCGAAGCGCCATTATCAAATAAGGGACTGTCATTTGGGCGTAAAAGAAGGTACTCAAGCATTGAATAATTTGTAAGAAGAATATGGGGTGGAGTAGTTCTCATTTCAGATCTTAATACCAACTCTCCAGGGAGTCTGTGATTAAGATGGTCTCTTGCGTTTCTTGTGCTATCATTTGCATCTTCGGGGGTTTCTCCAATGAATTGACCAAACGTAAAACGAAACGCAGACTTCTTTTCTTCCAGAATACTTGCGATCTTACCAAGACGATCCCTTTGATCGTTTGCTAACGCATTCATTGGATACAGAATAATGGCTCTTATTCCTTTCTTTAGATTTCCGTTAAGAAACTCCTGATAGATATGAAAAAGAATTGGATACAGAAAAGCTTCAGTCTTTCCGCTTCCGGTACCTGTCGCGACTACATAGTTTTCATTCGATAAAGCGCGACGGAATGCCTTTTCTTGATGGCTATAAAGAGATCTGTCCCCTTCTAACGATGAAAGAAAAGAGTCATCAATATTTTTATACCCAAGTTTTTTTAAAAGATTTCTAGGCGTATCACCTTGCGCAAATGAAGGAATTGCTTCGAGAAAGGGGCCCTTGGACAGACACCCTTTTACAAGATTTTCCTCAAATGAATTCCTGAACTCAGGATCTCGAAAATAGAATGTCGTTTTAAGATAGTTTCTATATTTTTCTTCGATATTTTGCGCCATATCACTAAAATCCATAGCATGTTCCTCCTCGGTTAGCGCAATTTATACACCATTTTCTTGCCATGTTTGCTTATTAGGTGATCAATAAATATATTTTCTTCATCAATTATTTCATTGCAATACTTACATTTGCGGTGAAGTTCAAGTGTTTTAAATACATTTTGTTTAATTTCTTCAGGGTTGGTTACAACTCTAAAGCACTTATTTGTGAGCTCTAATGAATTGTGATTCACATTGGGACAAAATTCCTCAATATGCCGACATATTTCTGTTGTGGCATGCTGTTCTATTGTTTCAGCAACATAATATCCGCAATAGTTGCATTGGTAAATTCTAGCCGGAAGATCTGTCTGCAACATTCTAAGCTCATCATAAGAAAGATTAATTAAATCATTATGAAGGTGATACTCAAAATAATGGCTTATCATTTCATTTTCATTGATTGAGATAAAATTACAAGCGCAACACGCCAGCTTAACGGTTGCCCTACATAGGGTAACAGATACACGTTTTTGCTTTTCTTTCACCCATAATTTAAAATCGTGGACTCCAGGTATTAAAAGGCACGGATCATCTCCGAAATCCCTTAGATTTATTTCAATAGAGCTTTTGGAAGTATGTCTATTATATGACTTTTTATTTTCTATATTGAAACCTATAGAAATATCAACATCGTGGAGCATTTCAGGTACATAAAGAATAACCTTTGTCTCTGAAGAGGCTGAATAATCGTTCCTTGAAAGTTCAGCTGCACAATCTTGCCAAATTTGATTTGATTCTCTGTTTTGTTGAATCGCCCACCATAATTTTGGAATATAGAAGGGGAGAGGAAGTGAATACCCATTGAATTCAATTGTAAAAAGCATCCTTTCTCTGCTACAAGAAGGATCAAGTTTGAAAACCGTTGTTTCTTCAGTGTTCTTTATTACCGAAATTCCTGCATGATTCGTATCGTGAAAAATGCTACAATCTGCTTCATGGTAAAATTTAACGATGATAGGTTTATGTCCATCTGTTTCAGGTAACATATTATTGTTCTCAATTTCAAACGCGAAATGCTTTGCGATGAAATAAAAGGCAAAGCTTTCTAAAAGTATGTCTTCATGATCATAAATCCGCACATAATACTTGCCAGTAGGAGGTTTCTCGGAAGCACTTTCTTCATGCTCATTGAAAACATTTTGTAAGCTTATGCGCGACAAAGCGCTATTCTCTCGATTGAATCTTTGGCTGTACCTTACTCTACTGGGTGTAGATCCTTCATTTATCCCAAATACCAATGTACCCTCGAAAGTTGCCATGTCATCGACAGATTTCTTGCGGTAGCGCAAAAAAGGGAAAGAATTTGCATAATACTCTATGCCACTCTCTTTATCATGTGCCAGTTTGTCTCCTTCAAGTACAAATTGTCCCTTTCTCCTTGAGTTGATATTGATTTCTTTACCTCTATGGTCAAAAAATGAAATTGAATGATCGCCGTCTTCGTTTAAATAAAAATAATGTGCAATAATATGTGGAATGTTTGTGTGTTCTGGCGAAATTGCTGCAGTTCCAGCAAGAGAATCATTTCTAAGCCAAGAATCTGGTGTCAGCACGAGATATTCACCTTCTGACAATGACGATGAATGTACAGCTTTGTTTTGTGCTTCAATTCTGAATAGTATTGGAAAATGAAGCGTAGCCGGATTATATCGCTTTTCGATCCCATTTCTTTCAAGTACAATGCAAAGCGGTGAAGAAATGCTTCGAAGCGTATAACAGGTGGACTCATTTGTGGTTTCAAGCTCAATAGCATCTTGCAATGCTGACACTATATGAACATGTTGATCCTTAGGTTCAATTTCTACTTCAAGTCTCCACTCCATGGGTCTTCTTGTACAGACATAGCTGAGGAAACAGCCCCATTCATCCATTTTTTCGAATGTAGTCTCAATATGAGAAGGAGGTGACTTGCCTTCTGTCCCTATATATTTCCCACCACGAGATTCTGGATAAACTTTCTTTCCTATTCCTATGTGTTTAGATGAGATCAGACTATCTTCTGCATTAGAAAAAGCTTTTTGGTCTTGCATTTTTTGAGATGATTTTTGAAGCAAAGAATCCTGCTGTTGAGGAATTTCCTCCATTTTTAATAAAGAACCACTTGATGGTTCTATCAATGATGGAGCACCGATAACATCTTCTCCATTGGTTTTTAAATTAAATAAATCATTACTTATAGGCTTAGGAATGCTCTTTGTGGTTGGTTCCTGAGCTTCGCACTTTTCTTCAGGCGTTTGGTTTACGAGTTTGGTTTCTTCTAAGCCTTTCGCTACTTTTTTAAGTCTCAAGGTAATTAAAATGATGATTGCAATAAAAATTAGGGCTACCACAAGATAGAATTCAACCCGATAAGTCATTATCGCAACCTCTCTTGCGTAGAGTTTTTAGATAATTCTGCTTAAGTTGGCTGCTAATGTCAAGGTAATTTTTACATGCTTCGGTAAGCAGATTTTTATTCCTTGACAGGTTCTTTCTCCTCCTTTCTTATAGTTTTATCTTTAAGTCTGTATGATTGGCCTCTCAACGAGAAGCAGAGAGCGTTTTCGAGTATACGATCGAGTAATGCAGCAGTGAGCACAGGATCCCCCATTACCTTGAGCCCATTCATCGATCCTTTTGTTGGTAGTAAAGATTAGGGAGGATCTTTCATATAGCTCTGAGATGAAGCTGAAGAACCTATTTGCTTCTTCCCTTGTTATAGGTGTATAGCCAATCTCATCGATGATGATGACTTGGCTTTTCTTTAGTTTAGCGAGTCTATACTTAGGGATTTTTTGGTAAGGAGCATTGTCGAGGATATCAACAAGGTTCACCATGCGTTCATAACAGACCGAGTAGCCTGCATCGATAGCCTTAAGTCCGAGGCCGACTGCGAGCATGGTCTTGCCAAGTCCTGGAGGACCCATGAAAAAGAGGTTCTGGTTAGCTGCAATCCAGGTGAGTTCCTTAAGTGCATCGATCTGACTTTTTGTGATTCCAGCCTCTAGCTCATCTAGCTCGAAGGCCTCAATCGGTAAGGAGCTTATCTCTGTATTCCATCCAGGATACAGATTCCTTGCGCTTATGCTCCTCCTTCGCAATGATCCTATTCTGTTGGTCGCTTATGACATGCTCCGTGATAAGCCTGTCACTCTCTATTTCATATACATGGTAAGCGGATTGCATTATTCTTTCTGTCGCACCATTTAGGGATACCGGCTATAGCCTTGTCGACTGAGAGGCCATCTTTGAGCCTTGCGCTGAAGTAATTACTCTTTACGTATTTCACAAGGTCTTCAATCTGGCCTTTCGTTTGAGGATCCTGAGCACGGCAGACATAGAGGCTCACTTCTTGCTCTAAAAGAAAATCTTTGAACACCCTTGTCACGGCTTCTTCTTAGCTCCAAAGCGATAAAATGAACTATAGAAGAATCCTCAAGGAGCTCTTGGCCATAATCCAGTTGTGTTTGTTCTCCATAGGGGATAGCTTCTTCATCTACATAGTCCATTTCTCTAAAGGAGGGCTCTTTTAGCTTTACAATCCCCTTAGCTTTGAGAAAATGGATATAGTTTCGAAGTGTTTGTTCGCTGCCAGGCAAGGCCATATAGCACCCTTAAATCCACATAGAGCTCTTCTAGTAGGTCGTAGATGCTACTTACCTTTAGATCCTTGTTGTCTCTATTTGCTTCTAGACAGCGCATAATTTCCTTTCTAAAAGGCTCGACGTCAAAGACCTTCTGTTTTTCGTAGTTCCCGCTTATACTTTTTGCACTCGGCACCTCGTCTGCATTGTAGTATTTGAGGAATGTAGGCCAGGATATCTTCTTGGCTTCTGCATTGAGGCGCCTATAGGCCTCGATCTTCGGCACATTAGCCGATTTTAGTTGCTGGACTTCTTGCATGAGCATAGCTTTGTGTAACTGAACCTGTCTCATGGCTGTCTCCTTCCAAAGAATAAAAGTTATTGTGACTTTCTATTCTAGGCTGGAGACCACCTTTATTCACGTAAAAAACTGCTTACCGTCCGAGATAAAAAACATCTTACTGCGTGACATAAAAATCATCTTACCGTGAGACATAAAAAACATCTTACCGTCCTACGTTAAAAACTCCTTACCGCATGACATTAAAATTATGTTACCGCTTGCAGCTCGCCAGAGCATGGTAAAGTTTGTTGTAGGAGCAATGGATCTTGATAAGGATTGGAACACATATATTGCTAACTTAGACAAGCTAGGCTTGCAGAAGATTCTCGATATGAATCAAAAGGCATATACTAGACAATATGGAAAATAAAAAATAATCAAACGAGGATTTATTTCCTAGTTCGAATAAGAAGAGGCCGTCCAGAAAGTTGGACGGCCTCTTTTGTTTAGATATTGCCTTATCTTAATAGATTTAATAACTCAATGAGATAGGAACCATCTAACTGCTTGTAAAGGGTTTTTTAGAACTCGATAATTAGCATCTATCCACTCAAGCAAACTCATTTTCAGATAACAATTCTAAAAAAAATGCTTGCAAGAATTTATTTCTAGCTCTATACTATTCATAATATGGAACCTTATTCCACATTGTGGAATAAGGATAAAAAGATGAAGATCGAGGAAGGAGGCAAAGATGAAAAGGCATTTTCTTGTGATCTTTCTAATCGCAGCGGTGATTTCTGGTCTTGCTGCAGGCGGAGAGGAAAAGACCGTAGAGTTGAAGCTAGGGCACTATTCTGCGACATCACACCCAATGCATTTGGCTGCCGTGCAATTGGCGGAAAATGTCGCCAAGCGCAGCAATGGCACGCTCAAAATCGTAATCTTCCCTGATAGCAAGCTGGGAAACTCACAGGAAATGGTTGAACAGACTTGTCTTGGGGCAATTGACTTGGTGCTGCCAACCGAGCCGGCTTTGGCAAAATGGTCGCCCAAGGTCAACTTGGTTACTGGACCTTTTGCGTTCAAGGATTATGCGGCAGTGGATAGGTTCTTTGCTGGCGATGGATTTGTGAATTGGATAAAGCCCGATCTCGATAAGGCAGGGCTCAAATACATAGCCCGATGGGAATATGGCTTCAGAACTTATACCAATTCCAAAAGACCCATCAATACTCCAAATGATTTCAAAGGCTTGAAGATTCGCACACCCCCAGACTTTGTGAACCAAGAGACAGTGAAGGCATTGGGTG
>Ga0209506_1003094_pt1 | contig 13860 bp, 9 predicted proteins | sample AD_JPNHG2_MetaG_FD_184409 | JGI IMG/M metagenome (GOLD analysis project Ga0209506, IMG submission 184409) | Active sludge microbial communities of municipal wastewater-treating anaerobic digesters from Japan - AD_JPNHG2_MetaG (SPAdes) (version 2) | ecosystem: Engineered > Bioreactor > Anaerobic >...
ACCAGGGCTTCGTACGATTCCTCGGCCTGCTTGACGCGTTCGCTGTCGTGCAGAATCTTCTGCTGCTCGGCGTCGCGCAGCGAATCGCGGAAGCTTTCAGCTTCCTGGTACTTGCCCTTGACGATCGCCAAGCGGCCGGCCAGATCGCGCTGCTCGTTCCGCAGTCCCTCATCGGGTTCGCGGGCGAGCTGGAATTCCAAGGATGTTACCGCGTGTTCCAGCAGCCAGACCGCGATGGGGGCCTGGTTCTTCGCGTCGGCCTGCTCGGCCGCCGCAATGACCACGTCGCGGAAGGACTTGAAGCGATTCTTGTTCGGCTTCTTGTCTTTGCGAAGCGAGTCCAGGACCAGCGGCGTAACCCAGCGCACGGTTTCGAGCATTCCCGCTTTGAACGCGTTCTTAAGCAAGCTGTCCAGATAGCTGCCGCTGCTGGGGTCCTTCGCCAGCAGGTACTCGGCATTGAGCATCGCCTGCCGTGCGTTTCGGCCGATCAGCGGCTTCTTCAGAACCTCCAAGACGCCCGCCTTGGCACCGCCGGCCTGCTGCCGCTGAATGGCCAGCGAGCGCAGGGGCATGTGCCCTTCCTCGACCGCCTCGGGCCAGAAGCCTAGACCGGTGATGTAGCACTCGATGGCGTAGTCGTACTCCCGGCGCTCACGGCAGTTGGCGGCCTTGGTGAACCAGGCGCGCGCTTTAGCCATGTCGGCTTCGGAGAATTCGTTCTGGGCCTCGCTCTTGTCGTCTCCCGCCATCGTTTCCTGCTTGCCGCCAGGCGATTCAACCAGCCGCCAGTCTACCGGGAACCGGGTAGTATAGCGTGAATCCGGGCATGCGGAAAGGCCGGAAAGGGCTATGTCGCAGCGCGAGCTGAGCCGGTGGCGGGACGGCTTGGCGATGGTTCATGGCGGGTTTCGGCCGCGGCGGCGCCGTGCAGCCAAATCGTGGTGAGGCAGGCCGGCCGGTGGCCTACGTCCCGCCCGGCCCGTGCGTGTCGGCGACGCCGCGCGTGGACGGTTGCAACTCCGGCAATGTGACCCGGAATTCGGTGCCGCCGTCGGGCGGCTGCACCAATATCAGCCGGCCGTGCATTTCCCGCACGATCTTGCGAGCCACTGCCAGTCCCAGGCCTGTACCGCCATGACCTTTGGTGGAGTGGAAGGGGGTGAAGATTTTGGAGCGATGTTCGGGCGCGATTCCGGGCCCATTATCGGTGACCGAAATGATGACCTCGCGGCGCTCGGCGTCGAAAGCGGTGCGCACGGTGATCGCGCCCTTGCCGGGCGGCACGGCATCGATGGCGTTGGTCAACAGGTTGAGCACGACCTGGTGAATCCCCTCGTGGTCCACCGGGATGGCCGGCAGATTCTCGTCGAGTTCGGTCATCAGTATCGCGTGTGCATCGTCGGCCTGCCTCTGCACCAAGGCGATAACCTCTTCGACGATGCGATTAATCTGGTACATCTCGAGGAACGGCTCGCGCTGCTTGCTGAAGGCGAGCATGTTCATCACCAGGTGGTAGGTCTTCTCGAGATTGCGCTCGACGATCTGCCAGCCCTGAGCGGCCCGCGCCAGATCCTGCTTGTCGAGGCCGGCCTGCAGCACGTCGGCCCCGCTCCGCATGCCCTGCAAAATGTTCTTGATGTAGTGGGAGAGATAGGCGACGGTCTCGCCCGCCGCCGCCAGGCGTTCCTGCTGCAAGTGCGATTGAACCAGGCGGGCGTTGTCGATCGCCAGCCCGGCCTGGTAGCCAATCGCCGTGATCAGCTTCAGCTCGTTTTCGTTGTACGTGTGCTGGCTAACCGGGCATTCCAGGTGGATCGCGCCCAACACTTGGTCGCGGGCCACGATCGGCGCACAGACGACCGAACCCAGCCCGTCGTTGGCCATGCTCCGCCCGCCGCCAAACCGCTTATCAGCTACCACGTTCGACGAGAGCACGCCCTCCCGCGAATTCATCACGTGGTCAATGATCGCACGCGAGGCCACCAGCTTCTGGTCCGGATTGGCCGGCGTCTGGCCGTCCCGGAAGCGGACCACCTGCGGCCTGACCTCCCCGTCGCGGTTACGCAGGAAGATCACCCCGCGCTCCACGTCCACCTGGTCGAAAATGATGTCCATGACGCGCGTCAGCAGGCGATCCGGCGGCAACAAGCTGCCGATGACGTCTGACAGCTCACGCAGGACATTCCAGGCTTTGACCGCGTTAGCCGTTTCCGGCGCGGCCAACACGATGCTGTCTTCGTTGGAAGGTGCGATGGCGACGATGCTTGCGTCGACTGAGGCGCTTCCCGCGTCGAGCCTGACCATGTCGCGGGGAATGCTGGCGCCGGAGAGTTGAGCGGGGCGGTCGTCACCCGTGTAGACCAGCAAGGTGCTGCCCACCCGAATCTGGTCGCCGCGCTTAATCTTGACCGGCTGCAGCAGGCGCATGCCGTTCAGGTAGGTGCCGTTGGCGCTGTTCAGGTCCATCAGCACCCAGTCGCCGTTCAAGCGCCGCATCTCGGCGTGCTTACGGCTGACGGTCTGATCGCCCAAGGGAATGCTGCCGGCGCCGCGCCCGATGGAGATCACATCGTCGTCGGCGTTGAGCGTTTTGCCCTTATCGGGACCTTGTAGAACAATCAGCGTGGCCAAAGCACACCACCAGGATCGCCGTTAAACCTGCAAAGCGGCGATCGTCCTATCGCGCTCCAGCGGCCGGACCACTAGCGCCTGGAGGCCTTTGGAAGTGCTATGCATGTCGTATTCCACTTCCTGCCCCTGGCGCAACAGTTTGAACCCGTCGCAAACGAGCGCGCTGTAGTGCACGAACACATCTTCTCCCCCCGGGCCCATAATAAAACCGTAGCCTTTCCTGCAATCAAACCACTTCACGACGCCGGTCGCCATGGCCGACCTCCGTAAGCCGCGCAGATGTGCCTCTTGCGCGGACGGCCAACTGGAACGTGCCGCTCCCGCGGCCATGCGCCGCGGGAGTGGAACCGGGCATTTCTTTATACGCTTCCACCAAACGCCGGTTTAGACGCATTGAATTGACCGGCGTCGCGGGAGACAACTAGTGCTTGCGTTTGTCGCGGCGCGGCCCGACAGCCTCGGGCTCCTCACCGTTCTCCTCACGCAGCGCGGCGCGCCGCGAGAGCTTGACACGGCCCTGCTCGTCGATCGCGATCACTTTGACTTTTATATGATCACCAATCTGCACTACATCTGCAACAGATTTCACGTAAGAATCTGCCAATTCGCTGATATGGCACAGGCCGTCCTGGCCGTCCTGGATTTCGATGAACGCTCCGAAGTCCTTAATGCTGGTAACCCGTCCCTCGTAAATCCGACCGATCTGGATGTCTTCCGTGATCCGCTCCACCGCCTCCTGGGCTTTCTTGGCCTTTGCGGCGTCGGTGCAGGAGATGAAAACGGTCCCGTCGTCTTCGATGTCGATCTGGGCGCCGGTGGCGGCCTGGATGGCCTTGATGGATTTGCCGCCCGGTCCGATCAGTTTTCCGATCTTCTCGGGATTGATCTTGATCGTGATCAGGCGTGGCGCGTTCGGGCTGACCTCCGGGCGCGGTTCGGCGAGGGCTTTGTCCATCTGCTCGAGAATGTGAAGCCGACATTTCCGGGCGAGTTCAAGGGCCTCAACCATGATGTTGTGCTTCAAGCCCTGGGTCTTTATGTCTAACTGTATGCCGGTAATGCCTTTACGCGTCCCCGCCACCTTGAAATCCATGTCGCCGAAGTGGTCTTCTTCGCCAATGATGTCGGCCAGCAGCACGTGTTTCTTCTCACCCTCAACCAGGCCGACCGAGATCCCGGCAACGGCCGAGCTTATGGGAACTCCGGCGTCCATCAGACTGAGCGATCCGCCACAGACGGTCGCCATGGAACTTGAACCATTCGACTCCAAAATGTCGCTGACGATGCGAATGGTGTACGGGAAGGCGTCCGGCGAGGGCAGGACCGCCTCGAGGGAGCGCTCGGCTAACGCGCCGTGGCCGATTTCGCGCCGCCCAGGTCCCATAATCTTGCGAACCTCGCCCACCGAGAACGGCGGAAAATTGTAGTGCAGCAGGAACTTCTTGCTGTATTCCTCCACCAGGTCGTCAACGATCTGCTCGTCCCGCGACGTCCCCAGTGTGCACGTGACCATGGCTTGCGTTTCCCCGCGGCTGAACAACGCCGAGCCGTGGACGCGCGGCAGCCAGCCCACTTCCGCACTGATGGGGCGAATCTCTGTCAGCTTACGTCCATCGGGGCGGACGTGGTCTTTCAGAATGCGCTGGCGGACGTACTCCTCCTCGATGGAGGAGATGATGGCCTTCACCTCATCCGGGGTGTGCTCCGGGTTCTCAGCTCCTTCGGGGCACAGCTCCTCTATCACGCGGTCATAAATCGCTTTGACCGCTTCGTTTCGTTCCTGCTTGCCCGTGATAGTCTTGGCAGCCTTGAGGTCGTCCAGCACGCGGCGGCGAATATCCTCGATGAAGGCCGCGTCGGGCTCAGGCTTTTCCCACGTAACCGGCCGGCCGGCCTGCCGCTGGAGCTCTTCGATCATCTCACAGATCGGCACGATACCGTTCTCGTGGCCGAACTTGACCGCCTCAGCTACCTCTTCCTCCGACAGCTCGCGGCAACCGACCTCGATCATGTTCACCGCTTGACGATGGCCTGCCAGCACCATGTCCAGGTCAGAGTATTCCAATTGGGCGCGCGACGGATTAATCACGAACTTGCGGTCGATCCGGCCGACGCGAACCGCGGCCACGGGGCCGTTGAACGGCACGCCCGAAATGGAAACGGCCGCCGCCGCCGCAACCATGCCGATGACGTCCGGGTCGTTCTCGGCGTCGGCCGAGAGCACCATCACCTGGACCTGTACCTCGTTACGAAAACCTTCCGGAAACAGCGGCCGCATCGGGCGATCGATCATGCGGCTCGTTAAAACCTCTTTGGTCGTGGGGCGCCCCTCGCGTTTGAAGAAACCGCCCGGAAACTTGCCGGCGGCGGACATTTTCTCACGGTAGTCGACCGAGAGGGGGAAGAAATCGATTCCCGGGCGTGGGTCGGCCGTCACGCAGGTTCCGAGTACGACCGTGTCCCCGTAGCGAGCCAGAGTGGCGCCGTGCGCCTGCTTGGCGAGTTTCCCCGTTTCGATCGACAACGTGTTAGCACCGATTTGTCTTTCAACCTTTACCATCATCACCTACACACCTTAACAACCGTCTTTCGCCTCTGCCGTCCAACAACACGATTTGATCAAGCCGAAATGACAGACTGAACGCCCCCAGCGCTCGGCGCGCGCAGCGTAGAACAACCGCCGCTGCGGGACCGGTAACCCTTTGTTGTGGGACCGGTTTGCACCCGGCCGGCCTGGCATTTGCCAGGCAAAACCGCGGGATTTACTTACGTAATCCGAGCTTGGCAATTGTGCCTAGATAGCGCTCGCGATCAGTGCGAGCCAGGAATTTAAGCAGCGCCGAGCGTTTGCCGACCATCTTGAGCAAACCGCGCCGCGAGGAGTGATCCTTCTTGTGGAGCTTCAGGTGCTCGGTCAACTGAGAGATGCGCGACGTGAGCAGCGCGATCTGCACCTCAGCCGACCCGGTATCCGTCTCGTGGCGCCGATGTTCCTTGCTGATCTCTGCTTTTTTGTCAGCCGTCAATGGCATGGCCCTTACCTTTACGCTAGGGCAGGCTCCAGCCGGACCTTCGGGCCCAGGGCAGCCGGAACCGCCTGTTAATCCCTGTACTATATGTCAGTTGGTCGGAAGCTGCAACCGGCGCGCCCAGTCGCAAGCGTTTTTGAGTACGTGACGCCGGCCGCTGCGCCGCCCGCGGCGTCACCCATCCGTGCGTGGGCCGGCCCTCAGGCCACGTACTGGCAGAGTGTATAATCGAGCGGGCGATTGGGTCTTGGCCGTGCCGCTGTTGATCATCATTTTCGGGCTGTTCGCGCCACGCGTCGTTCTCGTGTTGGCGTGGTGTGGCGGGATCTTCAACGGCGTCTGGAGCACGCTGCTCTGGCCGCTCCTGGGGCTGATCTTCTTGCCTTACGCGACGCTCGCCTACGGACTCGCGTATCGGTACGGTTCCGGGCTGCAGGGCTTCTGGCTGGCGCTGTTCATTCTCGGGATCGCTCTCGACCTCGGCGCGATCGGCGGCTCGGCACGCAGACGTCGCCGCCGCGCTCTGCCAGACTAACCATCCGAGATACGGGATCGCCTAATCGATTAGCACGTAATAGTGGTTCGCGCGAGCAACTGTTCGCCCGGTGAACCACCGCAAATTTGCCGGACTACTTGCAAGCGGCGCCGGATGCCCCCACAATTCGCCCGGGCCGATAACTGTTAGCGTTGAGAACAACATGCGATATTTGGTGATCGCCGGAATTGCGGCCGTTTTCGCCGGCTCTCAGTGGGGCTGTGTTTCGGGAAGCGCAACGTGTTCCCCGGGCGGCGGCTGATTCCTCAAGAGGCTCTTTGAGCCGCGCCGGTCGGCGCAGATGACGTCGCCTGAATCCTTTACTGCCAGCCCAAGCGTACCGAGCTCCAGCTCACATGTAACAACCGAAGCAGCGCAGCCTTCCACTCCGAAGTGCCCTGGCACCTGCCCGGGCGCGACTCCGGGCGCCGCTCCGAGTCCGGCTCAGGCCCCGGCCAACGAGGTGTACATCCTGGACCCCAATATGGACACCCGCACGTTCTTGCTGAGAGAGAAGGCCAAGCAGGAAGCGGCGAGTAAGGGCCCGATGGAATAGGCCAAGCTGCGAAACCCTTTTCACCCGGCGCGCGTGCGAGTAGTTTGACGCGCGCCGGGTAATTTGCTGCGCACGCCGACGGTCGGCGCCGCGCTCCCGGCACGCGGGCGGTGGAGAACGCGGCCGTGCGCATCGTGCTCGGCAAGCGAGGCTATCGGGTCATCGGCCGGCGTAAGCAACGTGGTGCGCCGGTCGCAGTGCTGCTGATCGTCGCCGGCTCGATGCTGGCCTGTGAGCGCCTCGGTTGCCTGGGTCCCTGGCGAAGCACCCAGCCTGACCGGATCACATCCGCCGATTCAAGCGGGCGGGCGTTCTTTCTGGACCGGCCGGCGTCGGCCGACTTCCGGCTGATGACTTACAACGTCGGCTGGGACAGCGTTTTTCCGAGTAAGGACGCCACGCGGGCCGAGAGATTCCAACGGATCGTCAGGGCGGTCGCGCCCGACGTGTTGGCGCTGCAAGAGATTCGGCAATTCGACGCGCGCGAGACTGCGGCCTTACTGGACGAAATCAGCCCGCGACCGGCTGGGGAGCGGTGGCATGCTTGTCGCGGTAAGTCCGGCGCCGTCGCCAGCAGGTTTCCCCTGATCCGGGCCATTACTCGTCTGGACCCGCCGACCTACCGCGATCCGGTCATCGCGCTGATCGATCTGCCCGATAACCGTTGCGCGGTCGACCTGTGTGTGGTAAGTAATCATTTCAAATGCTGCGGCGATGCCAATAACGATCCCATACGCCAAAAGCAGGCCGACGGCGTGATGAACTGGCTGCGCGACGCACGGACGCCCGGCGGCGAGGTGGATATTCCTGAGCACACGGCCTTCGTGTTTGCGGGCGATTTGAACCTGGTCGGCGGGCCGCAACCGCTGCTGACGCTGCTGACCGGCGACATCTCTGACGAAGCGCTCTTTGGGACTGACTTCGCGCCGGATTGGGACGGTACGTACCTGACCGACGCACATCCGTTGCACAACGGTTCCGGCCCGGATGATTACACGTGGCGGAAGGACGATTCGGGCTTTGATCCGAGCCGGCTCGACTATGTTCTGTATTCAGATAGCGTGCTCGAGGCAGTGAATCAGTTCGTTCTGAACACAATTTTGATGAGCGAGGCCGAGCTCGCAAACAGCGGGTTGGAGCGGTTCGATTGTTGCCACGACTCTCACGGTCGCGAGCTGGACCATTTACCGGTCGTAGTCGATCTGCGAATCAGGCCGCGGTAACGCGTCTAAGTTGTTGTGTTTCAGCAGCTTACGTGTGAGAGTATTGGAGATTCGGGCATCGGTCGGCAAACCGTTTGAGCATCTCTTATTGGATCTGGACTGTTTGGCGCGAAGCTTAGGGGACGTGGTGCTGATTGGCCGTAACTAGCCGTTCGGCAACAGCTTGCGCGAGGGCGCCGGCCCGGATAACCGCCTCAGTGGCGCCGGGGCAACGGGGCGCTGTCAAGGCGTGCGCACATGGCCTGGGTCAGGCGTCGCGCCGATGCGTGCACATAGTGAGTTTGTCGCGACGCAAACAAAACAAAGGTTGGATTGCAGTTGATTTGCGGGGTGGTTTTCGGTTAATTATATGAGATAGTGTACCGCAGTTTCCTGTGTGCCAAGCTGGTTTGCTTCGCGCTGTGCGGCGCGTGGAGGGGGGAGTGTACCCGTTTGGGCTAGTTTGTTTGTTCAACTTAACAAAGGAGGGTCTTCCTTGAGAAGTTCGAAGTATCGTGTCTTTGCAACGGTAGCCGTAACGTTGCTCCTGGGAGCAGCGGTCGGCTGGTCGGCTGGACCGCACGGGTTCATCACGAATCCGGCTGCGCCCGGCATTCCAACGCATGGCCCGGTTGTGCGCGGGTGCGGACCGGAAACCATGACTCAGCTCACGTCGCCCACCACGGTGGAGGCTTCGACGTCGATCGCCTGCGCCAACGAATCGGACGGGTCGACGACGGACAATAGCTGGGCGCGGTGTTTCAACGTGACGCAGGATATCACGGTGAACTGCGTCGACTTCGGCGTTGAGAGCTGCGACGTCGAGCATGTGGTCGACATCAACATCTATCGGGACAACGACGGCGCCTGCCCGCCCAATTTGGCGACGTGCCAATTGCTGGGCTCCGTGTCCGTGGCGGTCCCGGCCGGGACCGCCCTGCAGATTCTGACGGCCGATTTCAACTCTATCGGCGGCGTCTACGTGCCGGCGGGCTCGAAGATGGTTGTCGAGGTTTGGTCGCCTGACCTCACCGGTCAGGGCGCGTTCTTCGTGGGCGCGAACAACAACGGCGAGAGCGCCGACAGCTACCTGCGCTCTGAACCTTGCGGCGTGACGGACTGGATGCCGATCGACGCGGTCTGGACGAGCCCGGTGCACGTGGTGATCAATGTTGATTACATGTTTGGCACGCCGAATCCGGGCGCCTGCTGCCTCGAGAACGGCGATTGCCTTCCGGATATGCTGCCCACCGATTGCGGCGCTGAAGGCGGATCGTGGCAGGGCTCGGACACCGTTTGTGATCCCAATCCTTGCGAGCAGCCCCCGATCGGCGCCTGCTGCGACCTCTGGGGCGCGTGCCAGGAGTTGGACTCGTACGACTGCTCCCAAGTGGGAATGTGGTTGGGCGAGGGGACCGTTTGCACCGGTGACTGCGACGGCGATGGGGCCGCTGACGTTTGCGAATTCGAGCTGGGAACAGCCGAGGACTGCAACGACAACGGAATCCCCGATAATTGCGACATTGCCGACGGCACTAGCTGCGATGCGAACGGTAACGGCATCCCGGACGAGTGCGAATTTCGGCAGCGTGGCGATTTGAACTGTGACGGGGCGTCGAATGTGTTCGACATCGATGCGTTCGTGCTGGCGATGACGGACCTGACCGCCTATTACGCGCAGTATCCCTGCTGCACGCACATGAATGCCGACTGCAACTTTGACGGCGCGGTCAACGTGTTCGACATTGACCCGTTTGTGGTGATCCTGACCGGCGGGCCGGCAATCATTCACCCCATCGAGTTGGCCGGCAACCCGCTGGCGGAGTACCCGCATTTCGAGTACGTGCGGGCTTTCCACGTGAATGCTCCGATCAGCCTGGCGATCGATCCCAGCCGCCATGTGTTCATCATCGGGCGCACGGCGGACGTGTACGTGGTTGAGAAGAAGTCCGCAGACCAGTGGGCGGTCGACCCGACGCTGGTTGATGTCACTGCGGGCGGGGCGATGACCGTGACGTTCTCCGGCGGCAACATTCAGGGCAACACGTTCCAGATCGTGGGCCCGAACGAGCTCAATGCATCCGTGTACCAGGCCGCGACAGGCGACTATACCGGCTTTGGGCACGGCTACGACGTGGTCGTGGACCTGAACCAGAACGGCGTGCTGGACGCCGGCGACTGCATTGACGGACTGGGTCGCGAGGCCGGCCTGTATGTGTGCCATGATTCCACGGCGCGCGGGCCGTTGGCGGTCACGGAAACGCTCTACAACGTGGGCACGATTTTCGGTATTCCGGCCAGTGTGAACGGTCAGGATCTGTACTATCCCACGAATATCGCCAGCATGGGCAAACTGCCGCTGCTGGTGATCAGCCACGGCAACGGCCACAACTACCAGTGGTACGACCATATCGGTTTCCACATGGCCTCCTACGGCTACGTCGTGATGTCGCACGGGAACAACACCGGGCCGGAATACGGCCTGTATGCGTCACTGACGACCTGCGGCCACACTGACGCCTTCCTGCACTTGCTGCCCAGCATTGCGGGCGGCGCGCTTGTGGGGCATGTGGATACCAGCCGGATTATCTGGTGCGGGCACAGCCGCGGTGCCGAGGGCGTGGCATACGCTTACCACCGCATCAGCGTGCCGCCGTACTCGTACACGCCGACGTACTACAGTGCGGAAGACATCATCCTGGTGGACAGCATGTTGCCGGTTGACTTCTTCGGCCCCGGCGCGAGCAACCCGGGCCCGGCGAACTTCCACCTGTGGACGGCCTCGGGCGACGGAGACGTGAGCGGCGCGGCCGGCTCGGACATCGGCCAAACTTTCCACATACATGAGCGTGCGACGCGTTATCGGCAGTCGACCGTGGTGCAGGGCACCGGGCATGCGTGGTTCCACGATGCCGGCGGCCTGTCCTATTTTGAGGGGCCGTGCCCGATTTACGAAGAGGGAACGCACCTGGTGCAGCTTGGCCTGATGCTGCCGATGTACAAGCACTACGTGGAAGGCAACGTTCCGGGACAGGATTTCATCTGGCGGCAGTGGGAGCGCTTCCACCCGATCAGTGTGCCCATTCCGACTAACCCCTGCTACGTAGTCTCGAACGAGTATCGCAACGGTGACGAGGAAGGCACGGCCTTCATCGACAACTATGAGACGCAAACAAGCCCCGGGGTCAGCAGCTCGGGCGGCACGGTCACGTACAATGTGACCAACTTGACCGAAGGCCGGCTGGACGACAACAACAGCAGCTTCTCCTGGTCGGCGAGCGATCCGTTCAACGGCGCCACGCAAGACGGCGCGAGCGACCAGGGCAAGGGCGTGGTCTTCGACTGGAACGGTGCTGACAGGTACTACGAGTGGGCCGTCGTTCCGAGTCTCCAGGACTTCAGCGCCTGGAAGTACCTCGGCGTGCGCGGCGCTCAGGGCACCCAGCACCCGTATACACTGGCGACCAACGGAATCCTGACGTTCACGATCACGCTGCGTGACGCCGACGGCAATACCAGCTCGATCAACACCGGCGCCTACGGCGGCGGTTTCGGCATGCCGTACAATCGCCAGGGCGGCTGGCACAACGAGATGCGCCGCATCCGCATCCGCATCGAAGACTTCCTGACCAACGGCAGTCAGATCGATCTGTCCGAGATCGTAGCGGTCCGGCTCAACTTCGGCCCGTCCTGGGGCACCCCGCAGGGCCGCATCGTCATCGACGAAATGATGCTGGACAACGACGTTCCGCCGTTCTTCATCCCGTTGACGATCGACATGGCCACTGTGCCGCCCGAGTTCCTGCCGCCGCACGTGTCGACCTCGCTCGACGTATCGATCAGCGCGGGCGACGACACGCTCGTACCCGGTTCGGCGCTGATGTACTATCGCGTCGACGGCGGTCCGTGGGCTTCGGTGGCTCTTGAGCAGGTTGTCGGCGAGCTGTGGCGCGGGACTTTGCCCGCCCCAGCGTGCGGCGAAACCTGGGAGTACTACTTCGTGGCCGAGGGCGAGGCAACCGGTATGGTCAAGGTGCCGCCTGAGGGCGCGACGGCCCCGTTCCTCTCGCTGGTCGGCACCTACAACGGCATCCTGGTCGACGACTTCGAGAGCGACCTGGGTTGGACGGTCGAATCCGCTCCGGGCATGACCTCGGGCATGTGGACGCGCGCCGTCCCGCCGGCAGGCGATTACGGGCCCGACGAGGATTACGACGGCTCGGGCAGGTGCTTCACCACGGACAGTCGCGTGAACTTTGACGTAGACGGCGGTCCGACGCATTTGATCTCGCCGGTGCTCGACCTGAGCGGAACCGATGGTCCGATCGTGCGTTACGCCGAATACTTCTTCTGCGATGATCCGACGCCGCCCGCCCAGGATTTCTTGGACGTCTTCCTGTCCAGCGACGGTGGCGCGACCTGGGTCCAGGCTGGGCACTTCGCCAGCCACGCCGACTGGCTGATCCGCGAGATTCGCGTGGCGGACTTCATTCCGCTGACGGCGACGGTTCAGGTGCGGTTCACGGCGGTCGACAACCCGAACAACTCGCAGACCGAGGCGGGTATCGATCGCGTGGAGATCTTTGACGTACAGTGCCAATAGTCGGACGGTGATCCGGCAATCGCGAAGATTGACTCAAACGGCTGCCTCGGGCAGCGAAAGGATAAGCTCAGATGAAAGGGATAATTCTTAGTGCCTGTGTCGTGGCGCTGGCCTCGTCGCTGCTGGCGGCGCCGCCTATTGCCAAGACCCCGGCGGCGGTGGATGCCGTGGTTTACGCCAAGGCGTTCACGCTCAACGATAGCTTCCGCTACGACTGGTCCAATGAGCCCCAGCAGGTCAGCCAGGGCACCATTCTAGTTCTGAAGGTAAATCCGGTCCTGGTCATTCCGCGCCAGCTTGAAGAGCCGGTGCTGTATGTCGGCACGCAGGCGGCCATGCGGCTGAATCAGGGCGACAAGTCGGGCTACGTGATCGCGGTAGTACCGGGTGACGTGGATCTGACGAAGGATCTGGTGTGGTTCGGCACGCCCGGGCTGCCGGGACGCACGGACGCGGCCCACATTCAGAACGAGCTTCAGAAGGCGGAAAAGGCCGGCATCAAGCCGCTGACGGCGGCGCAGGCGAAGGCCGCGACCGACAAGGGCGGGGCTCGCGCCAACATGCAGGACATGAGCGCCATGCTGCGCGGTTTGATCGGCGACCTGGTCGAGCAATACTCGCCGCAAGAGAAGTACCTGGCGGAAAGCTGGCGTTTGCCGGTAGTGGGCGAGTAGCCGCCGCCATGACCTGATGGGTTCGGTTCGCGTTGCCACGAGTGTGGCAACGCGGCCGGACGGGCGGCTTGCCGCGGCGTGCTAGCTGGTGCCGGAAGATACGCATCAGGCGGTTTGCACGCCAAAATGAGGGACAACAGGGGCCGAGGCTGGGCATCGTAAGGTGGCCCGGCCTCGGTTTTTTTCGGGGGATTTCGGGCGGGGGCAGATCGCGATTATTTGGCACTTGAGGGTGTTCGTGGGGGCGCGAAAGTACCCGACTTGTAGCGTCGGAATCCGTAACCGGATGCGGATAATCTGCTGAATTGTTTGCGATTCGCGGCCTCGGCAATTGTAACCCCTTGGGGTACAAAGGGTTGCCATTTTGCAGAATTTGGAGCGCCTTCGTCGAAAAAGGGTTGACTGATCGGGAAGCCACGGGTTAGAATTCCCGTCAAGGAGTAAGGAGGAGAGCACCACGTATTGCTCTGTAACGACACCCAGTTCTGTTAGGCGTGTGTGTTTTTTTGTGACGTGGCAGTTCGTTGACCGGTAGTCTCGGTGAGCGAGCCGCTTGGTGCTTTTGAGGGGAAAGTCGATGGCCGTAAGGCGTAAACCCGCCAAATGGCGCGCAACTTATTCTGCCGC
>Ga0209506_1003101_pt1 | contig 13843 bp, 25 predicted proteins | sample AD_JPNHG2_MetaG_FD_184409 | JGI IMG/M metagenome (GOLD analysis project Ga0209506, IMG submission 184409) | Active sludge microbial communities of municipal wastewater-treating anaerobic digesters from Japan - AD_JPNHG2_MetaG (SPAdes) (version 2) | ecosystem: Engineered > Bioreactor > Anaerobic...
CGTCAGGTAAGAGTTCTTTTATCAGATGGTATCTTTGTGAGTTTATAAAACATAATCAGGATAAGAATATTAAATGGGCAATGTTTACACCTGAAAACAGACCTGTGTCAAGAGAGATTGCAAAGATTGCAGAAGTATTTACAGGTAAAAGTATAAAAGAAAATTCTTATGATAGCATGGATTTGTTTAAAAGGGAAAAAGTGTTTAAGTTTATTGAACAACATTTTTTTATTATTTCTCCTGATAGAATGAATTTTGAAACATGGAATAATAAAATTGATGCCAATAGAATAAACTCGATGGAATCACTTCTTCAATATTTGATTTATCTTAAAAAGACCGAAAATATTTTTGGATATGTAATTGATGCTTGGAATAAAATAGAGAACGAACAACCAAAATATATTAGTGAGACACAATATATAAGTAAACAACTTGATTATCTTTTGGATTTTGGAACAGTATATGATGTTCATGGAATAATAATAGCGCATACAACTAAGATAGAACATAAAGGAGCAAATTATAGAATACCTTGTCTTTTTGATATTAAGGGTTCTTCAGCATGGAAGGAAAAAATTGATATTGGAATAATACTTCATCGTTATTTTAATAAATTAAAAGATAAATCTAATCTTTCTGAAGAAGATGATGAAGATGATATGTATTATATTGATGATAAAGCTCCTACCATTTTAAAAGTTGAGAAAATAAGATTTGAAGAAACAGGTAAAATGGGAAAGACAAAATTGTCAATGGATTCAAAAGGCAGGTTTAGTATTTTTGATGAAAAGAAATCAAAAGAATCGGTAAAAATTCCCAAATTAAATCCAAAAATTGTATTGGAAGATGATAAAGATGATGAAGATGATATTTTTTCAAATAAATCAGAAAAATTACCATTTTGAAATTATGTAACATTATGCAACTACTTGGTAAAGCAATACTGATTAAGCCGGATAAACCACCAAAAAGAACATTAAAGGGTATATATGTTCCGGCTACGATTAAGGATAAGCCAGAAAAAGGAACAATAATTTCCTGTGGCAATACTTGTGAAATGACTAAAAAAGGAGATAGAGTAATTTTCCCATTAAGAAATGCAAGTATCATTGTTATTGATAATAATGAATATTATTTCTGTAAAGAAGATGATTTAATTTATATAGCAGGCGATGATGAGCGTATTTAATAATTATCGGTTTTCACGATTACTTGATGAGTTTAACAAAAAAGTAATTCTACAACACGAGAAGTTAGTAGAGAAGGCTGAAAAGATAATGGCTGATGAGAATTACAAATGGGACAGTCTTCAACAAAAAGAAAGAGCAAGTGCAAGACTTAAAGATTTGCAGGAATTAAAAGAATTTTATCGAAATTTTTACGACGAAGGATTAAAACTTTGTGTTCAACATGAAAACCTTACAAATCTTGTTGTGAAATGGTATAGCAAATGGAGAGAGGATATATCATATAATGGTATGCAGGAAAAAGAAATGATGACATTACAGGCAGATATGTTACATGATATTTTTTCAGAAATGTACAAAGAAATTAAAGTATTAAATGTTGATGTAAAAGAACCGAAAGCATTAAATTTGAAGTAACATGAAAAATTCATTAAAGATATATAATATACCTTATGGTACTGATGAGTGGTATCATTTTAGAAAAAATGGAATAGGTGGTTCTGAGATAGGGACTGTACTTGGCCTTAATAAATATGAAACTATTGCACGACTTTTTCACGAAAAAGTAGGGACTGTTGAAATGCGAAAGGAAGAAAATGAAAAAATGTTATGGGGACGAGTCCTTGAAGAAACAGTAGCAAAAATGTGGAGTTATTATGATGGTACAAAAGACGGATATATTAAGAATTTTAAAGATGATAAGATAATTCGTAAGTGTAGAAAGTTAAACGGATATGTAGTAAATCCCGATTATCCCTGGTTATTTGGTTCTCCAGACCGTCTTATAAATATTGAAGGGGGAATTAATTTGATAACAGGCGAGTCTCTCAAGACGGAAGCTGTACTTGAATGTAAAAATCTTGGTTATTGGATGACAAAAATTTGGGCTGATGGACTTCCTATATATTTCCTTGCACAAGTTCATATTTATATGATAATACTTGATACAGATTATGCAGAGATAGCTATATTGCGAGATGGTAATGATTTTGAGGTTGAAAAGATAATACGTGATGATAATTTATGTGATAAGATTATTGAAGTAAGTAAATCTTTTTGGTATAATAGAATTGTTCCTGCGAAGAAGGCGTATGAGAATTTAAAGGTTGCAGAGAGTAATAGGAATTTTACGGAGATGGAGAAGTGGGAGGCAGAGATACAGAAATATGAACCCGAACCAGATACATCAGAAGCCTATGAACAATTTATGAATGAGAGATTTTTAAAAACACGAGAATCAGTTAAGGGAACAATGGATATTTATAATCTTGCGAAAAAAGATAAAGTTTTGTTGGGATTAAATAATTTAATTGACAAGGAAAGAACGAATATAAAAAATATAATATTAAAACAGTTGTATGAAAAAGGCTCCGATATGATTGATTTTGATAATCTGGGTTATATATTATGGGATGAGAGAAAGGGTTCAAAAAACAGGACGTTTGTTAATCGTATAAAAGAAAAACCCACAGAAGAACAATTGTTGAAAGAATTTATAAAAATTAATTTTGATTGCTATTGAAACTTTAGCCGGACATGAGTAATATTCGTTTATTAGTTGAGGCAAGTTGGATTAAAGAAGGTACAGAAATGGAAGGAGAGCCTTTATATGAAAGAAATTTTTATTATTTACTTCATTGGGGGTTGGATTATCAAATAATAGAAACAGATGAAGCAAAAATGCCAGTAAATTTTACAGTTGCGATATGTCAAAATAAAAAAACAGGACAGATAGAATGTTTCAGACCATATCAATTAAGAGTAATTGGAAGAGAGATTAAAGATGGATAAAAATGATGAAATAGTATTTACTGTGTTTGGTCAGCCTTCTTCTCAGGCGAGAGCAAGATATTTCAGAAGAGGAAATTTTTCAGGTATGTATGACCCCTCTAAAAAAGATAAGAATACTTTTGCAATTATTGTACAGAAATATGCGCCCAAACAGCCGATTACAGAAGCCATTTCACTTGAAGTAATATTTTATATGTTAAGGCCAAAAAGTCATTATGGAACAGGGAAAAATAGTTCTCAGTTAAAAAAAACAGCGCCACAAAATCATTCATCTAAGCCCGATATTGATAATTTAACAAAGTTTGTAATTGATGCAATGAATACGATTTTTTTTAAGGATGATAGTTTAATTTCTCAGTTAAATGTAAAAAAGATTTATTCGGACATTCCACGCACAGAAGTTAAAATTAAAAAATTGTAATTATTATGGAAGGAAGAGCAACGCAAAAAAATGAGTTTGAAATTTGTGGTAGGATATTAGATTTAATACCGCCACAATATATTAATGAAACATTATCTAAGGCAACTCTTATCATGCAAGTATGGGCTGGCAGACGAGAGAATCAGGTGTCTTTCGATTTTTTTAATGACCGTATGAAGATACTTGATGGCTTTAAAAAAGATGATTGGGTGATATTATCTTTTCAGTTAAAAGGCAAACGTGTACAAACCAAAGATGGGAAGATAATGTATTTTAATAGTCTTGAAGGATTGAATTGTATCAAAGGCTAAAGAGATGAGTTCATTTGAAAAAATTCCAATTGAGACAGCAGAAAAAATTGCACAAAGGTTTATGAAATATATTGAGCCTTATGTAATTAAAATGTCAGTTGCGGGTTCAATAAGAAGACGATGCTGGGAAGTAGGTGATATTGAAATAGTATGTGTTCCAAAGGATGAATTTTCTATGGGGAAAGCCTTTCCAGAAGGTTATCCTGGACTTAAAGTGAATGGTAGTAAACTTAAAAGATTTATTTATCCTGACAAAAAATTACAGATTGAACTTTATATTACCAAATTAGAAGATTATGGTCGCATACTTGCAATAAGGACAGGCTCAAGTGCATATAGTCATATTGAGCTTGCGTTAAGATGGAATAGAATGGGATGGTGTGGTACAGAAGATGGTTTGAGACGCAAGTCAGAATGTATTCATAAAGGTAATATATGGAAGATAAAACCTGAATATAAAAATTGTCCAACATTACCACCCATATTTGATACAGAAGAAAAGTTTTTTGATTTTCTCGCAATTAAATGGATTGAACCGGCAAAACGTTCATGGGTGAGTAAACATGCAGAAATGAATTATTCGGTGTAAAATATTATTACCATGAGAAAAATAGATTTTGGATTCAAAAATGAAAGAGAATTATTTTTGTTTCTCTGGGAAGATGCAAAAGATATTGATGAAAGAGTTTATTGTCCTTATACTGGTCAGGATATAACAAATTATTTTAATACACCATTATTTTATCAATGTTTTGCGCACGTACTTCCTAAAGGCAAATATCCTTATTTTAAACTTAATCCCAAAAATGTGAAAGTAGTACATCCTGAATTTCATAGAATTGTTGACAGAGGAACAAGCTTGGATAGAGTAAATCATTCTAATTGGAAATTTAACTTGTGGGATAATGAAGTTGATAAAATGAAAGTATTTTACCAATTATTTCAAAAACAAAATTTGTTGCCATAAAACATGACAAATATCATTGTTTTTAGTGAAAATTAATTGTAAAATTTGAATCATATAATATTGTTAAATTTTAAAATCATAAGATAATGGAAACAGCAGTTGTAAAATCAGAGATTCGTCTTCCAAAGTTTGTTGAAGAAGCATATAGTACGATGGAAGGAATGAAAGCATTTGCAAATATGCTTTTAGAAAGCAGAATTGTACCAGACCACTTTTACGAAAAATCGCCTACCGGAGGTGTTGATTATACTAAAGGCAAGGTTTCATCTATAATTGTTGTACTTCTTCAGGCACAACAATTAAATGTGCCACCAATGACGGCATTACAGAATATAGTACCTATAAATGGATTGCTTTCAATAAAAGGCGACCTTGCTAAAACTATGATATTTGCATCAGGCAAACTGAAAGAAAATTCATGGCAAGAATCAGTTGAGGGTACTATTGAAAATGAAAATATGGTTGTTTCAATAACTGCAACACGTAAAGATAATGGACTTACCCTTACGAGAAATTTTTCGGTAGAGAAAGCTAAAAGAATGGGGTTGTGGGTTACTCAACAAATGGTAAATGGTGCAGATGGTTATAAATATAAAAAATCTGCATGGTATAAAACACCCGACCGTATGATTTATTATAGAGCATTAGGATTTATAGCACGTGACCTTTTCCCTGATGTAATAATCAATATGTACACTACTGAAGAAGTTATGGACATACAAAATGATTCATCGCAGATAATTGAAACACCGACAGGAAGTAAAGTAATTATACCAGATGGACAATTTTTACAGGGAAGAAGTGAAAAACTTACAGGTGTTGTAATAGATAAGATAGGATCTGAAAAATTTACTCCAATAAAAGAAGAAGAAAAATCAGAAGAATCAAAAGAAAAAGTTGAATATACAGAACAGATGTTATCTGAGATGTCAACAAGTAAACTCTTAAAAATAGTTAGAGAGGATTCACTTATGTATGAAGCATTGAAATTATATCCTGGTAAAAATACAAGTAATAAATTAAAGAGAATTATTTTGGAAAATCAAGCAGGAATACTTGTAGAGGCATTAAGTAAAATTAAAAATGAGACATCGTCAACAAATACAGAACAAGATTTAGAACAAAAAGATGAACAAATTCCAATTGAATCTGAAGAACTTCCTAAAGGAGAGGTTAATAATTTAAAAACTCCTTTATACGACCCAACTTTTACTGTTAAAAATATTGAAAGAGACCAAATTAAAGAAAATAAAAGTTTTTCAGATAATCCTAAAACTCTGGCATTGGATTATCCTGAAATTCCGGCATGGGATAAAGGAAATGAAAGAGAATTTGGAACAATGAAAAATCTTTTTAATATGCTTGCAAATTTGAATCCGCCTATTGATAATAAACGATGGATAGAACTTGCAGAAAAAACTGGCTTATATCCGGATAAATATAAAGACAAAGAAGATTTTTGTCGGTTTGCATCAGTAGAAGAAATACAAAAAATAATTAATATAAATGAGAAGAATATCTAAAGACCCGACAAAACAACCACTTCCTATTTTTACGAATTGTGAATGTGAAGATGGCAAAACTTGCAAAACACTTGCAGAGCGGGAATGTTGGTGTCAAAAAATTGACATGAAAGATTGCGAAGATTATGAAGAAATAATTTGTCCTGAATGTGGTGGTACAGGCCGGCGTGAGATGACAGAAGAAGAACTTGACGAATGGCAAGAAAAATTATGGGATGGTTTATATTAATTATTAAAAAATTAAAATTATGGAAACAAAATTATTTTACAATGAAGAATCTATATCAACAGTGTTTGATGTAGATGAAACAAATCGCTGGAAAGAGTTGGTGGAATCATTATCACTAACCGGACAAAAAGAATTGTTAGTTAATGATAAGTTAGTTATGCCTTTTCCTTTAATAACAGAGGCAGAAGGTTTTATTATGAAAGACATTTTTAACGAAAAAGTAAATTATAAAGAATATTCAGTAGAAGCAATTCCTTTAAAGATACTTGAAACTATTGTACTTGCAGAAAAGGAAAAATATTTTGATGAAATAGAGATATGGTATTCAAAATATTATCCTGATCTCTATGTAATAGGGAGAAGATATGTAGATGCAAATGCAAGAAAAAATAAATATCATTGGAGTATGCTATGTTATAAAATAGCTGCATGGGGAACAAAAGTAAAATCGGTGTCGGAATTGTTTCCTCTATGGATAAAGAAAAGAAGAGAAGATATTGAAAATGAGTATAAAAATAACTTATCTGAGTTAGATAGCAAGATAAGTAAATTTGAATTTCAAATAAATTCAATGAAATGAAAATAAAGGAACTCGATTGAAATACGGTACTCGATAATTTAAAAGTTAAAGTACCGGAAGAGGTGCGTAAAAATCAAATAGGCTCAACCTCAGAAATTACTGAAGGATATATTATATCGTGCTGGAAAAAAGGTGTATGGCTGAAAAAGAATATTGAAGATAGTAGAGTATATCCTGTTTTTATTAATGATTCGAGAGAATTGTTGGAATGGGAATTAGCTGAGTGAATTATGAATAAAAATAAGTATAGATATTATTGTCGGCATTGTGGTAAGATGTATTTAACGCAGTGGCAGGCGGACTTATGTTTTGAGCTTGACATGGAAGAATTATATCGAGATAAAAACAGAGAAGAAAAAACAAAAAAAACAAAATGAGTAAACTACGTTCGCCAATTATTTATTTTGGGGGCAAGGGAGTTATGACAGCAAAACTTTTGAAATTAATACCAGAGCATAATATTTATGTTGAACCTTTCGGTGGTGGGGCTTCACTATTATTTGCAAAGCTTCCTTCAAAAGTAGAGGTATATAATGATATTGACAGTGATGTGGTAAATTTCTTTCGTGTCTTACGAGATGAAAAGAAATTTGAAAAATTTTATAAACTTGTTCAACTTACTCCCTATTCTCGTGAAGAATTTAACTATTGTCGAAGAACATGGGAAGAGTGTACTGATGAAATTGAAAGAGCTTATCGGTGGTTTATAGTAGCACGAATGAGGTTTAGTGGTTCGTTTGAAGGTGATTGGAGTTTTACTTTAAAATTGTCACGTAGAAATATGGCTCAATCTGTATCAAGATGGTTAAGTATAATAGAAATGTTATCTGAAATTCATTTTCGCATTATGAGAGTACAAATTGAAAATAGTGACTTTAGGAAAATATTTGAAACCTATGATACAAAAGATACATTTTTTTACTGCGACCCTCCTTACATAATAGAGACACGTAAGTCAGGTGGCTACAAATTTGAAATGACTGTTGACGATTATAAAAATTTAATTAATATATTATTAAAATTAAAAGGAAAAGTCATGCTTTCAGGTTACAAACATGAAATATATCAACCTTTGGAAGATGCAGGATGGAAAAGAATAGATTATAAAACAGCTTGTCATGCGGCAGGAAGAACTCGGGGCACAAAAATACAAGGTGAGGGAGCGGCCTTAAAAATGCAGCCACGTATTGAAAGCGTCTGGTTTTCGCCAAATTGTGATAAAAGTTTAAAATTATTTTGAGTTTATATTATTTACAAATATGGAAAACCAAACATTTGAAATCTTAAAAAAAGAAATAAAGAATTTTGTCACCTGGCTTGTTGAAAATGGTTATGAATATGCAGTACAGGCTGGTGAAGATAATGAAATGCTTTTTAAAATAGCTTTCCTTGCAGATGATGGTAGTTATAACTTTGATTATTATTCCTTTGACGAACTTTTCGAGAAATACTTAAATTTTATAGACGATGAGAAGAATCAAAAAGAATATTAAAAATGAATCATTGCAGAAGCAGATAGATTACCTGCGTTGGCAGAATTTAAAGTTGCGGCTGGAGATTGAGATTTTGACTGAAAATCCTGTGAGTAAGGCTGCACAGAAAATAATTGATGAATATCGTCAAAAACGACAAATTGACAAAGAATTAGACCAATCATTAAAAAATTAAGTTATGAGTTTATTTAAAGTTATTTTGATAGTTTTTGCTATTGCCGGATTTCTCGCATTTATTTTGTTGTTTGCAATTTTGCGAGCTTTAGGCAAGGCTGACAGTCAACAAAGTTATATAGAAGATGCTGCGATGGTAGAAAAAATATTAAGTGAACCTACAAGTAAAGAGAATTATGAGATATTGAATAATCTTTTCAAAATATTGCTTTGTAATAATAAAGATAAGGAGCGAACTGATAAGTTATTAAATGAGTTTCTATTAAAGTATTATGATTATGAATGGGAAAGTATTAAAAAAGAAATTTTAAAAAATTATGAAAGTTAGCAATCTTATATATAATGAAAGAGACTATTTGGGTAGAAAAATAGAATGTCCAAATAAAGAATGTCCATGCCTTCCATGTTTTACTTATCATGGTTCAAATTTAAAATACAACTGGAGATATAATAAATGGCAAGGTGATTTTTGTTGTTTAATGAAAGAACAATATGAATGTCCAACATATCCAGGGTCACCAACTCATGTCTTTTTTAATACTCCTGAGTTTAAAAAAAGAAGAACAGGTGATAAGTTTAAATGTTTAAGATGCGGAAAAACTGTTGTTTGGGATGAAATGGGAAGAAGATATAATTATGTTATTTATAGCTTAGATTAAAATAAAGATTATATTTAATATATAATAATCATGAATAAAAAAATTTACTATAAAATAACAAATTACGAATTGGGTTCTTGGATAACAGAAAATAAGGCTTATGTTCAATATAAAGTATGGGAGTTTGTGACTGCCCCTGATTGGCTTGCAAGTCAAGGTTATCATTTGTTAGTATTTGATAATATCAAAGATGCAAAACATAATTTTTGTCATCTTAATGATATACTTTGGAAATGTGAAGTTAAGGATATTCAAGAAGGTCTTCCTGCTTGTCATTATGTGCATGAAATTAATAATGGATTTTTATCTAAAAGTAATACTAAAACAATTATGTGGCCAGCAGGTACTATAATGGTAAAAGCAGTAAAATTAATTAAAGAAATAAAATGTTAAAGCTATGAACCTATTTAAAGTTATTTTGATAGTTTTTGTCATTGCCGGATTTCTCGCATTTATTTTATTGTTTGTGATTTTGCGGGCTTTAGGCAAGGTTGACAGTCAACAAAGTTATCTTGAAGATGCTGCAATGTTTGAAAAAACATTAGCAGAACCTGTAAGTGAAGAAAATTATGAAATATTAAATAATCTTATTAAAATGTTAATTCGCAATGATGAAGATAATAAACGAACCAATAGACTATTAGATGAGTTCCTGTTGAAATATAATGATTACGAATGGGATAGTATTAAGAATGAAATTATAAAAAAATGATATTTATGAAAAAAGTTAAATCAGTTTTGTTGTTTCCGAATGGGAATACAGTAGTTTTAGATGATTCAGGCAACCAAATTCCTGAATTGCAAAAAGGCTGGATGGAAATATGGCTGGAATGGATGGAAAAACATGGCGTAAATATTTCTGAAATTGATTCTATTGAAATAAATTTTTATGGTCAGATTAGAAAAATTGAACCATTTAAGACTATAAATGGCTGGAATTGGCGTATTAAAATTTAATTTATAAATAAAAATCATGAAGAAACATTTAGAAATAATAGTAACCATTAATTGGTGTCATGGATTTTTTGGGAGGCATAGAATTGATGGAAAAAGATTTTCTATGGAAAATGCTGTTGAAGCTGAAAAATATTTCTTTGAAAAATCTGCTGATGATGGCATTTATCAACATACAATAATTCAAATTGTGGATGTAATAGATGAATAATGAAGGTTAGAGACAGAAGATATAAAATTACTCAGTTCAAAGGGCATGTAATTGATTGTCCTTATGCCGATTGTCCATGCTTATCATGTTATAATGTACAGGATTGTGGCTATTATTTAGGTTCAGACCCTTTTGAGCAATGGCTTGAAAGTTTTGATTGTTTAACTCATGTGAATCACGGATGTCCCGATCCAAAACCTCAACCAAATCACTTGTTTAGAAATACAAAAAGATTTCAGAATAGAAAAGCTGGTGATATTTTTTGTTGTATTAGATGTGGACAATTGTGTAAAATTGGGAAAGGTGAATTTGATTTTGAAATAATTAATTAAATTTAAAATATGGAAACACTAAATGAACAACTTATTAATGCTATAATAATTAATAATACTGAAAAAATAAAATCTCTAATTGAGAATGGGGCAGATGTAAATGCTAAAGATGATGATGGGTGGGCTCCTTTACATTACGTTTCAGTATCGGGAAATAAAGATATAACTGAATTATTGATAAAAAGTGGAGCCGATGTAAATATTAAACAGAATGATGGATTGACGCTTCTTCATTATGCTTCAATATCAGGTTATAAAAAAATCGTAGAATTATTAATAAAACATGGTGCTGATGTAAATATAAAAAATAATAATGGATTTACACCCCTTCATTGTGTTTCAGTAAATAATCATATGGCAATTGCAAAATTATTAATTAAAAATGGAGCAAATATAAATGCCGGAGATAGATATGGAGATACACCATTACATTTTGCTTCGATGAATAGTAACAAAAAAATAGTTAAATTATTGATTAAAAACGGAGCAAATATCAATATCAAAGATAATTGTAAATGTACACCACTCGAATTTGCTTTAATTTATAATTTTGAAAATGTTGTTAAATTATTAAGAAAACATGGTGCTACTGAATAGAATTATTAATTAAAATCTTAAAATCATGAAACGGTTTTTAGTTTTTACTATTTCTATTTTATTTTCAATTCAACTTAACTTATTTGCTGAACCTAAATTGATAACTATTTATCTTCCACAACCTTTACATCCCTTTGGAATAACGGATGATATTCTTTTAGCTTTTGTTAAAGTAGAAAGTAATTTTGATAAATATGCTGAGAATCCTATTACAAAGGCAAGGGGCATATTACAAATAACACAGGTTATGATTGACGAAGCTAATCGAATTGTTGGCTGGCAGAAATATACATGGGATGATGCCTGGTCACCGGAAAAATCCATTGAAATTTGGTATCTTGTTCAAAATTATTTTAATCCTGAGTACGGTATTCAAAAGGCGGCACAAATTTGGTTTGGAGTAGGTGTTCAATATGATGGACTAACGTGGGAAAGATATTATGCAATGCTGAAATTTTAAAGATTGTATGAACGATATAGAAATATTGAAAAAGATAGTATGCGATGAAATGGACATAACTATTGAAGATTTTGAAAATAATTTATCTCGACAATTTAGAAAGTATGTTATTCCACGTCAGATAATATTTTATATTTTAAAAAATTATGAAAATATGACCATTACCGCAATAGGAAAGTTATTAAATAAAGACCATGCGACAGTTGTTTATTCATGCAAAGTAATACAGAATTTAATTGATACTGATAAATTTCTTAGAGAAAAAATTTTAAACTGTGAAAAAAAATATAAAAATAATTTATGCAATTATGAATGTATTGAATTTGAAGATTTAAAAACGATATTGCTTGAACGGATTAAAAACAATGAATATTTATCTGAAAATATTGTTAAGAATTATAATAAATTTATTGCGCATTTTCTTTTGTGTTTCTTTTTTTATGTGTATTTTTGTCATTGTTTGACAAGACAACACATAACAATATGAGCCAGTTTAGTGAACATATTCGCAATCTGCGTGAAGAAAGGAAAATCAGGCAACGTGAAGTTGCAGCCTGCTTAAAAGCTGATACTGCTTTTGTAAGTAAGTTAGAAAAAGGCGAACGGCAGGCACGCCGTGGACAGGTGCTTTTACTTGCTGAACTTTTCAATGTTGACAAAGAAGAATTGCTTTCTCTTTGGCTTAGCGAAAAGGTTTATGATTTAGTAAAAGATGAAGAAGTTGCTTTGAAATCGCTAAAAACAGCAGTAAAGAAAATTGATAACAACAAAAAAAGCCGATAATTTATGCCAACACTCAATTGGATTGGAAAAGAAAAAGTTATTAATCATCATAGGGATGTCCCTTTTAAAATATTGGAGCACAAATACGGCTTTAATGAAACTGACGGGGAGGTAACAAATGCCGTAAACAGCGGCAATAAAATCATTCATGGTGATAACCTCGAAGCCCTGAAAAGTCTTTTGCCAGAGTATGAAGGCAAAATTAAATGCATATATATAGATCCTCCATACAATACAGGAAACGAAAACTGGGTGTATAATGACAATGTGAACCACCCGAAAATAAAAAAATGGCTCGAAGCTACCTTGAAAGCGAAGGAATCCGGTAAAGAGGCTGCTATTGGTATTGATGATTTGGCAAGGCACGACAAATGGCTCTGTATGATGTATCCCCGCCTTAAACTTCTTCAAAAACTTTTAGCTGATGATGGGGTAATATTCATTTCTATTGATGACAATGAACAAGTCTATTTAAAAATGATATGTGATGAAATTTTTGGCCCATCAAATTTTATTGCAAATATTATATGGAGAGGAGGCAAAAGAAATGCGGCAAAATACATCTCAAATTCACATGAGTATGTTTTATTCTATACTAAAAATTTAAGAAAAATTGATGAGAAAGGTATTCATTGGAAGACAAGAAAATCTGGTATTGATGATATTTATAAAAAAGTCAAAGAATTAAGAAATAAACATAAGCAAAACTTTGAGGAGATTTCAAAATTATTGAAGGAATGGTTTAGAAATTTACCCGAATCTAATCCTGCAAAGGATCATAAACATTATAACTCAGTTGATGAAAAGGGCATTTATTGTTCTGATAATGTTTCAAGAGTTGGCGGCGGTATGTATTCTATTAAAAATCCGATTACAGGTAATATTATTAAACCACCAACAAGAGGATGGGTTTGGGGTAAAGAAGAAGATTTTTGGAAAGCATATGAAAATGGTTTATTAATCTTCTCAGAGAGCGATAACCTTCCTGTTTTAAAAAGATATTTACATGATAATGAATACCAATTGTTAGATACTGTTTTTTATAAAGATAGAAGAGCTTCCGCTAAATTATTATCAGATATACTTGGTAGAGAAGTTTTCCAATTTCCTAAAGATTTGGAGGTTATTTCGTATTTAATTAATGCAGTATCTGACAGCAACACTATCA